>ULTK01005467.1_pt1 | contig 16524 bp, 15 predicted proteins | sample 1957551 | NCBI WGS metagenome assembly ULTK01 (sample SAMEA4835733, study PRJEB28245) | human gut metagenome | biome: gut microbiome; material: fecal sample | place: Denmark | collected 2008
TATTGGAATTCTCCTGTTTTACTTCTTCATTATTACATTCAATCAGACTTAAAATCTGTTCATCCGTAGAGTTGGATTTACGTACCAGGGCACGTTTATAGCGGTAAGTAATGTATTTCCGGGCAACAGAAAAAGCCCTCTTGTCCATTAACTGATCCTCCACTAAGTCCTGAATATCTTCTACATTCAGGGCATGGTTGGCATCCTTACAGGAATCCTCTATATATTGTGCAATCTCCTTAATCTGGTCTGCAGTCAATCGTTCCGCTTCCACCACCTCATGGTTCGCTTTATTGATTGCAATAATAATTTTTGAAATGTCAAAAACAGCCTCTGCGCCGCTTCTTTTAATGATTTTCATTGAAATCCTCTCCCATAAAAAAATAGTCTATTCGCATAAAATCGGCACAAAACTGTACTAGATTTTGTGTCGAATCTCTTCAACGCATATACAGTATACCATATCTTGTGTTTTACGCAAGGGGAATATACAAGATTCGTGAATTTTTTTCAGAAAAATTTTTTTAGAATTTAACGCTTTTTTCATAATCTGGACAATTATTTTTCACAAAATCCGGGTATACTACAAATATCAATAGAGAACAGGTTCATCCCCCAATGTCTTGTCTCTCTATTTGATAAAACTTTTTTCATAAATTTTCATAACTCCCCTTTGTACCCCCGCAGTGCTGTGGGGGTATTACCTTTGTAAAACCATTTTTCAGACTGTAAAAACCCCGTCTCAAATATCAATGCGATATCGAAACGGGGCTTACTTCATTTTTAATCTATTTTTTAGAAATCTACTTCTGTGTCATAGTAACAGCATTTCAGCAGTTTTTCCATTTCTTCCTGACTTGGCTGTCTTGGGTTGGAGCCGGTGCAGGCATCTAAAATTGCATTAGTTGCAATCTCAGGCAGTCTCTCTAAGAATACTTCTTCCGGTACAAAGCCCTGCTCAGCCGGATAGCTGTCCGGTCCGTAGTTCTTAATACAGTGCGGAATATTCAAGTCATCATTCATCTTACGCAGGTACTGGATTAAAAGTGCGACTTTCTCGTCCAGTGTCTCTCCGCCAAGCTTCATAAAATCTGCAATCACACCATAACGTTTCTTTGCAGTCTCATCCTTAGCATTAAATGCAATGACCTTCGGCAGATACATGGCATTGGCTGCGCCATGGATAATATGTGCACCGTAGTCGGCAAATGCGGCACCGGTCTTATGTGCCATAGAATGTACGATTCCAAGCAGTGCATTGGAGAATGCCATTCCAGCCAGACACTGGGCATTGTGCATGGCATCACGTTTTGCCATATCTCCGTTATAGGAATCAATCAGATCATGCTGAATCATTTCGATAGCATGGAGTGCCAGCGGGTCTGTATAATCACTGTTGGCAGTTGAAACATACGCTTCAATTGCATGCGTCATCGCATCCATTCCGGTGTGGGCTACCAGCTTCTGCGGCATGGTCTCTGCCAGTTCCGGGTCAACGATTGCTACGTCCGGTGTAATTTCAAAATCCGCAATCGGATATTTGATTCCCTTCTCATAATCCGTAATAATGGAAAATGCAGTTACTTCTGTTGCAGTTCCTGAGGTAGAAGAAATTGCACAAAAATGTGCTTTCTTTCTTAATTTCGGAATTCCAAATACCTTGCACATGTCTTCAAAGGTAATATCCGGATATTCATATTTAATCCACATTGCTTTCGCAGCATCAATTGGAGAACCACCACCGATTGCTACAATCCAGTCCGGCTTGAACTTCTCCATAGCGGCAGCACCCTTCATCACGGTCTCAACAGATGGATCCGGTTCAATTCCTTCAAACAGTTCCACTTCCATACCTGCTTCTTTCAGATATGCCTCTGCTTTATCCAGGAAACCAAACCGTTTCATGGAGCCTCCACCAACACAGATCATTGCGCGCCTTCCTTCAAAGTTCTTCAGTGCCTCCAATGCACCTTTGCCGTGATATAAATCTCTTGGTAATGTAAATCTCTGCATTCGTAATACCTCCTTGATAATCATTGTATGTTTACTGATATATTTTTATCATAACATAATAATATACAAAAGGTAACTGGATTTTTCTTGTTTTTTGTGAAATTTTTATAAAATTTGGTTATATTTTCCTCTTACTCTGTTATTTCAGCAGCAGCCGCATCCTGCACCAGCGGATTCGTATCCCGGGTGGTATCTGCTGCCGTCTTTCCTGTCCTGTTGCTTACTGCCTTGCTGATTTCTTTCACCTTATCTGTCGTTTCATAATCCTCTACATCAAATAAATAGCGGTGCAGCAAATCTACATTGGTCTCCAAATCCGTTGGTACAACTACTGCTCCGATGGATTTTTCCATCATCTTGGTGTCTAACTGGAATGGCCAGCCCTGGGTATCTGCAAGCTCATACTCTTTGACATGGGCTGCAAGTCCCAAAATTTCTGTGGTAGAAAGGCTGGTAGAAATGTCCGGAAACAGCTTGTCTACCAAATCATTTAAAGTAAGGATGTCTGCCTGCTTTGCTTTTTCTACAATCTTTCCTACTACGATACGCTGACGCTCGGTCCGGCGGAAATCGTCTCCGCCGCTCATTCGGTCACGGCAATAGGCAAGTGCCTGTATTCCATTGACCTGCTGCACGCCCGGTCCGGAAACCGGCTTGCCATGGGTTCCCATGACTTCATTCATTTCATCAATCCAGATGTGCATATTGCTGGCTTCTTCCTTGGTAATATCCAACTCTATTCCACCTAATGCATCCACAACTTCCATTACCGCATTGAAGTCTACGGATACATATTCGGTAATATTCAAATCCAGATTCTTATTTAACGCCGCTACTGCACCGGTCGGTCCTCCCTTGGCATAAGCTGCATTCAGTTTCCGCAGGCTGTCTTTATCATCTACTGCCAGAAAGGAATCCCGGTATACGGATACAAGCTTCACTTCCTTGGTATCATCATTGATACTGGCAATCATGATACAGTCGCTGTTTCCGCTCTCATAATTTCCACTGTTCCGGTTGTCAATTCCAAAGATAGCTATATTGGTATAATTATCTAACACTTCCTGGGTCTCGCTGTCTATATTAATATTCAGCTTCTTCGCGTCTAAGGAACCGGTATTATTGATTTTATTCAGCTTACTCATTACATAAAATACTACCAGCAAAATGAGTATCACTAATACTTCTACAATAAAAAGTATCAGTTTTCTCTTTCTTCTCTGCTTTTTTCCAACCTTCTTTTTCGGACCTGTCTTCGCCTTCTGCTTTTCCATGCCCATAGTTCCTCCTTACTTTGATATACTTATACTCCTTAATCCGGACTGTTTTTCCACAGCCCATTAATTCATAATATATCTTACTGGAATTGGTTGGTCAATGTCTCACAGACAACCTTAAGAATCAGTTCCATAAATTTAACGAAATCTTAAGTTTTCGTATTAATCAAAAGCAGAACTCTTTCCATTATACCAATGATCCCACATGGCATCATTTACCACAACATACTGTCCGTTATAAATTGCAATGGCATGGGTACCGCCATCCAGTGTACAGCCAATAATAAGGAGTTCATCCTCATAGCCATCTACATCATAGGTAACTTCTTTGATAATCTGTGTTTTATCCCAGTCTGCATAAATCGTTCCCTTGACACCGTCAATCCAGCAGGTTGCCTTTACCGGCTCGTCCCAGAATTCAAAATAGTCTTTATCATTACGCACGGAACTTGGAAACACAGATTCCGGAATATCAGCATATTTTTCACTTCCATTTTCATCCTCTGGTGCATCCGTTGTCTCTGTATCCTCAACCACGCCATCTATTGGCTGGTCTGCATTTACCGGAACTTCTTCTACTGCCGGAATATTTTCCTGTGCGGTCGCATTTTTATCATTTGATTTATTGTAGCTGATGACACCAACTGTCACAGCACTTGCTATAGATGCCGTTACCACGATTCCAATTACCGCTTTTCCAGCTGCAGTTGACAAAAATGATATCTTTCTTGCTGGGCCTGCGGCTTTTACCGCTGTTGAGGCTGCAGTTTTTCCTGCACCATATGTACTCTTTGCTATACTTTTTCTACATTCACTTAATAAAAGCTGGGTGGATGGCTCTGCCGCAGATACAACCATTTCCTTTTTCAACAGATACAGCAGTAACGGCATTGGTGCAACACTGTAAAGCTTGTATCCCCTCTTCTGCAGTTCCTCTGCCTTTGTCTTGATATTATTCCTGCCATAACGCAGTCTTGATTTCACTGTAGCTTCCGGGCAGCCCAGCTGTTCTGCAATTTCTTTTGTGGTAAGTCCCTCTAATTCAAAGGCAATTACCACCAGACGCTGCTCGTCAGACAATGCATCGATCAGCTCATGCACCAGCTGTCTGGTCTCTTCTTTCGTATATTCTAATTCCGGCTCATTTTCCCAGACGCTTACTGCCTGGTCCATGATTTCTGCATCTTCTTCCTCACCACTTTCCATGCGTAAATCAAGCGGTGTATGATTGCGTTTTTCCAGTTCATTTTTTGCTGTATTTACCACAATCTGTGCTAACCAGGAATCAAATTTTTCCGGTTCTTTTAGTTTATCCAGATTTTTCCACGCCCGTATGTATGCTTCCTGCAGAACATCTTTTGCTGCCTCTTCATCCTTCACATATTTTAAAGCCAGATAATATTTATTATTTTTTGTTGTATCATAAAGAAATTCAAATCCCGTCGAATCTCCATTACATGCTTTTTCAACTGCCTGTGTATATGTCATTTTCTTTTCCTTCTTTCTTCCTTATTTCTTATGTGTTTTTCCTATAACGCCTGGTCTCTTAAAACTTTAACAGAAACAGTGCTTCCACCGCAAGCACATTTCCATCTTCTTTTCTCACCAGTCATGACTGTCAATATACTCATTTAAAGCTGCTTCTGCCTCCGGTCCATAGGCATTGCAGGATAACGTTCCATCGCTGTTTTCACTTTCTTCCAGTGCAAAATTTTCCACTGCATACCAGACACCCTGATATACATATATGGCACAGGCACCTTTTACATAGGAAGATAACATATAGTTATTGTGATGACCAGTTGAGTAAAACCACTGCATGTGGATTCTATATGCGCTTCCCGCAGAATTTAATGCTATGTTTTCTCCATAATTGCCACAGCCATTATGGGAAAAATCTGATACAATTGCCTGTGCTCTCTGGCATGCAAAATTGTATATGTCCTCATCCCAGGTAAGTGCATTGAGGCCTACTGCTGTTCTCTCTGCATTCACATAAGACCACACCTCTTCGGCCGCACTTCTGTCAAAACCATCCGAATGAACCTCCGGCATATCAATCCATGTTCCTGCATTGACATCATATATCATTCCGTCATGTGGCGGCTTATTTGAATCGGTTGTATCTGCTACTGTTGAATTCTTTTTCTTACCGCTTTTATTTTTGTCTGACTGTTTCAATAGCTGTTTCTGCAGCATTTTCTACTATAACTTTTACCCTCTTCTGTGGTGTTTTCTCTGCTACTTTTTCTTTTTCCGTAGTCGGACATCCCTTTGCTTCTGTCACATTGCTACATCCTGTTAAAGCGATTGTTGCTGCCATCAGGACAGCAAGTGCAATATATCCAGGTTTTCTCATTTTCATCCTAATCTTTCACCTTCCTTTTTGCGATTTGTTCTGTTCATAATCTGTTTACGAACCGAGCAATCCGTATCCTCGTTCATTTCAAAATTCTGCATGTCCTTATGCATCAGCAGCACAAACCATTTTATTATATTTTTCATCTGTTCTTCCTCCCTTCTACTAAGTAAGACAGGAAGGATTGGAAAAAAGATTTAAATTTTTCAAAAATTTTTCAAAAAAAATAAGAGCAGTCTGTGAAACCACTCTTATTGCTGTTGCCAAGCATCCATAAGAAGCTGCCCATGCAGGTTCTGTAGATTAATATTTTTTTGTATTCTTTTCTGAATTATATTGGTATGTTTATTTAAATTTTATACTGCATGAAATTGTCATTATGCACAAATCCAAAATCGGTATATAACTTGACTCCCATATCAGATGCCGTAATTTGTACTGTTCCACATCCATATTCCCTGGCATCATTTACAACACGGGATAACAATTCCTTAGCTATCCCCTTTCTTCTATAATCCGGATTCGTAAACATACTGGACAATAAACCAATTTTGCCACTAGGGCATCCGAAATATGGCGGTTTCTCTACGAATGACATTCCACTTGTTCCAACAATATTTTCCCCATCAAACGCAAGCCATGATACAAATGTTCCATCCTTCATATGACGCGTATAGTACTCTTTCAGCGCAGGAAACAAATCTATTTTCTCTTTTGCTCCTTCTTCTCTTAGCTGATTTATTCTCATATTGATAAAAATGTTAAGTTCTTTTTCTGTAAGTCTTTTATATTCTATTGGCATATTGTTCTCCTTGACTTTTATGTGTATATTTTAATTAATAAAAGCAATCATGTAACAAAACGCAAAATGAGAACAACTTTCGCCATTCTCATTTCCACATAATTTCAATTACTAATCTTCTATACTATCTTTTGTATCTTGGATTAAATCGCTGAGAATTTTTTTAGCATTTTCAATGTCATTATTCTCAAATTCCTTTTCCATTGCCTCTAATTGTCTCATAAGATTTCGCAGATAAGCTTTAAAAATTGCCTTATGTTCATTACTCACTTATTACCACCACCTTTCGTTATTTTATATCACCCAACAGCAAAGTTCTCAAATCAGGGTATCGGCATAATAAGGTACTTTGTTTTATAACTCTACAAATTAACAAAGCTCTCAAACTTCTCGGAAGAGTAGAAGAAAAGGAAGACGGTTTTACATCTTTCTGAATTAACAAAGCTCTCAAACAATGGATAGAAATGTACGGAGATTATGTTTGTTTTACATCTTTCTGAATTAACAAAGCTCTCAAACGGATGATACCTGCCTACCGTGGGAGGGGTAGTTTTACATCTTTCTGAATTAACAAAGCTCTCAAACCCATCCATTGACTCCTGTGTCTCTGAATCAGTTTTACATCTTTCTGAATTAACAAAGCTCTCAAACGTATACCAATCCTTCATATCATTTATATAGGTTTTACATCTTTCTGAATTAACAAAGCTCTCAAACACACGGTTGTTTTGAATTGCAAGGCTATTTGTTTTACATCTTTCTGAATTAACAAAGCTCTCAAACATCAGAATCCGTGTGAATCTCACTGTAAACGTTTTACATCTTTCTGAATTAACAAAGCTCTCAAACGACTCTTCTTGTTTCTGTGCTCTCTGAAATGTTTTACATCTTTCTGAATTAACAAAGCTCTCAAACCAGTGCCATAGCACGCCATGCAGTCCCCTGTTTTACATCTTTCTGAATTAACAAAGCTCTCAAACGAGCCAGTAAACTATGCTGTTTTATCAATCGTTTTACATCTTTCTGAATTAACAAAGCTCTCAAACTCTCCAATGTCTCATACACGACCAACAAAAGTTTTACATCTTTCTGAATTAACAAAGCTCTCAAACGCTATATAGTTTGCCGCTGTCATTCGCCCGGTTTTACATCTTTCTGAATTAACAAAGCTCTCAAACAACCTCTGGTGTATCTATTAATGCGGTACGTTTTACATCTTTCTGAATTAACAAAGCTCTCAAACGAAGTTGCTTCCAGTGATTTATTTGCTACCGTTTTACATCTTTCTGAATTAACAAAGCTCTCAAACTAGATTATTAGTTGTAGTTGCATTCCCCGAGTTTTACATCTTTCTGAATTAACAAAGCTCTCAAACCAATGTTTCACGTGTTACACAATGTTTCAGTTTTACATCTTTCTGAATTAACAAAGCTCTCAAACCTCAAATTGCTTTAAGGACATCTCCGAGCCTATACTATATTGCGAATATAGTGTTAATTCTTACAATTCAATTATACATAAATCATCATCAATTATCCAGCCTTTTTCACCTTCCATATGCGGTGATAGTGTTGGTTCTATGACAACCATATAAATCTTATTATACATTGCAAACTGATAAAATTGCATGGTCTCTTCTGTTGAAAAATAGTACTTTAAGTTTGGAATCACAAATATATCGATTCCACATATTTGATTCATGAGTTTTACATATTGAAGCAATTTTTCAAGTAACGAGTCACTTTCCATATCTGTTTCTACTGATATCGCTTTCATTAAGCTTGATAAATCAACTTCAAAATTATATTTTAGATTATATGGTACCGTAGAAATGAGTTTATCAAAATATTCCATCAATTCCTGTTTAAAACGTATGCTTTCTTCTTGTAATAGTGCGTCATTTTGATATGTAAGTTCCTGATACAATTTAGAGATAATTTTACGATCATTGGTATTAATATTAAAAATATTATAAATGCACTCTATCCTCTGTGACATTTTCAGTTCCTTATCCCCATCTGACAAAATAAAATTTCCCGTTTCTCCTTTATATTGTTTCCACAATTCTTCCAGAATATTTCTATACGCCAAATGATTCTCTATTGATAAAACCAGTATCTGATTCTCCATTAAATCAAATTCCAGATTATATAAAGTATTTACTAACTTCATAAAATCACCAGCCTTTCGTCCGTATCCAATACCAGAGACTTATTTTCTCCTACCACATATTCCATCTTTGCAAACTGTTTTTCAGTCACTCTTAATATTTGCACCAGTCCTTCTCCCGGTTTATTCTTCCGGATACTCTCCTGAACAACATCTGCTACTCCTGCATTTTGAACTAATTTGCAATACACCGATTCCTGCATCATAAAAAAACCTGCTTTTAACAAGTACTTTCTAAACTCTCTATAATCCCTGCGCTGTTTTTCAGTTAGTACCGGAAGATCAAACAAAACCATTATTCTCATATACCTATAACTCATCCTTATAGAACTTAATCAATGAAATATCGCCCTCATTTAATGCATCAAAAATACTCCGGCAGTATATTTTCATTGCATTGTTCACGCACTCCTTTCGTCCGGCTATTATCATCTCTTTTTGCAGCATTTTTAATATTTCAACTTTTTCATCATGTTCAAACTTATCTGGATGCATCGTTTTTACAAGATTATCCACTATCGGTCGAAATGGTTCCATTAAATCAGATGCCAAATTAAATTGATTAAAAATATTATCATGAAATAATCCAATCTGCGTAATATACCCATTTAGGGCTGTTTCTCTGGCGCAAGTAGAAAGTAGTAAACTGTAGCCATAATTCAATGCAGCATTTATACTGTTTTCAGCTGTTCTCGTAAAATCCAAGCCAAACAATGCATTAAAATAAACTTTTGCCGCATGACCCTCTCTATTTGTCGCGTCACCAAACTCAATCTGTGTAATATATTCATAAAGCATCTGAGCTTCCGTTCTATCCCACCTTTCAAGATTTTCAGCCTGTTTTCTAATTTTCTCAGTAACTATTTCCGTCCATACCGATTTTTTTATATCCTCTGACCACGCAATCTGTTTCCGCACTTTCATACTCGTGTCATGGCTTCCGTAATATGGAATTAATTCAGAGGAAGGATTTCTTTTTTCATCACAAAATATCACTTTTATTTTCTTTTTCGTCAACTCACAAAGTAATGCTGCAGTAAGAGAAACGGATGTTGTTTCAATCATCAATATAGAAATTTCACTAATATGTACTTTGACAACATCCTGATTTCTCACTATCAGATAGCCCATCTGATAATCTAACTTTGCACTGCTTGAGATGACAACAGTCCGCCAACTCATACTGTATGGAGATTGATTTTCTTTTCATACAATCCTGTTACAGATTGATTAAGCAGATATATTTCTTCATCTCCAATTTTCTTACTTATCAACATTTTTCCACAATGTGCAGATTCGCCCAATAATGTCATATCACATTCACTTCCTAAAACAGCCGCTAACTGTAGTATTTGACACAATACCGCACATTGCTCTTTGATTGATAAATTGCTAAACTTTTCACTGCCTTTTTCCAACTTATCTTCAACAGGATTTGGTCTTTTTGAGAAAATGCCATGTTTAAATTTTTGTATAAGTTCTGAATACAAAACCTCATTCTTTTCTTTTGTAATAATCTCATCTACAGCATCTTTTTCTTTGACCTTTTCCAGCTTTGAAATATATTTTATCCACTCATTTTTTAAGCATAGATTTACTGCATTCCGCACACTTAATCGATTTCCTGTTTTTCCGGTAATATAACAGAAATAACCATTCCTCTTTATCAAAGATCCTATTTTAATCTTTTTAAGCCTTATATCTGCATCAACAAGACCCAATATTTCTTTACAATATTTTTTTAATTCATCCGGATTCTGTTCTATCTTTTGAGCCAAATACACCGGCACCGATTCAATTGTCCGGATTCGTTTCTTCTTTTCAGTATGTTCTACTAAAAAGAAATATGCACCAGTTACCTTCGTAAATCCTCCATATTTTGTAACATCCTGCATTTTATCATCTGATGACTTAAATGGAATATATCCCTCACCTTTAGCCTTTTTAGCGCTGCAAAGAGTCTCATTTGCCAATCCGCCTTTTCCTTCAAAACTATATCGGGTCATCAACGGGGTATTTCTGCTTAACATCCGCTTTACGGTAGTTATTGTTCCTGCCTCTCCATCCTTTCTCTGTGCAATCCATGCCACTTCACCATTACGTTTTACATCCCAGTCAAACATTTTTGACAAATTATAATCTTCTTTATACTTATCATAATCTTTTTTTATAAAGTTAAGCGGATTTTGAGTAAATTTCACATAATATACATTTCCAACTACAATATTAAGATATGCGTCATGAGCATGATGGAAATCATTAACCAGACGACTCTTCGGAATATCATCCCTTGTATGCCTAAATTCAGATACGTTTGACGCCTTTGCATAAACAATCTTACTACCCGGCAAAAGTTGTCGCAGTATATTTGCTACACCTTTTGTTCCCTGGCTGGTTTCTACCAGCTGTCTTGCAATAAATCCCGCTTTTTGTTCATCACTAAATGGACTTCTTCCCATAAGACGATTATATTTTTCTTCTGTAATAAATCCAGATTTTCTAAGCTCCAGCCACATTTTTTTCTGTGATAAAAAGATTTCCTCCTCTATCGGGTAATGATCACTTTTATGTGCATTCTTCTCTTTGCAGACTAAAACCAGATTATTATCAATATTATCGTCTTTCACAAAATGCCTTGGATAAATATGATCTATATCATACAGATTTTTATCGAATAAATCATCCAATTCTATATGCTTTCCAGTATACATACATCTTCCTTTTTGAGTGAGGTAAAGATACATTTTTTTACTTCTGATTTTTCCATCTTCCTCTGCTTTAGCAATCACCTGCATCCAATCAGTAGCTTCATCTTTTACTTTTTTATATAATTCTTCAAATTTATTGCGTCTGCTTGAAGTCCGGGTTTTATGTTCATCCGGTCTTCTTGTCATTTCAACAAATATGCGCTCTGGTTCGCATCCCAATACTTTAACCAACTCTTTAATCACAAGGATTGTCTGCCAGATTATTCTCCTTACCGGAGCAGAAAAATAATATTCATTCAAATCTTCCGCTTCAATCTCAGATAATGTTTTCAGCATTGTATTTTGATACTCTGCCAGGCATTCTTTATAATTATATAAACTGCTATTTATAAGCTCCATTAAATTCAGATTATTGTTCCATAATGCTCTGATAATACTTATTGATTCCCCCGTTGAAGTATCTGCTCCATTAAGTTCTAAAAATTTCTTTGATAAATTACCCCAATCTTTGAATTTAAATCCTAAAATTCTTTTAATCTGCTCTTCCGAAAGTTTATTTCCATATTTTTCTTCTATTCTATCTTTCAGGAATTTTTTAGAATCTCCGTAGACTGTACACCAAAATACTATGTCCTCTATCATTTTCTGAACACTGTCTTTAGAAATATCCTCACCAAATATCGGTTTGAATTTACCATATGTTGTTAATGCATTATTTATTGAAACATCCACTCCTGTAACCTGCTCTTCTGTTTCAATAATTCCTCTTGTATGTAAGTATTTACATAACTGCTTCTTTGTTACTTTTTTCCCTTTTTGAAATACAGCTTTGTATATATCCTGCTTTAACTCAACCGAGATTCTCTCCCCATCAATCTTAATATTATTAATTTCATTAAGAACGCAATAGCTTTGATATTCCAGTGAAGCTTTCGGCAATACCTGTTCTCCGCTAATATATGTGCAACGCCGCACCATCCGTGATATAAATGCTTCTGATGTCGCTTTCATATCTATCTTCTCATCAATATTCCATGGTAAAACCTGTCCATCTTCTCGTCTTACAACCCAACCATTTCCTCCATTTTTGCCACTGTTTTCTGATGTTGGTCCTACATAATACGGTATTTGAAATGTAAAGAGTTTTAATATTCTTTCTGATACCGACAACCCTGTTTCATCCTTTTCCGTTAAAAATGGAAGATAATTTTCTGCATTTGAAAGTATTTTCTTCATTTCTCTTGCATGCACCTGATTTGGAATTACTCCGTTAGATGCTGTCAGCTGTTTCGGCAAAAATGTTTCATTTTCAATAGATGTAAGTATTTTCTGTACATTCTCATCCTCTTTTGGCGCATCCTTCAAAAGTTTCTTAATTTCCTTATATAATTCTTCCGAAGTTCTTTTATTTCCAACTCTTCTTTCCTTATTTTTTGAGTTATAAGATCCTACATATGATGCATAGGAACCATCTGCATCACTATTAAAGAACTTATCATATTCCTTCTTACCGCAATATTTCTTTATAACCTCTTTTAAAAGTTTCAAATCTTCTTTATGCTTTGTATATGACGCAACTCTTGCCTGCGATAAGTAATTATGTCCTTTCATAATACTTGCCAAAGATCCAATATCGAACATTTCTTTCATAGCCATGATTATTTCAAAATAATCTTCACCGATTATATTGGCAATTTCATCTGATTTTTCATCAAAAGAAGATTCTGAAAGACAGATATCAAGTTTAGTCACTTCTTCACTCTGTACATCTGGAAAAACAACACATGCATTGAATTTTAAACCACATAATCCTCTTATTAATTCCTTATATGGCTTGTTCTTTAAATCTACGTGCAATACCCCTGCAAGTTCTTCCGCTTTATGCGTTCTGCTCATATCTCTGCGGGACAAAATTGCTTCTATTTGCTTACAATCTATATCCTGACTCAAATGATATTCTGTTAATTCTGAAAGTAATTCTGTTAATTCAAAATACGCATTATCAATATTACTTTCACCGTTATTTTCACCTAATCCTGCATTTAAGAAATGACCACGGTGTTTAAACATATTCAGCAGTGCTAAAAAAACAAGCCTGACATCATGTTTTTCTGTACTGCTTATTAATTCATTTCTCAAATGATATATGGTTGGATACTCATTAAAATAATCCTTGTCCGTATAATTGCCATCATTAAAAATATTATTTTTATATCTTACCTCAACATCCTTATCTTCCTCATGATATTTACTATTCTCTAATCTTCGAAAGAAACTAGGGTTCACTTCACATATGGCATCATGAAAATAGTCTTTTAAAATGCCAATTCTAACCTGCTCTCTTTGTCTTCTCCTTCTGCTTATTCTGTGTGTACGCCTTTCAACTGCACCAGATGCCTCATTAAATTCACGTATTCCCCATAAATCTTTTCCTTTTGCTTTCAACAATCTGTACTCTGGATCAGTTGCTGCCCAACCCACAGAATTAGTTCCCATATCCAATCCCAAATAATACTTGAATGCTGTCATAAAATTTCCTCCTGATTTTTTATCATTTTTTTGTTGACTAAATTTGTTTACATGCTATAATAAAAGAGAATTAACAAAGCGAGTGCAAATAAGGTTTATCCGGCATCGTCTTTTGACTCTGCATGGTGCAGATTAAATCAAGACCTAATGGTCTTTTTTTATTGCCTTTATAATTTTTCTCTGCAACATTCCTCCGTGTCCCTCTGTTAGATAATTCTATTATGCCAAATTACAAGTCCATAAATCTCCACTTGAATTTCATTTTTTATCGAATCTTTGTTCTATCATTTACTATACTCGTTCGCCAATCGATTAATTTCCTCTCGTATCTGTTCTACCAAGCTATCCGGTGCAACAATCTTCACTCCATCACCCAATGCCATAATCCAATGTACAAAATGCATGCTGGCAGCTACTTTTACCACAACTCGAAAATGTCCATTGTCCACTTTGGTTATTCTTACATCTTTTCCAAAACGATCTATCATAACTCCTGCCAAACTATTTTCGCACAGAATTTCCACATTCCGCTCTTCCCCATTAAACATATTAAACATCTTTTTGTCATATGTTACCATATCAGGTTCTTTGAATTTACATCTGCCTTCACGAACTTTATTTTCTACTTTTATACTAAGCATTTTATCTACACGATAATGCTTAATAATTCCTGCATCTGAATCATATCCAATCAGATAGTAATACTCATCATCCCATGATAACCCCCATGGACTGACTTCATATCTCTTACCATCCCACTTAAGCTCCGCCTCCTTTTTCACATTCCACTGAAAGTACTGAAAAGATATCTTTGAATTCTCAGCTATAGCCGTATGAATTGCATCGACATTTTCCATTATTCCATTGTTCATTGATTTTACACGCCCTGCTACATATACCTGACGCTGCAACATAGTGGCATTATGTTTACTCGTCAAATGTTCTATTTTTTTAATCAACTCATTTGATTTTTCTTCTGTAATAAACTTCGCCGCTGCAACAGAATCTACAAGAAGTTTTAATTCTGCCAATTCAAAATCTCGCTTAACAACCTGATAATGATATGTTTTTCCATACTGCGTCTTTTTTATCTTTATTCCGAATTCATCAAGCCGGGCAATATCATCATACAAACTTTTCCGTTCTGCCGTGACATTATTTGCAGACAGTTTATCTATAATCTCCTGTAATGTAATATCATGATTAGCATCTGTATTGTCCAGAAGAATTTTAGCAAGATACAGTATCTTAAGCTTTTGATTACTCCTAGCTCCGCGTCTTCGCTTTTCAACTAATATTTCCATTTTCTCTGCCATTAAAGCACCCCCTAATATTTAAATTATAACTATTATATTCTATCATTTTTATAATAGCAACATTCCTTTTCTCTAACACCTACAGAAAGTGCCACCAGTGACTTCTTACTAATATCTGACAATCAGAACAAAGAATGTGCCTGCGGCGGTCGCTTGCGACATCTACCTTATACGCCGCAGTGCGCATCCTCGCGGAGCATTTTTCACTTTACAGGAAAACAATTTCCTGTAAAGTAAAAAAGTTCCAACCAGCAACCATATTGTCTGCTGATTGGAACTCTTCCGTTATACGTGTCAGGGTTCGCCTACGTTCACGTTTAGTGGACTAGACGGGAGTCGAACCCGTGTCCAAAAACCAATCCCCTGTCCTTCTACGAGCGTAGTTCATAATTTGACATTCCCTCTGCAATTCCGGTATGAACACCGTAACTGTTTCAGTAGCTTCATCATACGCCCACGGGTTCAAAGCTTTGCCCGTGTCGTTTCTCACATAGTCGAAGCCTGGGTCCTAAAGTGTGAGTGCTCTAGGTCAGACTGCTGCCATTAGGCAGCGTAAGCTAATTTATTATCGTTAGCGTTTAATTTTAAGTTTGGAATTTAACGCATCACCCTGCGGCTCGCTTCTCCAGCTTCATAATCCCTGTCGAAACCTTTACTAGCCCTTATATATTTATTCTATTATAACCTGCCTCCGCTATTCCTGCAAGAGGCAAAGATAGAACCACTGTTTGTATTGCCATTAACTGACAATTTTTATCCGCCTATTAACCAAGATTTCTTACTTTGAAATCCCGCTCTGCTTCACGGCGCATATCTTTCTTTGCAATATCATTCCGCTTATCATAAAGCTTCTTACCTTTTGCAAGCGCAATCTGGACTTTTACCAGACTTCCCTTGAAATATACTTCCACCGGAACAATGGTATAACCTTTTTCCTTAATCTTCTGCTCTAATTTACGAATCTCATTTTTGTGCATCAGAAGCTTCTTCGGACGAAGCGGATCACGGTTAAAAATGTTTCCCTTTTCATATGGGCTGATATGCATACCATATATGATGACTTCCCCATGTTCAATGTGTATGAAAGACTCCTTGATACTGCATTTTCCCATACGGAGTGATTTTACTTCTGTTCCATGCAGGCTGATTCCTGCCTCATAAAGTTCTTCCAAGAAATAATCATGTCTTGCCTTCTTATTATTGGCAATCATCTTAATCGATTCTTTTCCCATTCTTCATTTCTCCTGTTCCTGTTGCCTCTGCCAATTCAAAATCGATGGTTCTTACAATTTCATCCACACCGATTACCCGGATATATACCTTCTGTCCCAGCTTGTAATGGCGGTTTGTT
>ULTK01044185.1_pt1 | contig 16520 bp, 32 predicted proteins | sample 1957551 | NCBI WGS metagenome assembly ULTK01 (sample SAMEA4835733, study PRJEB28245) | human gut metagenome | biome: gut microbiome; material: fecal sample | place: Denmark | collected 2008
AATGGTTTTGTATGAGGTAGTTATGAATGAGCAAGAAAAATCTAATAATCGCCTTTATTATTATATTGCTATCGTTATTGTGGCTCTTGGTGCCTGTTACTTCCTGTTCGGCAGCGGAGCCGGAGAAGGTTTATACAATTACAGCGACCGAGCTGACGAACTTGGAAGTAGAGTTGAACAGAGCGCAGCGGGCAATCGCAAACTCCAAAGTCAACTCAGCGACGCTGAAAAAACAGTTGGAAGCCTCGAAGCAAGCATTGGCAGAAGCGAAGGAGCAATCGCAGAAGCTGAGGGAACAACTGGAAGCATCGAGCATAACCTTACAACAGCAGCAGACGCAGTTGGAAAGTGCCAACGAATCGTTAGAGATGTTAAACAAAGAGGTCCGTCAGGAACAGAAGAACCTTAAACGCCAGCGTGATATTGCTTATATAGTTGCCGTAGCGTGCCTGTATATTGCTGTTAGATAAAATTAGCATACATGAGTGGGGTCAACGCGTGGTCAACAACACTAAAAAACGCTTGCAAAAGCCATAAAATATGCCAAATTGTTGGCGAGCTGATTTTTGGCTAAAAAGCCGGAAGGCGGCATAAATACTGTGTTTTCAGCTTTTTAACTCGCAGCCCTTCTAAGCCGTGGGTCGGGGGTTCGAATCCCTCCTGGATCACCACCTTAAAACTCAGCCGTGGAGCGACTTCCACGGCTTTTTTATTTTTGCGTGAGGTCAAAAGGTCGGCGTTCTTTGAGGTCAACGTGAGGTCAACCGCACCGTTTTATTATTTTAATTAAGCGCGTAAATTTTCTCGACAGCAGGCATTACAACTTGGTGGTCATAATTCGGAATAGCATGCGCATAAAGTTTTAGGGTAATAGCAGGGCTGCTGTGGCCTAAACGTTTGGAAACTTCAAGAAGCGGAACGCCTGCAGCAAGCAACTGCGTTGCATGTGTATGACGCAGGGCGTGAAACTTTTTATGTTCTATTTTAGCTTCTTTTAAAATTCGTTCCCACGCACGTCCCATATTGCGAGGAATTAGCGGTCCGCCGAATTGATTGTGAAAAACATAATCGCTTTTGGGCAAAAACTTACTTGTAATCATTGCTGCTTTTAACAATGCTTCCATTTTTGAAGGTATGGTAATATTGCGCAGGCCAGCTTTGGTTTTAGGCGGCATATCATAAAATTTGCCCTTAACATATTGCAGATTGTTTTTTATTCTAATATAGCCGTTAAAAACACACTCGCGTTTTAAGCCAAGCAGTTCGCCAAGGCGCGCGCCGGTAGTTAGGGCGAGCAAGAAGAAGGTATAATACTTGCTGTAATATTGGCTGTTTTGTATTGACGCAAGAATTATCTTTATTTCTTCCATCGTAAATACAACTACTTCTTCAAATTCTTCCTGATTGTTTGCTGGCGGCGTTACCGGCAACGTTACATCCTCACGAATCATTTTTAAAGCGTATGCTTTTTTTAAACAGCTTTTTAATAAACCACAAACTTTTTTTCTTGCTACAAGCAGCCATATCTTCTGGCAATTCAGCATAAAATTTTTGTATTCCGTATGGCTCTATATCTTTTAATTTGATGTCAGATAGGGGAGCTAAGTGAGCGGAATACTGCAACAATCTTTCTAACGATTTTGGGCGCATATTTGGCGCTCTGAACACCTTAATGTATTCGATTAGCCATTCACCTACGGTCATGTTACTCGGTGGAACGTAGGTTTTAGTTGCAAATTCTGCTTTTTTTAACAATATCCATTCGTTTGCTTCTTCTTTTGTGTTGAAATATGGACGCAAACGATTTCCTTCTGGGTCATAAACACAAGCGCGCCATTTGTTTCTTGTTTTATCGAAAAATACAGAGCCTTCTCCGTTTGCATTTTTAGGTTTTGGTTTTGCTTTTCTTGGCATTGTAACTCCTTTCTACAAACATACGTTTATGCAACAATGTTAAAATATTGCCGCCCTTAATGGGCGGCTTTTTTATTTAATTAAATTATAATAATTTATAATTTTGCTTTTATATTTTTGTATATCAGCAGGAGTTGTTATAACATATCGTTCCTCATTTTTTTGATACATATTAAATATTAAATCCGTGCGCGACTTTAAAAATTGAAAACGGCAGAAACTTTGTTTTTTATTGACCGGCGTACAAGCGTAATACATTTTAGTTTTCCTTAAAATTATATCGTTATCGTTGGCAATACCGGTTAATGCTTTTTTTACTTCGTCAAACAGTGTTTGCACCACTGAATTCATTGGGCCTTGAGCAGGCGCGGAAGTTTGCATGTTTGACACTGGTGGTTTTGCGACGGTGATTATTTTATATGCTGCAGCAAGTTTGCGGGCTGAAGCTGCGGTATTACCATAATGCAAAATTACATCAAATGCAGTCGGGTCGCTACCGTCATCAAGACGGAATTTTGCGCAAGGTTCGGCATCAAAATAGCCTTTTTTATCTATATCAGAATACAAACGGTATTCATTACCGTCGGTAAGCATTACAAAAGTAGGGTGTGCAGCGTAAAAGTATGACTGTATTTGCCCGTGACATTTATCGAGATTTGTATCAAGTGGTTTTGCTTCTACAAGTACAAACGGATTGCCCTTGATATCAACTATCGCATAATCGGCGCGTGCGTTGCTGTAACCGGGATAAGAGCAAGGATATTCGCAACGCAGCAATGAAGGGTTGTGTACGTCATAGCCCAACAGTTTTATAAACGGAAGTATTAGGGCGGTTTTGGTATTTTCTTCATTGTCGATATATTTTTTATATAACGCCAGTTTCCCAGCGAGGGTATTTATATCATCCTTAAAGGCCATAATCTTCCTCCTTAAAACCTTTTCCGGATTTCAAGCACTTTGCCGACGATTTTAACAAGATTTAAATCTTCGCCGGTAAAAACACGTTCTTTGTAATTGGAATTAGCAGGGAGCAGGATAATGCCGCCGTCAAATTTGCGCACGCGTTTCAGTGTACCTTCATCACCGTTCACTATTACAACAGCAACTTCGCCGTTTTCCACATCATCCTGCTTGCGAACGATAGCTATATCGCCATCATTAATGCCCATATCCTTCATGCTGTCGCCCTTGCAATGAAAGGCAATAATCTCACCGGTAAAGCTATCATCAACAAGTACATAACCTTCCAAGTATTCAAATGCCAATCCATTGGGGCCACATTTACGCTGCCAATGATTGGCACTTTTTTATTTTCAGTAACCGGTCCAAGGTAGCCGGGTAGTTTGGTTATATCAATATCACGGCCCAAGAGGTAATCGATAGTAACGCCGTATAAAGAAGCAAGTTCAGATATTTTTCTTATTGGGCTACTTACTCCAGTTTCATATTTAACATAAGTGGTTCTATTAATTTTTAGTTTATCTGCTACATATTGCTGAGAATATCCGTGGCTTTCTCTGAGCTGCTTTAATAATTCCGCCGTGTTCATATTTATCCCTCAACTATATTATATGCGAAAAATTATCACACTTAAAGTGTGAAGTTATTTTACAAAATATCTTGACACGTGAAGAAAAAGAACGTATAATATAAACGAATGGCGAAGAAACTTCGCAGAGGGGGTGTAAACATGAAATTTAAAGAATTGCGGCTGCAAGCTAATCTTCTTCAGCAGGATGTTGCAAATAAACTTGGCGTTGACCGTTCTACTGTTGCAAAATGGGAAACTGGTGGAGCAATGCCGAGAGTTGATAAATTAAAAGACATCGCCAAATTATACGGTTGCACTATTGACGAACTGCTTGGGGTATAAAAGGACGCAAGAAATGAAGAAGTTATATTTTGAAAAAATAGATGCACCGTACTACGTGAAAGAATTAGCGTCAAGGTGTACAAAGGTACGCCCGCAGGATAGTTTCGGGGGGTAATTGTATGAAAAATTATGTTGTACTGTTTTTAAGAAAATCTAACAACACATTAGGCTTTGATGTATTTACAGCTGAGAATGAAGCTGCAGCAAGGCACAGCTTTTTCGAAGTTTACCGCCATGATGATTATCAGATTGTTACAGTAACAATAAAACCGGAGGCAAGGGGGTGAAAGTTATGGTAACAGTGAAACAGTACGCCGAGAAACTTGGTGTAGCAGTAAGCACCATCCGTCAGATGCGCGCAAATGCAGTGCTGCCGAGCGTAAAGATTGGCAATAGCTATCGTATCTTCGAGGAGGAAGCGGACGCATATTTCCGGCAGCAATGGCTTGATAAAAAAGCCGAGCGAGAACGCCGGGAACAGCGCAGAGAACAGCGCAGGACGATTGTTAAATGCGCCGCAAAGGGTAACAGTAGCAATTACCTTGAACGGCTTGCAGAGCTTAAAAAGGAGGTGTTGAGCATATGAAAAACTTATGGGCAGTAACCTACGGCAGCGCTTTTTGTTTAGCTAAAAGTGTATTTGAGATTTTAACGCACCCGGTTGTGCTGCTGATGGCCAGCGGCGCGCTGCTGCTTCGAATTATTCAAATCGCATGGTAACCTGTTCCTTTTTGGAACAAGTTGGAAAGGAGGATGTTGATGTTTTGGGAGTTTGTGAAATGCGCAGCGGTTATATTTGCCGGAGTGCTTGCAGCGCAGCTTGTAACGCTGGCTATTATTGCAGTAATGTTCTGCAAATGAAAAAGCCGCTGATGTGTTGGCGCACATCAACGGCAGGGGCGGAGGTATAAACCCAACTTAACTCCGCCTCTATTATATCAAAAAATAGGGGGTATTATCAATGATTGCTTTTAAAGATGAATTTTTGAAGTTCAGAGATGTTAATAGCAGAACAGTCATTTCTTTTGACCTGATTTTTAAAAAGTGCCCGGTTTGCGGACGCGAAAGGCAAATTTATGACCCGGATGAATATCTTTTGAAAATTCGCAGACCGGGGAAACCGACGCTGTATTTTGACCGGGAGAGTTGCTTAAAAAAATACCGGGCGCTGCATCCGGAACTTAATCAAGCGCCGCGCAAGGGCAGAAGCCCGGAATATATTGCCCGCTGCCGTCAGCAAAGGGCGATTGCTGCAAAGGCTTACATGAAGCTGTGGCATGAAGGTTTAACGTATAAGCAAATAGGAATGCGCTTCGGTAAGACGGCAAACGCCATTCGCTCCACTATCGAGCATTACAAAACCGACCTTGAGAAAGCGGTGTTGGTATGAGTTGGGCCGATAAGATGCTTAAAGAAATTAAAGCCGGCAAAACGCGGATGGAAATATCTGAAATCTGCGGCGTGCCTGTAGGTATAATCAGCAAATATGCAGCGATTTTAAAACGCACGAAAGAATACCGCGAGCTTGACATTAGCGATGAACAGTATGCGTTTTGGTTTGAGGCAAGTTTAATCGGGCTGAAAACGGCGGACGGCGAGTTGGTGATAGAACGCACCGTCCCAGACGAAAAAAAAGCTGCAAGCGTATTGCGGCGCATAAAGCAGGGATATGAACCGGAGTTTGAATTGCCGATAAAACAGGTGCGCAGAGTGCAGCGGCAGGATAATTGCCTTGAATGTATGTACTACACCTGGCATAGCCATAGGTGCCCGCAGCAAGCGTACGAAAAGAACCAAACGATAGCGTTTGGCTGCAATAACTTCAAGAGCCGCGAAAGAAATATATTAAACAGAATCAGGTGGTCGAAATGTTGAATGAAAAATATAAAGCATTAAGTATGCCGCCGGGAAATGCCTTAAAAACCATACAGGCGGGCAATCTTAAAGGTAAAAGTGATATAAATCCGCAATGGCGCATAGAAGCCTTGACCGAGATGTTTGGGCTTTGCGGTTACGGCTGGCGTTTTGAGGTAGTAGAAAAAACAGTTCAACCGTTGGATGATGGGCAGATTATATTATTCATGCAGATAAACCTGTATGTAAAGGATGGCGACGCATGGAGCGCACCGATACCCGGATTTGGTGGCGAGATGATTCGTGAAAAAAATAAAAACGGGCTGGTGCCAAATGACGAAGCCTACAAAATGTGCTTAACAGATGCACTTGGCAATGCCGCAAAATGCATCGGCGTGGCGGCAGATATTTACCGCGGTATGTATGACAGCAAATATAGCCGCGAGAGTAATAGCAGTGAATACTATCAGGCAAAAAAACAACAGGCAGCGCCTAAACAGAATGCTGCAGTTCCTGCCGGTGGCCAAAATAAACCATGGGTTAAAATCGAGGGAACGAATTACTATGTACTGGCCAACAGCGGCAAGTATATACAGGTTGAAAACCTCAAAAGCGTACAGCAATGTAACGCCATATTGGCTGATATGAACTACGCGTTGGCGTATGAGGCAGTTAAGGCACAGCGTAATGTACTGGCCTTGGCTGAAAGCAGGAAATGACGCTGTATACGCACTGCCAAAAGTGCGGCCGCCAATTAACATCACTATCCAGCAAAATGCGAGGCTACGGCTGGGAATGTTGGCGAAAAATACAAGACGAAGCACCGGGGTTGTTTGATGATGATAATGTTTCCGAAGCAGAAGAAGTTAAGACTGAAAAGTAAGGCAGAACGCGAAAAGCTGGCCCTCGCCGTATACGAACGCGACCAGCACAAGTGCGTAAACTGTGGGCGCTGGGTTCCGGGTGGTCGAATGTTCCATCACGAACCGCCACGGTCGCAGGGCGGGCAGGATATTATCGAAAACGCCGTGTTGCTATGCGACGATTGCCATTACAAAAGGCATAATACGGCGGAAGGCAGAGAAATTGCCGACAAATGCCGCCGCTATTTGGAGTGGATGAGTAATGAAGTTTGAAACAAAACAGATAAACGTATTCGGCGACCTTGTGCAAATACCTTTGCCAAAGGATTTATTACCCGCCTGTGAGCGCCTGGTTGCGGCACTGACGAAAGGAAACCCTTTACAGGTGGAAATTACCGCGAAGCGCAAAAAAAGGTCTGTGACGGCAAATGCGGCGCTGTGGGCTATGCTTCAGGATTTGGCGGTGGTTTTAAAAACTACCGCCGAAGAACTGTATATCGACGCGCTGCGCAAATATGGCTTTTATGAGGACATTGCCATAATACCGGAAGCCGGGTACAGATTGCAGGCGCTTTATCGGATAGTAGAGCCGACAGGCGAGGTTGTATATGGTAACCGCGGCCGCATGGATGTATATAGGTGCTGGCGCGGCAGTAGTCAGTATGATAGCAAGGAGTTCGGCCATTTGCTGGATATGGTAATAGCCGAAGCAAAAACACAGGGCGTTGATTTTATCAGCGAGGCTGACAAAGCGCTGCTTTTAGATGATTGGAAAGCCCGCAGGTAAGGAGGTGCAGTCATGCAAAACGGATGGATAAAACTGCACCGGCGCATACTTGAATCGGATGCGTGGCAAAGTAATGAGCCATTCGATGGACGCTCTGCATGGATTGACCTTTTGCTTACTGCCTGCCGGGAAAATAAAACTGTTATGTTGGGCGGAAAGGCAGTAATACTAAACCGCGGCAGCTTAATTACAAGCCGTAAAAAACTGGCTGAAAGGTGGAACTGGAGTGAACGTAAAGTGCGAACATTTCTTTCCGGGTTGGAACGCGAGCAGCAGATAGCCTGCCAAGCAGGTAATAAATTTAGTATCATCACCGTGCTGAACTATGGTGCTTATCAAGATAAAAAAGAAGCAGAACATATGAGCGGCCAGCAAAATGACCAAGTAAGTGACCAGCAAACGGTCCAAGTAAAACCCGCTTGCAGAGCGGGCGGAGCAGGGGTCAGTGACCAGCAAAGTGACCAAGTAAGTGACCAGCAAAACGACCACAAACAAGAAGATAAAGAAGATAAAGAATATATAATAAGCAGCCGCGCGCGCGCGAAGCAAACCAATTCACCCAACGAGGTTAACCAAGATACCTTACCGCAGGAGATGCCGATTCCAGGCGGAGAAGGAGAATGGTGGCCGAAGGCGGTGGAGCTGTATAACCGGAACATCGGGGTAATAACGCCGATAATAGCCGAGCAGCTGCGTGAGCTTTTGCGCGAAGTAGGGTTCAGCTGCTATGAAAGGGCAGTAATACGAGCCGTTAACAACGGTGCACGCCGTTACCGGTACATCGAAACGGTGGCGCGAGGTTTAGCTGCCGGAGTAGATTATCAGCAGCGCAAATCAACAGGTGGCGGCGACATTTGGGGTAACGCATTCAGTGCGTTCACAGGAGGTAGAAATGGCAACGATAACCAAGGCTGATATTGCAGCCACGATAAACAGATTGCGCCAGAGCGGCAGGAGTATGCCGCAGATGGATAGATTAAGGGCCGCGCAGGATGTAGCGCGTGAAGCTTTGGCGATATTTCAGGAAACGGTCGATTTATGGTGGGATTGTTTTGGCAGCCAGAGCATAGGCATTGAACGGTGGAAAGAAGCGGAAAAAATTGCTCTTACCATGCCGGATACTCCGGGTGTTTTAACGCGCGTCATTAGCACGAACCTGATGGGCGAAGCGCTGCGGAGGGCAGAAAGCCAGTACCTTGAAACGCAGCGTACGCAGTCCGAAGAAGTCAAAAGGCAAGCGCCGATTGCGGCTTCTGCGCAGCAGTACACAAAAGCAATATACAGGTGGATTTGCCAGATGATGGGAGCAAAATTAAAATGCACGGATTTTTTCCCGACGGATTTGGCGCCGGTGCTGAAATTTGCACGCGAGCACAACATGGGCAGCGAAAAGGAACAGGAGGTGCGCACAGTAATTCGCATGGTATTGGCCACGCAAAGAGTATGCGCAACCTGCCAAGGGAATTGCCCTTTTGACCATAGACGGCCGGCAATTATGGACGGCGCTTTAGTATATCAACACTGTGGGAGGCTTTGAGTATGAACAAGATTATTTTAATGGGCCGCTTAACGCGTGAACCGGAAGTACGTTACACAACTACCGGCAAGGTAGTATGCCAGTTTACGCTTGCGGTTGACAGGCCGTATGTAAGCCAAGGCGGGCAGAGAGAAGCCGATTTTATCAACTGTCAGGCATGGGGTAAAACTGCCGAAATAATCGGGAACCACGTCGGTAAAGGGCACAGGCTACTGATAGAAGGGCGCTTGCAGCTTCGCAGTTACACTGCCAAGGATAATAGCAAGCGATACGCTACCGAGGTTGTTGTTGGCAGCATGGAGTTTGTGGAACGCAAAGAGCAGGAACCAATCGGCGACGCGGCGGGATTTAGCCAGCCGGGGCAGCCCGGAACTACAAACCCCGGTAGTACATCAGCTGCAGGTTTTGAAAGTTTTGGTGAAGGACAGCAAGACGGATTTAAGTTTGACGAGGAAATACCGTTTTAGGAGGTGCAGATGTGATTAGCAAAAATCTTCGCGCAATGATACTGCGTGACATTATCGCAATAAAGGTTCCAACGAATATTGGGAAACCTAAAATTGAACCAGGCACGTTGGAAATTACCCCAGTTAAACTTGAAATACCGCCAAATTGCAAAAGGAACAGAATTATGAAAGAGTGCTGGCGAGTAAAAGATAAAGCTAAATATTATGTTTTAAAAGACCAGCGCGGCAAGCGTGATGTTGTGTTTACATGCCAATATGGGCATTTAACAACACTCGGAGTTTGCTATGGAATGTGCATACATAATGGCCGCTGTGTTATGGCGCGCGAAGCTATTAAGCAGAAGGAGGCAAAAGATGAGTTACGTTAAATACTGGCCGGTTACAAATAACAAATATCACGCCATAAAAACTACGGTTGACGGCATCACCTTTGACAGCCGCAAGGAAGCGAATTACTACTGCGAACTGAAAATGTTAAAACAGGCCGGAGAAGTATTGGAAATAGAACTTCAGGTGCCGTATGAATTGCAGCCAAAATACTGGTATAAGGGAAAAGCAATTCGTGCAATAAAGTATGTGGCGGATTTTAGGGTAACTTACGCCGATGGGCATATTGAGGTAATAGATACCAAGGGCGTGCGCACTGAGGCTTATAAAATCAAAAAGCGTTTGCTTTTGTATCAGTATCCGGGTATTGATTTCCGGGAAGTTTAGTTTAGGAGGAGAAACTATGAGAGCGAATGATTTAATACAAATATTACAGGAGTTACCTGCGGACACTAAAATTACTATTGCCGTCGAAACTAACGAAGTTTTAAACGGTAAAAGCAGTGATATAAAACAGGTTATTGTTTTGCGTAACATTGATGGAATGGGTAACGTAACACCGAAAGTAACAGTGGCTTTGATGATATAAAACGTTTAGTATGGCTGGTAGAAGATATGAAAGCTAAAAAGTTTTTAAAAATTGTAAAGCGTCTTTGCTGTGACGAAAATTGTGAGTCCGGCAATTGCCCTATGGTGGTTAAAAAGAAAAATTATTCAACTTGCCTGATGCTCGCGGCGGAAGAGTCTCCCGGCAATTGGAAAGTTAAGAAAATCATTAAAGCCGTAAAAAAGGCTGAAAAAGCAAAACATAAAAAATGGGTAATAAGGGTATAGAAGGGCTGGTGGAAATAAATGACACCTGAAAGGCAAAAATGGTGGGATAGCCTGCCTGCGGAAGAAAAGCGGGTAAGGATGGATATTGAACTTTGCAAAAAGCAGATTAAATGGCAGAAGCGAAATTTGCGGTGGGTTGTGCTGACCGGCGATGAATGCAAAATGATTATCAACCATAACAAACGCGTTATCAAAGCCCTGCGCAAGCAGATTGCAATGCGACCATATGTATTAAAAACAACGATAGGAAATTTTGATAAATGCCCGTGTTGCTCCGTAAGATTGATAAAATATTTCCCACGCTGTGCTTGTTGTGGGCAGAAATTGAGGTGGTAAGGAATGAATAACGCCAAAAATATTATCGCTTTGCGCCGCGAAATAATGCGGAAATTGGGGAGCACGCATATGAGTGATGAAGCATTTGCAGATTCTGCTGGTATTCACGTAAATACGTTAAGAAGGATGTTAGAAGGGCAAAACTGCCATATAAACACCTTGGTTAAAATATGCGATGCGCTGGATATTGAATTAAGTTTTAAAAAGGAGGGCTGAATATGCCGGGAAAAACACTTTCAGATTTCATTCTTTCGATGAACAGATTTTTAGCGATATGTATCAACTCCATTTAAAACAGAAGAAGCTCAAGCAGTCATTATTGTTGCAATAAGAGAGAATGATACACACACTTTATATTTAACACGTAAGCCGAGCGATATAGCTAATGCGGCAACAGCGCTTGCAAAAGGATTGCTGGATGAAATGGATACGCCGGAAGACAAAATATATGCGGCCAACATGTTGGTGCGCCACATATTAGAATCAGCAAAAGATTAATACTCAAAAAAGGAGGGCTGAATATGCCTAAACAGGTATTTTCATTTAGCGGATGTGATTTTGTAGACTTTGTTTGCAAAAAATTTGATGAGGCAAAGGGGCTGTTTTTACAAAAGAACCGGCAGTATTCTACCGCTACCGACCCAATGGCCAATTTTCGCACCGGTGCGCTGTTACGTTACCACAGCGACGAGCCGGAGTTTATGTACGAAGCAGCCAAAGATTACATGGCAAAACATGTGGCCCAGGTATACAATAACGATGCGCTCGGCGATAAGGTTGATGAGAGCCTTCTTGATATTGCCAACTACGCAATGATTATGCTGTACCTGCGCGAGGAAGCCAAAAGGAACCAAGGTAAGGGGGCGGCATAATGCAGGTGGCCAAGATTATAGAGTTTTGTTTTGCGCATCGCGCAGCGATTGAAAAAGCTATAAGAGAAAAACGGATGGACCCGGCAGTGCCAAAAACAGGTGGTGCTGCCGGTAATGCACAACGCAGCGACCCGACTTGCCAAAAAGCGCTGCGTAATATTGCTGAGATAAGTTGCGTTGAGATACCGTATGGTGCCTCGGTAAATGGCAGACAGGATGTATTTACTTTACGCCGCCCGGAACGGTGGCTGCGCGTTGTTGATTTAACATTTGAACATTACCGTGGCAAACTTGAAGCTAATTTAATAACTGCCAAATATGTGCAATGCAAAAGCCGTGAGGAAGTATGTGCAGAACTTTGTATAGGCAAGAGCCTGTATCATGTAATGCAAAATGATATATTTTGCTTTGCTACAGGCGCCGCGGCTGGTCTTGGCCTTGTTGTTCCGCGTCGATAAAAAATATTTTTTTAAAAGTCCGGACTTTACACCCGTTTTTATACGTGCTATAATACATAATAGGAATTTTATAAATTCCGCTAAAAACGAAATATTTAGCGTATAAAGCACCGGCTTTTTGCAGGTGCTTTTTCTATTTCCTCCTGAGAACTTCCCCGGCCACCTTTCCCGCCATCACCTTGCCGGGGGAGAAAATAACAGCGTCTATTTTTAGGCGCTTTTTATATACCTGAAAGAGGTGACACACCATGAGTAACCTATTGGAATTACTCGCAAAGGCCACCGATACAAAAGGATATCCAGATGACAAGAACCCTGCCCATTGGCGTAAAATCAATGGTTCGCCTGTGCATTTAGATGCAAACGGCAACATTGATGGTGGTGCAGGTGGTAAGTTTGGCGGTAAAGCGTGGACAAGTTCTAAACATCCACATAATGCTGCCAGCTATCCGAAACCAGCGCCGAGTATTACTACGGCAGACCTTAAAAAAGCGTGGAGCAGGGTAGCAAAATACCATGTGGCAATGCAGCGTGCAAAAAGTACGCAGCTTAAATTAACCCACGCGCAGAATATGTTGGACGCTATTTCCGATTATGAAGCCTTAAAAAAACAGGCTGACCCTGCTGTACAAGGCACACATAAACCGGATATTAAAAAGGCACAGCAACATGCTCAAAATATGTTAAATGCGCCGACGCAGACCAACAAGGGTGTTACTGCGCAGCAATTTATATCCCAGTATAAAAAGCTGCAGCAAGCAGTACAGAATGGTGATAAACGTAAAATTCAACACTTGTTGAAAGATGTTTCTTCGGACAATTACGATAACTTTACCCTGCCGGAGAAAAAGCAAATCTGGAAAGCGGCGGGCAGTAAAGCTAATTATCTTAATACAGTACAGGCGGCAAATACCGCTGTTGGCCAAGCTGCGAATGGCGCACTGCAAAGCCTTGCAAGTATAGGGCAAGGAACAGCGCGGAATCCGTACCCTGTACACCAAACGCAGAACCAAATTCTCTCGACGCCGCACGAAGCAGACAATACGCTGCGTCCGGTTCTGCAAAACGTATGGCAAAAGGCAAGCGCGGCCGAAAAGAACGCGGCGTTTACCTATTCGTACTCTTACAAACAATTCCAAGAACCATTGCGCGGCGGCACCTGGGCGTATGGCGGCGGTTCTAATATACCGCTGACCAGAATGAACTGGGATAGAATTGGCGTCGGCACAATGGGCAAAAAACGCGGCGAGGTAAAGAATTTAATTAAAAACCTTACTTCTATTATTGATAAAAGCTCTTACAGCCAGCGCGTACAATTAGAACGCGGCACAGGCCTTGACGGCTTGGCTGTAATGTTTGGCGTAAGCATAAGGGAACTACAAAGCGGTTCCGTTACATCGTTGAATGCAAAGTTAAGCCAAAGGGTAGGCAAAGACGAAGGCTTTACAAGCTGCGGTTCGTCGGCCGGCAAAGGCTTTTCGAACAGCGCGGCTGTTATGCACATTGACTGCCCGCCCGGAACTAAAATGTTATATATTGAACCGTTTGCTGCATATGGTGGTGACGCACCGTATAATGCGGCCAGCATGTATGGAAGCGGACGCACACCGCACCAGTATTGGGACGGTAAATCAAAACAAGGCAAATTTGGTGACCAAGATGAAACGCTGCTGCAGCGTGGTACATCGTTTCAATGTACCAAGGTCGAAAGAAAGAACGGGCAACTGCACGTTTATGTGCAGGTAGTAAGCCAAGACCCGTTCCCGATTCCATAACTTGACTTATAAAACATGTGTTATATAATGGGCATAAAAGGAGGAAAATGCCATGGGACGCTGGGAAGATTTAATGAATGACCTGCCAACCGATAACAGTCAAATCGATTGGTATCCCGGCTGCAAAGGCTGCATCTTTGTCGAAGATGACGGCACCGGCACGGCGCACCGCAAGGCGACTTGCATAATGTATGGCCTGCCTTACTGCAAACCGGGCGGATTATCCGACGGCTCCGTAAAATGCCCTTATTACGAAGCGGAGGATAATGGCAATGGTAACTCTGTTAGAAAAACTCGCAAGGGCAACGGACACCAAAGGGTATCCGGACGATAAAAATCCTGCACATTGGCGTAAGATTAACGGTTCGCCGGTACATCTCGACGCTAATGGCAATATTGATGGTGGCGCAGGAGGTAAATTCGGCGGAAAGGCGTGGAAAAGTACAAAACATCCACATATACCGGCGAGTTATCCAAAACCTAAAACCACATTAAACGATTTAAAAACTGCGTGGGCTAAAGTAGCCAAATATCACGTTGCAATGAAAAGGGCCAAAACTCAGGCAACCCACCAAAAGCAGCAGCAAAATATGCTGAAAGCTATATCGGATTATCAGAACCTTGCAAAGCAGGCTGATCCGAAGGTTGCAGCACAGTTTAAACCCAATGTGGCATTGGCACAGAAAAACGCCAGCGCGCAGTTTGGGCAGCAATCGCAACCCCAATCGCAACCAAAAACGCAGCAACCGCAAGTAAATGCGCAGCAAAACCCACTTCAAACACTGGCGAGTGCAACGGCGGCGCCGAAAGGCCGCAATGTTAAAATCTATAACCTCAGCAAAAAAGGACCAGCAAGTCTTATTAGTTATGCACGTAGCATAGGTTTGAATGTACCTGCGGCAGTTCGCAGAACTAATGACGCGAATGCAATAGGTAAATGGGTAGCCAACGAGCTGAATGAACGCAATAAAAATTATGGTTCTATGACGGCTGCGCAGGCTAAAAAGATGACTAATAGTGCCTTTTTGAATGAACTGAAAAAAACACAGCAACTTGGAGATAAAAAGCTGAATAACACGCTTAGTAATGATAAATTTACGCAGATAGCGTCAATGAAATTAGGATTAAATAATCCGCCGAAAGTAGTAAGCAAAAAAGAATTTGATGATTACATCAAAAAACACCCGAATGCACCGGTTTTATACAGGGGGGTTCGCAATGACCGCCGCTTTAGTTCCAAAGACTTCTCTGATGATTTAAAATATGGCGACGCAACATGGCTGGGCGGAAGTGCCTGCCTGTACGGCGTGGGGTTGTATTTTGCAAGCAACAAAACAAGCGAAGCACGTGCCCGGCAAGAAGCTAATGGTTACGGTGGGCGTATAAGCCGCGGCTGCATTGATATGACAAAGGCAAAAACAATCAAATGGGATGATGTGCAAAGAAAATATAATGTTACGGTCAACCAATATTTACCAGCAGACGGTTCGACGCAAAGACAGAAACAAAGAAGAGATGCTTTTACTGCTTTGGCTATAAAAGATGGGTATAATTTGATAGTACAAAAAGGTGGTGGCGGTGGAAGTACTGATTACCTTGTAGTGCTTGACCGTTCCATACTGATAATGCAAAAGGAGGATGCTTGATGAAATTGCCAGAAAACGCAAAAGATTTAATGCGTACATATATTTTATTAACTGACGATTTATACAATCAAAGGCATAAAACTCAGTCTGAACACATGGCGGCCGAAAGAAAACTGAGTGAGTTACACCGGCAACTGTATCCTGATTATCAAGATTATATGAACCTTGAAAAGTATAAAAAGGATGACGAGAAATCAAGCAAGTTAGATAGAGAAGTAGGAGCCGAACTTAAGCGAGAATTTGGACGTGTTGTAGGTGACTACACGGATAAGCCTGACCGCGGTCAGCCTTTGGTAGATGTATCGAAGGAAGCCGCCGAATTAAGGAAAAAACTTAATTTTGAAGATTAAACCTTAAAGCCCACTGGGAATACCCGGCGGGCTTTTGTTATGCAGGAGGGAAATATGCTGATAGAAAAAAAGAACGTCGCTGACCTTCTGCCTGCGGAGTATAACCCCCGTAAGGCATTAAAGCCGGGCGACCCTGAATATGAAAAGTTAAAGCGAAGTATTCAGCAGTTTGGATATGCTGAACCAGTTATATGGAATAAACAAACCGGGCGTGTAGTAGGCGGGCACCAACGCCTTACGGTATTAAAAGACCTGGGCTATACCGAAATAGAATGTGTGGTTGTAGACCTTGACCCGACGCATGAAAAGGCGCTGAATGTAGCGCTTAATAAAATCAGCGGCGCATGGGACATGGAAAAGCTGCGCACGCTGTTTACCGACCTGCAAATGAGCAACTATGATGTATCGCTGACCGGTTTTGACGGCATAGAAATTGATAATTTATTTAAAGATGTGCTGGCGTCCAAAGTAAAAGAGGACGATTTTGATGTTGACGCTGAACTGCAAAAGCCGGCTTTTAGCAAGCCAGGTGACTTATGGTTGCTGGGACGGCACCGGCTTATTTGTGGTGATAGCACCAAGGAGGAAACAATAAACACACTTATGGCAGGGAAGAAGGCTAACCTT
>ULTK01044344.1_pt1 | contig 16519 bp, 28 predicted proteins | sample 1957551 | NCBI WGS metagenome assembly ULTK01 (sample SAMEA4835733, study PRJEB28245) | human gut metagenome | biome: gut microbiome; material: fecal sample | place: Denmark | collected 2008
AATTGAGTGCTTATTGTAAGATACACCGGAAAATCCTTTTGTATTACAATGAGCCCCATCAATAGAAAGTGGACGTCCATTCTCTACATGACCATCAAGGTCGACCACGAAATTATAACCGATCTGGCTAAAGCCTCTCTGTTTGTGCATACGGTCTATATCCTTTGCACGTAAATCCTGCCCGGCACGTGTTGCCGAGCAGTGAATGATAATTGAGTCAATTGTTTTCATTATGTTTTGATTAGTCTACGTTAATTTATTTTCTCCAGAAAAAATCCCCTGAAATCGATCTGGCAGTATCGTCTGCAGTCAACCGGATATACCGGAAGAAGTTCTGCTCGGACCTATGTCCTGTTAGTCTCATTATTTCCAATATTTTCATACGTCCTGTCAAATACATATTGGTAGCAGCACTTCTTCTTGCAGTATGGCTACTGATCAATTCCCATTTCTCTTTTGTCACTGTAACCAACTTTCCTCCCTTAGTATAGGAATAGGTTATTTTATCTGTTAATCCTATCTCCTTCATTATGACTTTCAGATACTTGTTGAAGTACTGAATGCATAATCCTCCGGGAATACGGCCCTGATACTTTTCAAAGATCTCCTTTATATAGTCGTGAGCCGGCACCTTGACATCCACATTGGTTTTCTTGGTTCTTTTTATGATGTATCCATCTCTCAGATTATCTTTGGTTAATGTCGAATAATCGGAATATCTCAGAGCTGTCAGGCATCCTATGACAAACAGATCACGTATCCTTTCCCTGGCTTTCCTTTTATCCTGTTTCCCGAATTTATAGTAATATATCCTCGTAATCTCATTCATTGACAGGAAGACGGCATTGGTCGGCTCTTCCCTTAAGTCTATCTCATCATAAGTACTGTCAACCGCATAATTGTATTGCAAAGCCTTTCTGACGAGCGACTGAATCTTTTGAATGTATCCAACGATTGTATTATGCCGTAATCCCTGATCTTCGAGATAAACGATGAAATCATCCAGGAATTCCTCCGTAACAGAATTGGTGAATATGTCACAGCCAAACTCAACAGAAAAATTATCTATATGTCTGATGATTGCATCATAAACGGCTGCATAATGCTCAGACCTGCGTCTGCTTCTCTTTTCAAGCACTTCTCTGACAAAGTCGGTGAAGTATATACCTTCAAGCGGTTTGCTCTGCCTGAAGCGATTCCTATAGTCTCTTCCGGGCTTCTCCGCCCGCATGGAGACAGCCAAACATACTGCTGCTAGACACCTCCTGTTCCGCACCCGGGTAATCTGCCGATAAGTGGACGGAACTTCTCTTTTCTAAGTCTTACATCATAATAGGCCGCAGAGACACGTGAGTGTACTAGTCCGACAAAATCTCCTATTTCACGCTGGAGGTAACCTTCCTTGCGAGCCATGTAGCAGAATAGCATTCTTGCATCAGCCACATCCTGCTTCCTCGAACGAGAGAGGATCAGATCTTTTGATACTCCCGTCACTTTAGAAATCTCTTCCAGAATAATCTCCATCGGCTTCTTGTCTTTGTTCTCTTTTAAGTTCATAGATTGGATTGTCTTTAAATGATTATTTAATTGTCTTTAAAAGCATCGGCTTCTGATGCGATGCCAGGTCACCTCTCGCTTGTAATCTTGCGGATGGAAAGGCTTGTCACGCGTATGCCAGCCAAAACGTACTTGTTTACTCTCTTCGTGTATGAAGGCATCTATCTCATACTTGAGGTTCTCCAGCTTAATCTGTATCAGCTTCTCTTCCTCCATGTCAACCTTGCTCGCCATCTCTTTCGGATCGTTATGGTAGTCCTGCTCACATACAATGAGCAGGACTACGACTACCTTTGAACTGTTCATTCTTGCTTTTTCTTCTCGTCCGAGAATTCAGGATTGGCGTCTTTGTCAGCTGTATAAGGATATACGTCCATGATAGCTGTTTCCACTACCGAGGCTACCTGATAGTCTGCCATTGTGCCTTTCATGCCGGCATCAAGATTCTCCTTCGCCCGTCCCAGATCTGAAGCCTGAACCAGTATATAGGTGCTTGTCTTTTTCTTATTTCCGCTCTTATCATCTATCGTGATATAGCACAGTTTACATTTAAACCAGCGGTCGTCGCATTCGGCATCGCTGGGGAAAATTTCGCTGTAGTTGGCACGCTTGATGTCCGATACTGTAAACGCTCCGGAGATAAAGGGAGCCATCTCCTCGATTATCCTTGCTTCCGCTTCCGTGAAGCTGAGAGCATCTACCAGATAAGGTTCTGTTACTTTTTTCTGCATTCCGTTTTCAACGACTTTCTCGTAACGGATTTTACATTCAAACCATGTGTGCATTCCCATAATTATTTATCTTTTTCAGGTTCGTCAATATATTTATCCGCAAAACGGTCAAGCACCTTGATACACTTGTCCGGAAGCTGCTTTGCTGTATCATTGGTCCTGATATAGTCAATCGTACCACCGATACCATAGATATAAAGCAGCTGTTTGGTCGTCGGAATAAAGATATTCGCCATCGCCGCTATTACACCACAGACAACAATGCGTTTCAACCATTTGAAGAATGTGTGTGCGTTATCCTCATCCTCGATTACATCACCTTCCGATACCAACAAAACAATCAGCATGATAACGGCAATTATCAAAGCTACGATCCATACGACTGTCAATACAGTGGACAGGTTACCAATTACGGTCATCCAATAAATTTCATTCATAATGTAAAAAATTAAATTATTAATACTTGAGGTTATTCTTTCTCTTTTCAGGCTCTTTATACTTCCAGCCGTTGAGCCGATAGCATTCCTTCCTTGCTTCTTCACGGGTGGGGAACTCATCCACTTTGTCTGCCGTGCTGATACTCCCGGTCTCCACCCAGTGATAAACTACCCAGCGGCTGCCGATAGGAGCATATGAGTACTCAGGACGGCTGGTCTTCTTTCTTGGGTTCCACATAGAATGTTTCATCTTGTACTACAACCATACCGCATTTAGACAGGTTATCTGCTACCTCTTCCTTATCACGGTCAGCAAGCAGGCGGTCCTTCGCGACTTCTTCCGCTGTGCGGATATAATCCGGGAGAATAGCTTTTACCAAAGCAAGCACAGATTCCTTTGTAAAACCTTTCAGTTGCTTGATCTTGGGAGTTCCTGTGCGGAATCCGAAAATTCCATGAGCACTCTTGTAACTCTTTGTTTTAGAGAAGAGGCTTTCTTTATTTTCCGTAGCGAATACCTGAAGGATCTCCATTGAGTCATCCTTCTTCTTTTGAAGTTCTGCCAGCTCCTCCGCATGCTTGTCACGGATGGCAGTAATCTTCAGTTCCATCTCAGCAGTGATCTTCTGAATTCTTGAGTCAGCCTGCGAGAATTCGCTCAATGCCGCTTCTACCTGTTCACTTGTCACACCGGTAATAATCGTCTTTTTAACTCTTGTCTTTACCATAAAAATTGATTTTAATAATTAATACTATGTTGATTTCTCTTGTTTCTGTCGTTGTCGTTATTATTCCTGGAAGCGATCAGTACCCAGAACAGGCAACTGAAAGCCCAGCACCTTATTATCTGATCGTCCGTGATGATGATTTCGATAACACAGGAGACAATCATCAGGCTATAGATCCATTTCATTTTCCCTCCTTTTTCTTAATCGTTTGTAACTGCTTTAAAGTCTCTTTTAATTCCTCCAAATTTTGCCGGCTTACATCCTTTTTGATGCTTCCACGTCTTTTCAGAAAGGAGGAGATCTTTGCCTTGTTCATCTCAATCTCTTCAGGATCATCGCTACGATAATCTTTGTTGAGAATACCGATGTGCATAGATATACCGAATATCTGTCCCACGACTCTCGCCTGTTCCTCCTGGCGTTTCTCGTTCACCCCTTGCGGATCAAGTAAATTTTTGATCAACTGTGTAGCTTCATACTTATATAGCTGTCTGGATGAGTCAGTGCGACCGTTACTGGCATCATAGATCATTGCGCGATAATCATCCTCACTCATCCCTGTCTGCCGCTTAAGGCGATGAAGCAAGGTTTTCTGAGGATTAGTGGCATAAAGTATCAGGGTGGAAGGTTTGTTATTGTTCATAATCAATGTCATTTAGTGGTTCGTCACTGTCTTTCAGCCATTGTCTCTCGTAGCCCTCCTTCCAGATTACGTAGAATCCTTTTGGACCGGGAGCACCACGACTGATATATTTAGCGCGGAAGCCATTTACTTCAATACGGGAGAAACAGTCTCTCTTTATCCGGTAAGCCATCGTTCCCTGCACTTCTCTTCCCTCCACGTGAGAGATATAGATGAAAATCTTCTTATTATACTTCTTTCTGAGTTCTATCAGCTGCTTGGCCGTTACATCCATCTCTCCTTCAAGACTCTGCAAAGAGTCGATTATGATCACGTCCGGAGATCTTTGTTTACCCAGATATTCGTCAAATTCATCATAAGTGGGCATCTCGTCCCAAAAGATCATTCCACTTCTGGATGAGTTCATAAATCCGAGAAGGGAATCTTTAAAGTCAGCCTCCGTTCCCATCTCAAGGGAGGCAAAGAGTACCTTGTAACCAATACGGTCAAATTCTCTTGCCAGCTGGAACGTGAATGAAGTCTTTCCCTGTCCGGATTTCCCGTAGACGATCCATGCCCCTGACTTCTGACGCTTGCCGAACGCATCCATGAAGTCCTTAGAGAAGGGAATGTACTCGTACTTCTTGTTCAGGATATTGTCAAAAGAAAGGGAACGAATCATACCTGCAGCCCTCCATTGCTGAATTCTTCTCTGATGACAACATCGTCTATCATTCCAATGAGTTCGCGCAGGTCTGCGGCAAACAGTACTTCACGAGGGTCATCCTTACGTGGCTGTTTCTTTATCTTAGGGAGTCTTCCCCATATTGATTCCGCCATCTCCTTATCTATGCCATTAGCAAGGCAGATATTGATGACATCCTTCTTTGTCGCTCCAAACAAGTCTATATAGTTCCGTCCGAAACGACCGTCTATCTCGTCATATCCTTCAATACGTCCCACATAGCGTTTGATATTGCGTTCCAATGTTTCTGTGCCGGCTACCAAGCATCCCATGCGGCCAAGCGTGTCGTCATATAAAGGAATAAGCGTGCACATAGCCGAATGAGTAAGTTTTCCGGCATCATCAATCAACAGGATAGGCTTACGACCTGATATGCCGTTCATGTGTCTGACGCACAAGTCGAGCAAGTCATCATTGTCCATATTTCCCTTCACGGTTTCTCCCATAGCTTGTGCCAAACGGGTGAGGAACTTGCGGCTGCTCCATTTGCGACATTTGATATAGACTACACCTTTGTCGCTGTACAGGTTGTACAGGTCGATGAGTGACTGTGTTTTTCCACTTCCACTACGGCTGCTGATACATATCCATTTACTCTTTTTCTTCGCTGCAGTAAAGGCCGTCATAACTTGTTTGTATGAGGTTACGCTGTCAACTACGTTACGTGAGTTTTCGTAGAAATAAAGCCCTGATGCTATCTTGGCTGCCAGGTTGTCGTCATTCGCTCCATATTTTCCAGAACGGAACTGCGACATGGCGGTGTCGGATACGCCACAGCGACGTGCCAGTTCTGCAGGTGAGGAACCGCGGTTTATCAAATTCTCTATGTACAGTTTTAATGCTTTCTTGTCCATCTTTATATTGTTTTTATGTTATTAATTATCTTGAAAAACTCATATCTGAAGTGCTCCACTCGTAATCGTCGTCCGCGACAGGAGGCAGTATCTTGACCGGTCCGGAGGAGATCTCCTCGTATTCCACATCCTGAACATCTTCCCTTGCCTCATATTTTCTATCCTTGTGCCTTCCTTTACTGTCCAGAATCAATGCCCGGTCAAGCAGGTTGTTACTCTTAAGTAGAGGAATTCTCTCCCGCATAGAATAAATCACTTCGTCTACATGCTCCTGCTTCTCAATATACCTTTGCTCGAACTGTCGATTGAACTCATTCACTTTCTTACGGTGTTCGAAATGTTCCGGCTTCTGATCGACTAAGGCCATCGGAGTCTTGATATCACGATGCATCAGGAAGCGCAGGTCGCCGATTTCTTTCTTTACATAGTGACCCTTGGTTGCCTCCGCATTACAGATGAGTACCTGGGAGAGATCGTCGGGATCGTAATGAACCACCCAGTCTTCATTATAGTGATTACGCAGTTCCATGTTAAAGCTCTCAAAGTTGATCCGTTCACCCGCCAGTTCAATCAGAAGTCCCTTTCCTGTCAGACGGTTGGTACGTCCTGTGGTATCACCCATCAGCATCAGGTATTCCTCGTCGCTGAATGGCAGGCGGCGTTCACCAGGAGTACCTTCCCAGGCGGCAAGGTAAGCGTCCAGCTTCTTCGCTCTTTCCCGTCTCATGATTCCATGTATCTGGGCCAGCACGCCATCTTCATCAGGAATGAGATGACGGTTACGGTTGAGTATCTCCACATTGGGCTGTGACTCCCGTCTGCTGTTGATATTCACACCACTCCAGTTCTTCTCAAGCTGGTAATAGGTCTTGTTCAGATAGTTGAAGTAAGGCTCAATGATCTTGGATTTCGCATTACCGATGGCAGCCGGAGTATAATACTTGGTCAGTGCCTCATAAAACGGAACCATTACTCCCTTCTGATAATTATCGCTCTGCAACTGTATCGGTTTATAGCGGTTTCCGAATAGTTCCCTGGAATGCTTGATCGCATTGCGCAAGGCTTCACGGATGAGCGCCGGACTCTCATGGTCACCGATAGCATAACCGATAGGATACTTTTTACAAGCATCTAGCACCACTACTATTGTCTTACGGTTGTGGTAAGTAGTCGTCATATAGTTCTTCTTCTCTCCATTCACCGTCTTGGGCTTCACCTGTTTCTTCTGATAAACCAGTTCCACATCCCATCCGTCAAGGGTCCAGTATGTCATGGCGGTTTTCGGTGCCTCGCGCTTATGCTGCATCTCCAGTCGGTTTCTTAAGGCGGCAGCTCCGCGCTGGTGTCCCAGAGTGGTAGCTTCCATCATCTTGCGGTATCTGTCCACAGTAACGGGACTCTTGATCTCCGGTTTACCCAGAAGAACCGCCACCTTGTTATACTGTTTCATGATCTGCATATTGTCCAGATTCATGTGCTGGGAAAGCAGCTTGTGCATGATCGCTTCATCCTCCTCGTCCTTGATCAGGGCAGCGGAAATGTTACCCTTGTTCTTATGTACCAAAGCGATAAATCCCTCAATCTCATACTGATCCACCTTACGCTTGAGCGTCTTGCCTGTAGTAGGCAGCTTATGCGGATAGCGAATGCCACCCTTGCTATCACGCACCTCCGTCAGATCATTGACCATCCCACTGAGCCTGTCCCACACACTAAAACGTTCTCCACTTCTACCGAAAGATCCTTCCGCATTTCCGTTACGAAGACGGATGACAGCATCCAGTACACGTGCCTGGAGTGTGTAAAAGGCAGCCTTTTCGGGACTTAGACGTTTGCCAAAGGCATCCTTGTATTCAGATGTAAAGAAGGTGAAGGCAGCCTCGTTATAGCCCATAGTCCTTTCAAGTAAGCTCATTTTCGGTCGTTCTACATCCTCGTGGGGATCACCGTAGTATTTGATATACAGTCGTTGGATATAATCCTCAAGAGAATCGAACTCCACCAGAGCCTGTCGTCCCAGGCAGGCGTGCAGGACAACATTAATCTTTTTCCTGCGAACCTTGGATTTGTATGTCCCAAAAGGAAGAAATCCCTTATCGGAACCAACCTTATATTTGGGATTATACATAATCAGCTCGTTGGCATAGATGCATACTCTGTTATCATAAATTACAGCCATATAAACTATTGTATTTAACTCTTGTGCAGTTCCCGGCATCGAACCGGGAATGAAGGCCACCCTACCGTCCCTTTTTACCACCTATCGAAAAGGTATATAGTTATGAAAAATGGTTAAGTACGTAATCCTGAAAACTGGGAAACGGGAAGGTTCCTTGACTGCTCCGTTTATTTATCCTCTGGGCATTTGGTGTGCAGCGTCTCGGATAGCTTTGAATAATTCTTCAAAGTCTTTTTCAAACGCTTTCTTCATTCTCTGAGAAAGATAGAGATCGTTAACTTTTCGGATAATTCCAGCTAAATGTGGGTCGTCTTCTATCAGATCATAGATCAGAGCACCCATCATATTATCGGAGATGCGCACAAATTGATGGGCACTAATTTTATCACCCATGTCTTCTCCAACAAGCATAAGAACTTCTAATCCATTTTCTGTACAAGTCTTTTTTACTTCTTTGATCATTTGATCAACAATCTGTTCTTTTTCCATTTTAAATCTAATTTTTAAGGGTTAATAAATCATTTATGGTTATTTTGCTCTAGTATTTCATTACAGCTGTTGTTCTGATAAACTCATCCAGGTTACTGTTGACTTTCATTTCTTCGAGTATCATCGGAACTACTGCTTTGGAATCACCGCGAGCATAAGAGATACTGGTAAGTTCTCTGTTGTCATTCTCGTAACCGGCAACTGCGATGACCTGAATGCCGTTCTGCTTGCAGAACTCCTGCAGCTGCTTGAACATCAGTCCTAATTGTTGTCTCTTTGTCATTTTAATCTATATTAAAGGGTTGATAAATCGTTTTAAATTCTGCCCTTATTCATCACGAACCAGGGCAGTTTTGCTATATTTGTAGCTGAAACCTAAAAAAATATAATCATGAATACCTACTATCAAGTAACTGTTCTCTGTAAGTGCAAGAATAAAATCGTTTTGAATAAGATTCTTAAGACATTGTCCCAATATGGGGATGCTTGGAGACCGAGCCTGTTTTACGAGGTTACAATCTCTGATAAAAATGATTCTTCTAAGTATAAGATAGGAGAAATCGCATTTTTGTTGAACATGAACAGTCATTTGATACATACTTTTGTATTAGCTCTTGAACTCGTTCGGGCAAACTTGCAGTCTTCCACCCCGAACTGTGTTCTCAACCTTTATGAAGTGGGGAATCTTGGAGAATGAAGGTGGGTTTGCTTGAACTCCTTCTATTACCGGAGTAATTGTGCGGACGAGTTCTGCAATGTCTGAAGCATAACTGTAAACGTCATTATCAGAAGGGGAATCTTTTTTAGAGGCTTCCTTAGAAAGTTTGTGTGCCAACTGTTCAATCTTCTTTGCCACATCCGCTACCTCTTTGTATTGAATGGCGAATTTTATAGTTCTTGTTTTCATACGCAATATCTTTTTTATTGTTCTATATTCATTGTTTTAAATTCCGTCCCTATCCTCACGGACTGGGACGGTTTCGCTGCCTCTGCAGCATGGGGCAAATAAACCATATAAATTAAAAGTTTTTATCATGAACTGGTTGTTCTTCCTTTTCTCCGATCATCCGTATTCCTCCGGTCATATGCCAGATCTTATCCGCCATCTCCTCGGCCTTTTCTCCGGTTATCGGACCGATCTTTATCACAATACCTTTACTCTTACTGCCGAAAACTGCAATCGGACAAACCATTTTATATTCACTCCAAATGGAGAATACAAGTTTGATGTACAGAGGGTCGATACGTGATATGTAGGTGATCATTGCATTTCCTCCCATCCGATGGATAACTGTTCGTAGACAGGGATTGGATCAGGGTAATAGTTGCGTTTCTTACAGTTGTCTTTTGCAGAACGATCCAATGCCGATGCAACTCTTTTGCTCATCGTGTTACCAGAATATACTTTACGAACATGAGAATAGGTAAGATTCAGACCATTCGCAACTTCCAGAAGCTCCTTCCGACTTAGCCAGTGGCGAACCTTTTCTTTCCATTCAATAAATTCCGGGCGGAATTTGGGAGAGGGTAATAGCTGACGCTGGGATGACTGGAGAGAATAACCACCTGTGCGGCGGATAGTGGGGAGGACTTCGCTAGTGATCCATCTTTTGAAGGCTTTGGCTGCCGGCAATTTGGAACCAAAGATAAGGGCGTACATGCCGCTTTCGTTGATTAAAGTGGTGATTTGGTTAAATCCCTGATTATCAGGGATAGCGTATTTCACGCTATCCTCATTATCAACGTGTTGCGCAATTGCTGATACAGGATTTGCGTACCCTAATGATAATGCAATATCTCTTCCTACAAAATAAAGCATCTCGTCGACTGTTATGGTCCTGATTTCAGCACCGATATTCTCGTTTAAAAAGGTTTGCAGAGCTGTTGCCTGCTGATTGTTGTTCTTTGCTTCCATAATAGTTATAAAATTTTAGTTTCACGATAAGGATTCTCTGCTTCTTCAAACAGTTTTCCACCATTATTCAAAGCCCATGCACGAATAAGCATTGCTAGTGCACTGTCTGTTTGAAACTTTAGTGCTGCATACACAGTTACTGTAGACACTCCTTTTATGTCTGCAATCTCTTTAACTTTGTCTTTGTCTAACTTGATGTACCTTTCTTTTTTAGCCATATCTGTTGATTTATAAACTGTTATTTTCTATCTTTGGAGCCATCTTAATTGATTAAGACGCTGCAAATATATACTCTATTGAGAATATATCAAAGAAAAGATGGAATAATTTTACTTAATTGAGAATATTTTATGATAAATAAGCGTATACAAGAATTAATAGCTGTTGTAACTAAGGGAAATAAACGTGCCTTTTCTGCCATGGTTGGAGTCTCCCCAACAGTAATAGAGAACATCGTAGGTAGTAGACAAGGAAAACCAGGTTTTGATCTATTAGAAAAGATAGCGTACTCAATTGAGAATATTAATTTAGATTGGCTAATAACAGGTCGGGGGGAAATGCTAAAAGAAGAACAAAAAAAAGAAGAAGTATCAATTAACACGGTAGATGCTTCTTGCATATATAATATGTATAAAGACTACAAAAATATGCAAGAAAAGAAGGATCTTGAAATAAAAGGATTGCAGACTAAAATCGATGAGCTACACGCAAAAATTGAAAAGCAAAACGATACTATAAATATCCTAATTGCAGAAAACAAAGAACTTGAAGCAAGGCTGGGCGTATTAGATCCCCTCCAATTGCCGCCTGTTGGAGATGTACTTCAAAAAAAATCGTTGTCGTCGCAGATACAGCCTATTGCATCTGCGCCTGTCCGTACAGGAAAAAGGAAAAGCAGTAAAATATAAAGATAAATAAGAAATACTTTAATAAAAATCCCGGATTTCTCCGGGATCGCAAGAAACAAACAATCTACAACCTTAAAAAATAGACTAATGCCTATATCCTAATATATAATTAAAATAAAATAGAAAATGAGATCCAGTTAAAATGCTCCCGGCAATATCACCGGGAGCGCAGATGCATCTATATTTATCTCAATCAAACAGTACTTTCGCCTTAAATCATAGGCAAATATACATAAAACGCATGTAATATACTAATAATCAAGTGATTAAATATAAAACTCATAGAAGTGTAACGTATTAAAGGGTATAACTCAAGCCATTTTCTTATCATTTCGCTTATTTTTCATGTATTAAAGGTAGAAACTCAGCCTCAAAAAACAGGCAATTTGAATCCCCATTGAATCCCCATCTGGAACATTTTGTTTTTCAATTTGAATCCCCATTGAATCCCCATATGAATCCCCATTGCGCATTTTAACAGTTTTATTAACATTTGAGACAAGAATAAAAAACGACATAAAAGTAGGGCTTCCGGCAGGTGGTTATTGATATAAAATCCGTTTTAGATGATATTCTAGGGCATTTTAGGAGGTTTTTGTCTGTCCATGTATATTATATGCTTCTTATGGACGGAATAACGAGGAGAATGTCACTTAAATGCAACGTTATGTCACTTTTTGTTTTGTATTGTCTATCTTGCCTTAATTGCTCTAAACATCCGATGGATAAGGCGTTTCAGCGCATCCGCTCAACATCTCATCATGGTACATTTTAATCTGAGCCCCCTAGACGACTGCGATGCGTATGCTTTGCGGATTGAGCCGTCCGACTTCGGGAGTAGGAAGGGTGGCAGGCTATGACATCTTTCGGGAAGCCGAGCAAGTCAAAAAGCATATCGGATATATGAGTCAGAAATTCTCTTTGTATGAGGATCTTAAAGTCTGGGAGAATATCCGTCTCTTTGCCGGAATTTATGGGATGAAGGAGATGGAGATTGAAGAAAAGACAGATGAATTGTTAGAACGCCTGGGATTTGCAGACGAACGAGATACGTTGGTGAAAAAACTTCCTTTGGGTTGGAAACAGAAACTGGCCTTTTCTGTCTCTATCTTCCATGAGCCGAAAATAGTCTTCCTTGATGAACCGACCGGAGGAGTTGATCCTGCTACTCGCAGGCAGTTCTGGGAGCTGATTTATCAGGCTGCCGATCGTGGAATCACTGTATTTGTTACCACACACTATATGGATGAAGCGGAATATTGCAACCGGATATCGATTATGGTGGACGGCCAGATCAAGGCACTGGATACGCCGGCCCGGCTGAAAGAACAGTTTGGTGTGGAGACAATGGATGATGTGTTTCAACAACTTGCCCGCCATGCGGTGCGTAAAGCGGATTGATTATGAAACAATTTATTGCTTTCGTAAAGAAAGAATTTTATCATATTTTCCGTGACCGGCGTACTATGCTGATCCTGTTGGGAATGCCGGTCGTGCAGATTATTCTGTTTGGGTTTGCTATCAGTACGGAAGTGAAGAATGTCCGGCTGGCAGTTCTTGATCCTTCGAATGATGTGGTGACAAGGAAAATTATAGACCGGTTGGATGCGAGTGAATATTTCACGGTTACTACCCGTTTTCATTCTCCACATGAGATGGAAACTGCCTTCCGGAAAAATAAGATAGATATGGCAATTGTATTTGGAGAGCGTTTTGCCGACGGACTTTATACGGGGGATGCCCGTGTGCAGCTGATAGTCGATGCAACCGATCCCAATATGTCTACCTCGCAGAGTAATTATGCAGCCAGCATTGTTTCTTCGGCAGGACAGGAGATGTTGCCTCCCAATGTGTTCGTTTCGCGTTTGACTCCGGATGTCAAATTGCTGTATAATCCGCAGATGAAGAGTGCCTACAACTTTGTGCCCGGAGTCATGGGGCTGATTTTAATGCTGATTTGTGCGATGATGACCTCTATTTCCATTGTTCGTGAAAAGGAGACGGGCACGATGGAAGTATTGCTGGTATCTCCGGTAAGACCATTGTTTATCGTGCTGGCCAAGGCGGTACCTTACTTTGTTTTATCTTTTGTCAATCTGACAACCATTTTGCTGCTTTCAGTCTTTGTACTGGATGTGCCGGTAGTGGGGAGTTTGTTCTGGTTGGTGATGGTGTCTTTGCTCTTTATTTTCGTGTCGTTGGCTTTGGGTTTGCTGATTTCTTCCGTGACAAGTACACAGGTGGCGGCCATGCTGGCATCCGGAATGATATTGATGATGCCCACCATGGTTTTGTCCGGAATGATTTTTCCGGTAGAAAGTATGCCGGTGATTCTCCGGGTTATATCGGACATTATTCCCGCCCGCTGGTATATTCAGGCTGTGCGCAAACTGATGATTGAAGGAGTGCCGGTTGTGCTGGTACTTAAAGAGATTGGTATTTTGTTGCTGATGGCAGTAGTGCTTATTACCATCAGTATCAGGAAATTTAAATATCGATTGGAATAAAGGAATTTATTATGATAAAATTTCTGATAGAAAAAGAGTTTAAACAGTTGCTTCGCAATTCGTTCCTGCCGAGATTGATTCTTATCTTTCCCTGCATGATCATGTTGCTGATGCCATGGGCTGTGAATCTGGAAATAAAGAATATCCAGCTGAATATTGTAGACAATGATCATTCGGTGATTTCTCAGCGGCTGGTGAATAAGATTGCGGCTTCTACCTATTTCCGTCTGACGGAAGTGCCGGCATCTTATGAGGATGGATTACGGAATATTGAACTGGGAACAGCGGATATTATAATGGAGATCCCCAGGCACCTGGAGCGGGACTGGATGAACAAAAGAGAAGCCCATATACTGATTGCAGCCAATTCGGTAAATGGAACGAAAGGAGGGCTAGGCAGTTCTTATCTGGGCACTATTATCAATAACTATGCAGCCGAGTTACGTGCAGAATATCCTGATGCCATATCTGCGTCGGGCAGTGCCCCTTCCATTCGTATCGATACGCAGGGATTATTTAACCCGAATCTGAATTATAAACTTTATATGATTCCTGCTTTGATGGGAATGTTGTTGACTTTGATATGCGGATTTTTGCCTGCCCTGAATGTGGTTAGTGAGAAGGAGGTAGGAACGATCGAACAGATTAATGTGACTCCCGTACCGAAATTTACTTTTATTCTGGCTAAACTTTTACCTTACTGGATCACAGGCTTTATCGTATTGACTTTGTGCTTTTTGTTAGCCTGGCTGCTTTATGGAATAACTCCTGTAGGGCATTTCATCGTGATTTATTTTTTGGCGATTTTGTTTGTATTCGTTATGTCCGGTTTCGGGCTCGTTATATCCAATTATTCGGCAACTATGCAGCAGTCTATGTTTGTAATGTTCTTTTTTATGCTGATTCTGATGTTGATGAGCGGATTATTCACTCCGGTGAGCAGTATGCCTGAATGGGCACAGGTGATTACTTATTTCAATCCTTTGAAGTACTTTATGGAAGGAATGCGTATGGTATACCTCAAAGGAAGCAGCTTGTTGGAACTGCTGCCTGAAATAGGAGTCCTGCTTCTTTTTGCACTGGGTTTCAATACCTGGGCGGTGATCAGTTATCGGAAAAATCAATAATTGAGAATTTGATTATATAAAAAACAGCTCTTATCCTTATTGGTTGGAAAAGAGCTGTTTTTATTATTGTTTTCACCCCTTGGGATGAATCGTGGTTACTGTATTATTTTACTTCGATTTGCTTTTCGGCCTTCTTCACTTCTTCTTCAGAAATCTTAGGAAGTTGGACGCTCAAAACTCCGTTTTCTACTGCGGCAGAAATTTTTTCTTTATCTACATTATCCGGCAGAATCATCGTCTGCTGAAACTTAGAATAAGAGAATTCGCGACGTAGATAGCGACCTTCTTTCTTCTCTTCTTTGTTTTCAGTCTTCTTCTCCATAGAGATAACGAGGTTGTTGTCTTCATCAATGCGAACATTGAAGTCCTCTTTTGTCATTCCCGGAGCAGCCAGTTCAACTTTGTATTCTTTTTCTGTTTCAAAAACATTGATTGCAGGTGCAGTTGCATTTGCTTTTACCATCCAATCGTTATCAAAGAAATCGTTAAAAATACTTGGTAACCAACTTTGAGTTCTTCTAACAGGCATCATAATCTTAGTCTCCTATCTTTTAGTTAAACATTCGGTTTATTCACTCTTGAATTTCGGTTCGCTGCTTTCCGCAGAGGGGGGGGGTATCCCGACTCTTGCCGTCTGCTTTTGAACCGTTGTTCACTGCTATTAGTGCAAACCTTATGCCAAAGGAAAACTGAGACTGAAAATGTCTATTTGTCATTTTAATAATGCCAATTTTGCCTGTTTGGTGACAAAATGTAACCGAGGTATGTTTATTTTATATAATATAGATATTAATTTGATAATCTATTTTTTTTCAATGAGTTTGAATCTTAACCTTAAAGTTTGCCTTTCTTCATTATAATCATGACTGATGATTTTGAAAGTTCCTACCTCTGAGGTATTGGATACATGTAACCCTATACAGGCACAGGCGTCATAATCTCCTATGCGTATAATGCGAAGAGTCTCACTGGCGTCAGCAGGAAGTTTGCTCAGATCTACGATGCCTTTAGCTTGCTCATGAGTCATAAATTCAACAGTTACGGGCAGATTTTGACTGATAACTTCGTTTACCTTATCTTCTATCGCTTGTATCTCCGCATCTGTAGGACAAGTAGGAAGAATATAGTCGCACTTACTCTTTTTCCTTTCTATATGGGCATTTCTTGAGCGAGGGCAACCGAAAGTTTTTACCATAGTGGCATTTAGTAAATGCTCTGCTGTATGCATAGGAGGATACTCCTGTTTGTTGTGATCATTGAGTTGAGGTTGTTGTTCCATAAATTTTTCAATAACTTTTTGTTTTTGATATTTTCTTATTTGCCGGATGGCAGTTTGTACTTTTCTCCCAGGAAATGCGGTTGCTTATCTATCGCTAAATCGATAAACATCTTGACCCTTGCAAATAATTCTCTGATATTGGTTCTCAATCCTGCATAGACGTCTACATCCCTGGCATTAAAACCGATGGCGGTAATCCCATTCTTTTCGGCAAGATAAATAGCCCGCTCATTGTGAAATCGTTGAGAAATGATGGTCAGACGGGTCTGACCGAATACTTCTTTAGCACGCACAACAGAGTCAAGGGTACGAAAACCGGCATAATCTAAATAGATAGACTTTTCAGGAACACCTTTTTGCATAAGCGCTTTCTTCATTTCTTCCGGTTCGTTGTAATCTTCTTTGCGATTATCTCCACTGATAAGAATATAATTAATTTTG
>ULTK01031103.1_pt1 | contig 16393 bp, 20 predicted proteins | sample 1957551 | NCBI WGS metagenome assembly ULTK01 (sample SAMEA4835733, study PRJEB28245) | human gut metagenome | biome: gut microbiome; material: fecal sample | place: Denmark | collected 2008
CTGATATTTAGTAACAACATTAGAAATATTACCAGCAACTTCTTTAGAGAAACGGAAAAACTCAAGCTGAGAAGTCATTTTACCCGGCCCCATAGCATTACTACGATTACCTTTAGAATAAGATTCTGAAACGGTAGGAGCAGCAAGTGACCAATAAGTTCCTTTAGCTAAATTGTCAAGGTCGCAATAAGCAGTCGGGTCGGGATTAACCGGAGCCAGAATATAAGCATAACCGTAAGCAGATTCACCGAGGTCTTTCTGAATACGATATTGAGTTCCGTCCGGAGCAATAACACCATACTGTTCGATAAACCAATGAGTAGCAAAATGTACTTCAAATTCAGCACCACCAAGACCAGGTTTAGTATTGGAAGTATTGAAATAAGTAACATAATCAATAAATTTCATGCGTCCCATAGTCTTCCAAGTCCACTGTACCGTAGCAACAGTATCAGTACCTTTTGCACCTTGACCCTCAGTCATAAACGTAAGAGGGAAACGGTCGTCGTCAAGACCATAGTTGTAAGTCAAAAACGCATTAATTTCAACTGGACTTTGAAGCATAAGATTAGCAATACTTTCTTCATTGCTATATCCTCTATCGTCATAACGCCCAGTTTCAAGAACTCGCATTGTGTACATAATGAATAATTTTATTTAGTTATTAACTATAACCAAGAGCGGCAGCTATATTGCCAGCAACACTCTTCGGTTTCGGTGGAGTAACTCTAACAGTAGTAGTTTGTTTTGCAGCGGCTGCTTTAAGACGAAGATTTTTCGTTTCTTTATTAGTAACAGCCAAGTCGACAAGATTAGAATAACTTCCACCTGTAAAAGTAAGATAAGCACGAAGCAAATCGTCTTGAAGTTGTTCCTTTGCATCACGAGCAGCTAAATCTCTTTCATAACGACTATAACCTTTATCGTCAACTTGATAAAGATAATTAAAGAAATCATTAGGAGTAGCTGCAATTTGTTTGCCGTTTTTGTTAATAATGATAGTATCAGGTATTTTATAACCTGCAATCTCTTTACTATCAACAACAGCTTTAACACCGTTCCAGTAATCGGCTTCTGCTTTACGCTCAGCTTCAAGTCTGGCTTGAGCTTCTTTAGCTTGCTGCTCTTTAAGAGCGGCATCGGCTTGTTGAAGTCCAGCCAATTCACTTTTAGCAACATCTAAAAGAGCGTTAGTATCTTTCAGATACTTAATGTAAGCATCAACATCACCGTGACGTTTATTTTCTTTGTAGGCTTCACGAATAATAGCTTCTTGTTGTGCAATATTATTTTCGTCAATAGTAATAGAACTTCTGTCTTTAACTTCTCCAAATCCACGAGCATCGTTACCGTTAGCTACATAGTAATTCAGAAAGTCAGCAACAATAGGATATTTATCAAGAAGAGTTTGAACTCCAGCTTGAGCAATTTCTTGCTTCTGTAATTCAATAACTTCATTGACATATTGAGCAATACCCTCAGGAGTATTATCAAAAGTAATCGGTTTGTCGTTCTCATCAGTAACTTCAACACCAACAGCTTTGATAATTGAATCAACATCAATAGAAGTTTCTTTATTCTCGTCAACTTCAAATTGAGCAAGATATTCCTTAACTTCTGCGGCTTCTTTAAAAATCTTATTATCTTTATCAACAAGGTTGCCCTCGTTATCAACAGTATAAGATTCTTCGCCAATAGAAATAACAGTACCAGCAACTAAATCGCCAAATTTATCATCAGCAGGTTTGTTGTTGTCATCAGCAGGTTTATCACCGTCGATAGGCTTATTGTCATCAGTATTATCTGCTGGTTTATCAGCCGGCTTATCAACGGGTTTATTATCTCCAAGACCAGTAGTCTGACCAGTAGGGTCATCTACTACTTTACCTGTTTCTAAATCTGTAATTGGTTCTTGTGGTTCATTACTACCACTTCCGCCAAAACCAAAATCAATCTTAGGCATAACTTTATCTTTTATTGGATTAATATTACAAGACAAAAGTATAATATATATAATATGGTGTTCCGCAGGCGTATCCTCTACGGGGGAGATTGGTTGGTATATTTCTGCTGTCAAAAATCGTATTAGAAGTGCATCTACGCTTGCAGCCGTTATCCACATCGAACGATTTTATCCGAAATGATTAATCTATCCACTTTCGTAGAAGCGTGGCACAGTGAGCTTTAAAATAAGTCTGTTGGTAAACAATATTTACAAATTCGATTTACCTTATTAATAACAAGAGCATTATAAACAAAAATGCCGCTACTACTCTCACGAGCAATAACGGCACATAGACACAAAACACATTTTAGAAAAGATTATTTTTTATCGTATTGATTCTTATTTTCTTTAGCAATTTTATATTGAGTATCAGCTTTATAAACATCAGTAGCTGCTTTAAGTTGTTGAGCTTTAGCATCGTTGGCAATTTTTTGCCGTTCATTCATTACTTTCTCACGTTCAATATTATTCTTAGCAGCATTGGCGGCATTAGTCGCAGCAAGAGATGCAGCAGAGTCACCCCCCGTAGAGGATAGCATAGCTTTCACAGCTTCAATCTGACTATCAAGATATTTTTCAAGGCTAAGAGTTTGTCTATCTTGCTCACCTTGAGCTTGTATCTTTTCAAGTTCATATTGTTGTAAAGCTTGAGCATTCTGAGCATCAAGTTGCTTCATTTGTTCTTCATGCTGACGATTAAGTTCTTGGAACTTATTAATAGCCTTTTTAATCTCTGCTGCATTATCTCCGTCAATAGCCGCAGCCGCCATAGCAGCATCGCCATTCTGTGCAGCACTAAACGCAAACTGTTTATATTGATTAAGTTTATCTCTTTCTTTAGCAGAAAGTTTAGGCATAATCACATAGTCGGCATAAAGATGAGAATTAACGTCAAGACTAAAATATTTAAGCTGTCCATTGTTCTTATCTTTATAAGAAGTTTGCAGACCGTCAACCCAAGCAAGTTTAGAATAATCTAAATCACGTTGATAATCATGGGCACGCATGTGGTCAAACATAAACTCAACAATAACACTACCCATAGAACCACGAATAATAGCTTGTTCAGTAACTCCTTTACCAGCACTATTAGCAATTTCGCCATAACGTTGAGGAGTCATATCAACTTTATTCATAGCAGCTTGTTCGTTTTCAGCAAGAAGTTGTCCAAGTTGAATAATATAATCAGAAGTCTGACTATTAAGCATACGAACTTGTTGAGCTTTAAGCATACCTTGGTCATCTTCGTCGTCAATATAAAGAACACCGTCGGCAGCCATACGATAAATAGTATCCTCAGGAACTTTACCAAGAAGAGAACGGGCAATCATCAGCACGTTCAACTTGTTCTTCGCAATAGCCATTTCTCTATGATAAGCAACAATATTACCAAATACTTGGTAAGGAAGAACTATATCAATAATACTGAAACGACCAAAACCAGGAAGAAGCTCCATAATACCATTATAAGGAAGCTTACCATTACGATTGTAAGCAATAGGACGACATTTATAAGGATAAACAGCATTGTTTCGAGTGCCTATTCTATCGGCTTCAAAAACTTGCGGTTCCCAAATCCATTCAATGTTAATATCACCAGCTTCGATATTAAGTTTATAATCTTCATCAACAACTCTTTCGCCAATAATACCACCAGCTTGATATGTAAGAATACCTTTCTTAACTTGTCCACGCCAAACTACATGCCAAACTTCAATAAGATTAGTATTAAAATCACGAACCATAAGCGGTTCGCTTTTAAAATACTCACGTTCTTTATCACTAAATTTAGAACAACGGTCTGGATAACGCTGTCTATAATTATCCCAATAAAGAAGTCCTTTGTCGTCTTGAGAAATATTACGACCATTGATATAATAAGTATCAAGATATTCCTTGTCTTTATCATCAAGCATATCATAATATTCATCAATGATTTGTTGAAGCGTCATCATACGACGTTCAGCAAACATATCGTAATCTTCAACAAGAACGTTATCGTTAGGAACAGGAAAAGCATCTCTATTAGAAACAACTCGTTTAATGATTTGATTTCCTTTTACTTCGGTATAAGTATAAACTCTACCAAAAGCAACCCATTCAAAATATGCACGAGCATATAAAGCGGCAGCATCAGTCAAATCATCAATAACGGCAAGAATCTCTTGTCCTTGGGCAGACATATCATCAATATAATCTTCATTGAATTTCTTAACAAAAGCTTCAATATCAAAATTATCTTGAGGATTAAATTGTTCGGGTTGTCCACCTTGTTGTACAAATGCTTGATAATTCTGTTGAATACGTTCAGCTATCTTAACTTGAACAATCTGCATAAGTTCTTGACGAAGCTTGGCATCACGAGAAAGAACTACTTCGGGATTATTAGCCCCTACAATAAAGTCATGCGGATTTTGAATATATTCTCCAACATATCTACGAATAACTCCGTTAACAATATCGTAATTGCGCATAGTAGCTGGAAAACGAGTATATTCTTTTTTCTCAGCATTATAGGGATTAAGAGTTTTCTTATAAAATTCAGGATTAATCTCCCCTTTAAGGAAAGCATATTTTTGTTCAACTTCATCATCACGAGCAATACTTTTACCAGCAGCAATAACATAATCGCAACAATTGGCATAGTATTCAAACTTATTCCGTTCAGCAGCACTAACACGCTGCTTAGGAAAATTAAAATTGTTACTAAAATACATATTTATATAAGGTTTAATTTAACAATAAGCAGCGTATCTACTATAAATATAAAGAGTATTAATCAAACACTCAAGACGAATACAAAAATATTCATTGCAAAAAAAGATAAGTACTAAGTTCTTCCATATTAATACCAATTACGTTTCCAAAACTTTTCTGCTGCATCTTGACTTTCAAGAAGTTTCTTTCTATTACTATTCTCACCTTGAGCTTTAATATCAAGAGATTTACTATAAATAGCTATAAGAAGCATTTCAGAAACACGGTCAAAGTTACCAACAGGATTCCATTTTTTAAGTTCAAGAATATCTTGATAACAAGGAATACGAGTAAAAAGATAAATAGGTTTGCCCTCTTCATCTTTACCTATTTCTGTATAAAGAAACTCCTTAAACAAACGAAGAGCATCGAGTTTCTTTTGTCCGTCTGTAATATTATAACCATAAGACTTACTAACAGCACCTTTTAAACTGGTGTCCCATACAAAAAGAGGTTCAAAAGCAAGATAACGAGTAGCTTTCCATTTACTAAAATTGGAAACAGTTTCACCACGGTTAACCTCAACAATACCAGTTCTTACACAATTATAATAACGGCAAAGTTGATAAAAAATTCTATCTGCTTCTTCAAGTTTATTAGGACGTCCATAATAAGCAGCACAACATTTTAGTTTATAACCATTTCTTGCAGACGGCATTTCCCAAACATGAATACTGTTATGAGAATGTTTATCGGTAATTTCTTTAGCATCTTTATTAATGCCAACTGGGTCATAAGTAACAGCATAAGTCCCCTCTGGAATTTCTTTAACTTCAACATCATTAACATATTTAATATCATATTGAGGATGAAACCAAATACGAATACAACCATGAGGATGTTCGTTTCCTTTACGAGGTACGCCTTGTATCCAATCATAAACAACAGCATCAGGATTTTCTTCCTTAATACGTTTATTAGATTTAAAAATAAGACTGTTACCTTTCTCTTCAAATTGACCGTCAACGTAGAAATTATAAACACTATCTGTACGAAGACGTTCTTCATAATTAACAAGTTCTTCACTTGTAAAGATATTTTCGGTAGCACTACTAAAACTTTCAGCAGGAAAAAGAGCACGTTGACCACAATAATTAATAAACTTAGCAAAAGTCTTAGTTTTAGCTTTCATAGTTTCACGAGCACGCATAGCAACTTTAAGACCAATATCGAGATTGCTATTACCATTTTCATCAACAGCAGGAATACCGTCTATGCTTCCCTCAAGACCCCAACAATAAGATTTAAAGAAACCACAAATCTCATTACGAGCATCTTTATCCCAAACATTTTCAAAAGGCATAAAATTAAATTCACCGGGAGCATAAAAGTTTTCTTCAAAGACTTGCATGTTAGTAGCAGTAGCTGTTCCCCAAGCAACAAGAAAACCAGTAGTAATATCACCAACTGTCATAGCAGGTTCAGTCACAGTCATAAATTCATTGAAATTCTGCATTGTGGAAAGCTCTTCTACGTTAATACCAACAGCATCTTTACCAATAGCACAGTCAGGATTATTATTAGCAGAAACAGAAATAAGAGAACTCTGCCAACTATCTTCAGATTCTACTCCATTAGGAAGTCTAAATCCAAGACGAAAGTCTTCAGCGCTACTACTATAAATACCACGTTTAAACATAGTCTTTTCTTCATAGAAACGAAGAGTATTAAGAGCAAAGTCGGTAAGACCACCTTTCTTAATCAGATATTTATTATCAGCAGCAACGTTAATAAATACTTTATGTTTACGAAGATTTATAGCATTAGCAGCACGTGCAGCATTCATATAAGAAAAACCACCACGACGAGTCTTTACAATAATAAGATGAAAACCATTATTCTTAGCAAACTCATAAACAGCATGTGTCCAAAATTGAGCATCAACAAAACGAGGAAAGGCAAACTTCTTTTCACCAGTAGCTATACGACCAGAAGCATTAATACTCGCATCGTCTGTACGTTCCATACGAGTATAATTAAGAAAATTATAATAGTCACCACTTATATGAACATCTTCAATAGAACCATCTGGATTTTGCCATATAGGAGCACTAAAACCATTCTTTCTACGGTCTGCTTCTCTCTTACGAAGCTGTCTATAAGGAATACTATCTTCTTTAAAATTAGTATATTTATTTCCATTGGCTTCAAAGAAATCAGCCATTTCTGTAAGTAGATGAACATTAACAAACTTACCCGGCTTAATATTCATAATAAAACCACCACTGTCACCAATACGGAAATGATTATAAGAGTCATAATAACCTTTTTCAGAAGCAAGCGGATAACGGCTTTTATCTTCTTCTATAAACGCTTTAAAAGGATATTTTTCAGCAGCCATATCTTTATTTGACTAATAACAATACAAGAAAAGCTGATGCAAAAGCACCAGCTACACCACCAATAATCTTAGTCTTTTTCTTGGACTTATCAAGATTACGTTCTAAATTTTGTCTTGCAATTTCAGAAGCAGAAGCATATCGCTTCATTTCTTCATAACTATTACTAAGAATTTCTATTTTCTTATCTTTAAGATTAATCATACTATCTTTGAGAACTATAACAGCAGCATCAATTTTAGCCTTAGTCATTATGGCATTCGCAGTACGTAAATCATCAATAGCTATTCTAACACTGTCCCTTGCTTCAACCCCCCGTAGAGAATGAGCCGATAAGCTCGTAGAATTTAGCAACAGTTGCGCTATCATCAAGATTGAGAACATCATCAATAACTTCCTTTTCATAAGTATTATAATTTATAATTGTACTATCAAGATGTTTAATAGAAAGTTCAACGGAGTCAATCCGAACCTTACTAACAACAGTATCAGGAAAACCATTTATTAGCTGAAACGAACATTCTGCACCTGACTTATTAAACAACAAAATTGTTATTAATAAATTAATTAACGCTATAATTAATACGATTATTACAAGCTTCTTCATAACTCCGTTGAATTTATTATTTAATAGCTACAAGTTTATTTAAAAGGTCAAGCGACCATTTACCAGTTTCTCTAAGGTCAAGCACACGTTGAGCAAATTTAATAGCAGCAGTCTGACCTTGATTAACAGCGGTATCAAACATTTGCTCAGCAACAAGTTGACTTGGAACATCATCGAGTTCAAAACAATCCCAATACTTGTCTTTATAAAGGTCTTGAACTTTCTTTTCAAGTTCGGGAGTCTTTTTAAGAATACCCTTAAAAGTAGTAGGATGAGCTTTCTTAATAGCATCAATAGAAATCCATCCGTCCCAATTAGGATTAGCTTTACGAGATATTCCTTTATAAGTTTCACCGCCAGCATCATCGGGGTCGAAAACATAGCCGCCCTCGGCAGCTTCAATCTTTTTATAAGCACTTTTAAAATCAGCCATAGCTTACGGTAATTTATTATCGGGAAAAGTAAAATACCAATCCTTAACTCTAAACTGTAAACGACCAGCTTTGGCATTACGTCTACAACAAGTAAGTATTTGACTATTTACAGTTCCACACACTTGATTACATTCAAAAAGACTACGAAAAATATCAACTTTATTTTCATCGTAAATACTTATACGAATAATTTTAGTTGAAGTTCCTTGTTTATTCACATACGGCATTGGTAACAAAATATTTATCGGAATAAACAATCTTATTATAAAGGTCTATGGCTTCGTTTTTAATATAATCAACTTCATCTTTATCACCATCATAAGCTTCAAAAACTTTTATATTAAGCCAATCTTTAAGAAAAAGTCTATCGTCATAAATTTGAACTTTATAACGTTTAATAAGACCATATCCGTTATCATCTTTAATAAGTTGTTCGGTATAAACAACTCTATATGTTCCATTGTCTTTAATAACTTTCATAATACATTATTCATTAAGTACACGATTAAGCCAACCTCTAAGGTATTTAATATTGTTACCTTTAGCTGCAATTTCATTATAATGACGAATACGTTCAAGTTTATATTTAGCAACAAAAAGTTCAGCACTAATAGTAGTATCAGCTTTATAAGCATTAAGACTATCTTGAGTTCTACGAAGTTGTTCAGTAAGATTAACAATAGTTATACTATCTGTGGAACTCCCCTGTAAAGGAATGTACTTGATAATAGGCTCTGGGTTTTTATCATAAAGAGCAGCTCCAGACAGTACACCAAGTATAATACCAATAACTAAACCAATAATAGTATTTTTCATAATCCAAGAGTAAAATTACGTTTAACATCTTGAGCTTTAAGTTTAGCTTTTCTATCAGCTAAAATAAGTTCAATCTCTTTTTCTCTATAAGGAAGAGTATAGAAAGTTATCTTCTCTGTTGGATTCTCTTTAATATGATAAAGTCCATCAGGAAAACGTTTAGGCATTCCATACTCGTTAAGTTCAAAATCACAATCAATATGAGCAAGCCAAAGTCCTCGAATTTCAAGACCTGTTATAAGATTAACAGCTTTAGCATACATACTCAATTGAAGATTATAAATACTTCCATTACAATGAGGAAGATTGCTAACAGGTGGAAGAAGAGTTTCTTTTTTCTCTACCCATTCATTAGTCATTTGAGCAGGTTTCTGTTTCTTATCTTTACGATAATAACCAGATGTAAATATAAGCCCGCCACGATTGGTTTTCCAATCTCCAATTACAGCTTTATTATCCCATTCATTAACAAGAAGAACATCAATAGTACCACTGATAAGATAATCAATAAGAAACATACCAATCTCAGCATAAATCTTATAACCAAGACTAACGTATTTTTCAAAGACTTCATAAAGATTATCATATTTATAATCAGTAGCTTCTTTAAATTCTTCTATATTAAGAAGTTTATAATTAGCATTAATAGTATTTAAATCAGCGACAGTAATCATTTCTCCATCACCGTCACGTTCAAGATATTGAATAGCTTGTTTAAACTTACTGGCTCCCTTAATACCGTCTTCAAGACCATTGTGAGTAACAGTACCTCGTTCGCAAGCTTCTTTAGTAATAGTATTCCATTGTTCTTCAAGTTGTTTTTCGCTAATACCAAGTTGTTTAGCTTTCTTATGTAGCCAGTATTCTTTATCAAATTTGGGAGCATAATTATGAAGTATGGTAGTAGTACTTATATAATCATTGCCGAGAGTATCGTTATATTTGTGTTCCTCTTCATGAAATATAAGTTTAATTCCATTGTATCGTTTATCAATTTTCATAGCATGTTAATCTTCTTCAACCATACTGCTAACAACTTTAACACCACCACGTGCTGTTCGAGTTTCTTCTTCATAAGCAGCTTCTTCTTCTGCTTTCTTAAGAGCAGTAATAAGATTTGGTAAATCAGTTATACGTTTATTTATCTTATCCATATAATCAATAAATATACCAGCGTCTTCGGCAGACAATCCACTTTGAAGTTTATCGTTAAGCTGTTCATTAATTATATTGGATGAAACAGTGATATTACGAATAGCTTTTTGAAGAGATTCAACAGCTTCGCCAGCAATACCACATCGTTGGGAATGATAACGCTTAATAAGCTTCTCAACTAAAAGGTCGGGTGTATAAGTAGTAGGAAGGTCAAAATTTTCACGAGCACGTTGAAGAGCTTCACTACGACTAAGACCTTGACTAAGACAAGGGCCTTTAGGGTCGGCAAGATAATAAATAACACCAACTTCTTTAATATACATTTCTTTATTCTTAGAAGTATCTCTAACAAAAAGAAGACGTACATCTTTATCAAGAAGTTGAGTGATGCTTGGAGCAGCAGGCATTCCTGTCTTATCAATAGTAAGTAACTGGTCAATCAGAATAGGCTTCGACATAAGCATCATTAAGTTCTTGATTAAACTCTACAACATGAAGGTCTTTATGAAGATAAATATAAAAATTAGCATAAGATACTCCATGCTTTTTAGCAAGCTTAATCCAAAGTTTATAATTCTTGTTTCTATTTTCTTTTTCAATACGACGTTGAAGTTCGGTATTATTAATCTCAAATTTCTTCTGTTTAATAAGATTGTCACGAAACTCTTTATATTCTTCTTCGGGAAGAGTTTCACGAGCTTCTTTTAGTTCATGGTAAGAAGCAACAATACTTTTACGAAGAAGATTACGTTGTGCAACTCCAATATAAGGAATATCAACAGATAATTCTTTAAGAAATTGTTTAGATGCTTCGTGCTCTAAATTCTTAATAATAGCACGAGTAAGAAGTCTTTCTTCATCGTTGGCAAAATCAATATCTTTAAGAACATTCTCGTAATCTTTATAAACTAAAACATAATCCTCACCCAAATCAACTCCGTCAAGAATATTATCAAGTTTTTCTTCAATCATATTATCAACTTTAGTGAGATAAAAAAAAATAAAGCCGCCAACAAGAATATCAAAAACAATATCTGTTAGCGGCTTGGGATTTATTTAAACGCAGGAAAAGGATTAATTAAGATTACTCTTATCGTGTTCAACTTTAGTACAAGCAATATTAGCATCTTGTGAATAAGAAGCCTTAATATCGCAAAGAGGAACAATCTTAAATTCAACAAAGAAAACATCAGGAGCAGACATTTTAGCTTCGTGTGCGCCAAGAGATTTTCCGCCATTAAAGAAAGAACCATTCATAATAGCTTTAGAAAGCTCACTATCGTTAAGACAATATTCGCAAATAGCACCAAAACAAATAGCGTTATTACGAAGAGATAAATGAGTTCCGCGTTCAATAGAAGAAGCATCAACAATAGCAATGTCAGCAACAGCAAACGGAACTTTAGATTCATTGTCTTGAATTTTAGCAATAAGAGGAACAACTTCTTTAGTTCCATTGTTACCGTTCTTAAAATCAGAAAGAATACTGAAAAGTCTATCTTTGTAACAGATAGCAATAACAGCATAATTATTAGGTATCTTTACACCATTAAGAAGAGCCTTAAAGTATCTTTCATCAATTTCAGAAATAGCAGTAGGAACTTCAATAGCATACGGTTTTAAATCGCTTTTAATTCGTATCATAAATAATTTATTTAGTTAAACAATCAATACCAGCGTCACCGACTTTCATTTTACTTTTCTTATTAACAGGCTTTTTATTATTACGAGAACCGGGAACATAGTCGGCTTTATATTCATCTCGTCTAACAGCCTTAATCTTATCAACAATATTATCCATACTTATTTTGTTTCTGCAAGTATAAACATTATCTTTAATAAGAGCCAATTTATTAAACTATTTTTAACAATTTTTTCTAAGCCTATTTCCAGCCTCATTAAGCGATTCTTTATCAAAATAATAGGATAGCTTATTTTTCAAATTATCGTGCCGTGACGGGCAAATCTGAAAGCGTAGCAGGCTGTTATCAGCCCATTCTCCTTACGCCCGAAATCGCTCCAGCAAGCGCACATGCTAAGCAGCTTTATTATCAATAATAAGAGCAAGAGGTATAACAATAACAGGAACAAGAAACGGAGTAGCAGATACAGGCGCATTCACACCCCGTAGAGGGTTCAGCCATATAATGCTTAACGCAGCTCTAATAACAAGAGCAATAAGAGCTTTAGCAGCTTTATTATCTTTAGAAACAAGAGCAGCTTTATTATCAAGAGCAAGTCATAGCTCTATCCTCTACGGGGTGTGAATATAATAATAGCGACAATAACGTCAAGATTGGCGGCAACGCCTATATTGTTATAACTGTGTTATCTGATATGAATAAACCAGTGAAGCTGGTAAAGATAATAAAGCTAATAAAGCTAATATAAATAAAGGAAATAAAGGAGCTACTAAAGCTGATATTTATAGGAATGCTGTTGGAGATTTGGAATAGAATGCGTATAAAGCTGTGAGTGACGACGAGATAGAAGATGCGAATAAGGATGAAAAGAAAATGAGAGTTTTGATGATAATAAGAGAAGTGATAAAGATTTTAAAGAGAGTATAAGTAAGAATGAGCTTCTTGATATAAAGTGAAAATTTTATGCAAGTGACTGTCACGCCGAAGGTACTGGGTGTGAACCCCCGGTGCTTGCGCTTCGACTTGACACCCCCGTCATTGTTTATTGGAATTATATTATTCTTGATAGACTTGTTGATTATATTTTTAGAGAAGTTTTTGCTTAGCCTAAGCAAACTCCTAAGCTCCGAGTTCTCATTCATCAGCATCTAAATATCTCGACATTGAACAAAAGATTTGATGTCGACAAACGCAGGCTATCAGTCCTCGATGCGTTTGTCAATATTAGAGGGCTTAATTTAACAAATCTATTTTGTCTTATGAATGCAAAAGAAATTGCGGCTAAACAAGCCGAAGAAGCTGCAAAGAAAGCAGCAGAAGAAGCAAGAAAAGCAGCTGAAGAAGCTAAAAACAGTGGTAGTGACAATGAAAACGTTGCTACAACTGCAAAAACACGTGATGAAATTATCAACGAAATGAAAGCAAATGACGCAAACTTTGTAGTTCGTGTTACTATTAATGGTATTAATACTTCTGAACGTGTTGCCGAAAATGGACATGAGTATAATAACTTAATGTTGTTGCTCAACAAGCCCGTGAAAGCAAGCATTTCGCAGAAAGACGGAAGCCGACAAATAGGCTTTACGCAGTCGCTGCAAGTGTCCGAATACCAACTTACGGCATTGATGCGCAGACATCCATTTTACGGGCGCTTTGTTAGCATGGTAGAGAACGCAATTGCAGCAGGCATGCCTGAGCCGTTCTTCTGCGGAATGGAAATACAAATATTAGCGGAGTTTGTTCCCGCTGGTGTTGTTGCTTCTAACCCGTTTACTCGTAATTCTAACGAGTATGGCGTTAAGGACTACGATAGATATATTTATCATGTTATTGAAGTCTACGAGCCTACGGAAGCTATGTTATTGGAAGAATATAGAGCAATGGCAATAGAGCTGCGTCGCATGATGCTTGAGGAAATCAAAGCCGCTAAAGCTGCCAAAACGCAACGGGCTTCCTTGCTTGCTTCGATTGCTTCCAGTAGTGACAATCCATTTTAATGTAATTGGGCAGGGTGTAATGCTCTGCCCTTTTATTGTTTTATCTCTTAATATTATTGGTTATGAAGTTATTTAAACAAATTCTTCTTTGGGTGTTTATCATCAAGTTCACGTTATTGGGCTTAATCTTCCTTGTTATGCTCTCCGAAAATTTGCCTAATCTTGAAACAAAACAAATGTTTGGGCTTATTTTTGTTTCTGGTGTTCTTCTTACTGCTGCATGGTGCCTTAATAGATGCCGAAAAGAATTGCAATAGCTTGTTGCTTGTGCTCCTCGTGAGCATGAGCAAGCTATACAGGCTGGAAACTCTCATTCATCAGCAGCTAAATATCTTGGCAAACGATTGTGACCTATCTGATAAGCTTTTTCATGCTTGTCAAGATGTCGTTTGTGCTCAATATGATAAGCAAGATTATGCCATTATTGCTAATCGACGTATAATGTATATATCATATATCTATAATAGACCTACTGACACTTCGTAACTGCTTGATTTTCATATAGGCACGAACTTGTTGATGTCGTTGGAACAGCACATTTTGCTGCACATGCGCATATAAATGTGCTGTTTTTCCTGCACTACTGCACGGAAATTTCCAATAATGATTATATTTGTCGATTATTAATCAAAAACATGTTATAATGCCGACAGTTAATCTGAATAAGAAAATCTTAGCAAAAGTTGTTAAAGATATTAATGCTGCTAAAGCTCATAATGATATTACAGAAAGTCAATTTGCTGCTGCTGTTAAAGTAATTGAAGATTATACTAATAATGTTATTGCTGTTGCAAAGAAAGTTGTTATTACTCCATTTGGTTTTGTTAATAAGAATAATATTCATACTGATACTTATTATCGTATTGGTGTTAGTAATGCTACTATTAATTTAACTAAAGAATCTCCTGGCAATGTTATATTTAAACGAGTTGGTGATGCTTATCTTGCTGCGCTTGAAAAAGCTACACCTATTCAAATATATCTGCTTGTGAGTATTGCTCGTAATCTTGTTTGGGGTAGTAATGTTATTATTATTAATCTTAAAGAGCTTTCTAAAGATAAAAAATGTAGTCTTAGAAGTCTTACATCAGCTATCGAATTTGCTTGTCAAAATAGAATTATAGCTCGTACTGATAAAAAGAATGTATATATTATTAATCATAATGCTCTATTTTATGGTAGATATGAAGATTTTGTTGCCGATTATAAAAGATATTACGGTGATAATACACATCCTGATTTTGTTAATGGTAAAGTTGTACTTAGTAAAAATTATATAATATGAAAGATATATTAAATAAAGCTCTTGCTGCTAATGCTGATACAGATGCTGTTGCTAAAGTTATTGATACTGTTGTTAATACTCCTCGTCAAGATGTTCAGCCTAAGACTGATAAAGAAGCTGCTATTAAACATCGTCTTAATGTTGAAGAAGGTTTTCGTATTGTGCGTCATTCTTTTTATGGACATGCTGTTGAAGAAGCTCTTGCTAAAAGATATGAAGCTCTTCGTAAAGCAGTTATTAATGTTATAACTGAAGCTATTTTTGGTTCTATTTCTGTTGATGATGCTACTGATGATATTATTAAGCTTGTTACTGCTGGAAGAATAATTGATATTGAAGATGCTAAACTTGAGCATGAGCTTGGTGGAAATGATAAAGGTGCTTTTGAAGATGGATTTGAGCCTATTAGTGTAGCTAATGCTGATGCTAATTATGTGGTTAATGTTGATGCTGCGGGTAAAGGTAAGGATAAGAGTGATAGAAGAATGTTTAGAAAGGATGCTAATGGAAGAATATTTGAGCTTAGAGGTGCTAATAATGATGCTCCTGATGAGCTTTATTGAGAATAGAAGTGTTAATAAGAATGGAAAAGAGAATAAGGATAAGGCTGGTGGTCTGGATGTACTTCCCTCTCTCACCCCTTATAACTTTTAGTTATCTCCCATAACCTAAAGTTATTCTCCCCTCTACCTTTATTATCATCTTTATTATCACTCTTATTCTTATTCCCATATTTAGCTTGTCTAATCTTCCCTTTCTTAGCCTTTTGTTTAGCCTTTCTCTCACCTCTTCTCGTATCCGCTTTTGTAGCTCTATCAGCTCGTCTATTCGCAAGTTTAGCTTTAGCTTGACCAGCAACCGCTTTATATTTATCAGACGCATCTACATTTGTAGCTCTATCAGCTTGCCTATCGGCATTAAATATAGCTTTATTAGCTTTATTGCGTTCATCTTGATTGGGCTTAGCCTTAATAAGAGCCTCATCGAGCCTTATTATTAGCTTCAATAAGATTAGCTTTATTAGTTTGATTATCTTCATTAATAACATTCGCTATAATATTATAATTAACATCGTTATATTTATTCTTGTTATTATAATTTTTGTAGTCTTGCTACGAATAAGATTTATTCTACTGATACTAAGCATTTAGATGATTGTCGCTAATACTATTACCAATACTGGTAACAATTTAATAAATAATTTCCTATATTGTTTTGGTCGTATAAATATAGTTTCTATATTTGTCACCATGATAATAAAATTAATAATAATATTAATCTTTTAAAACTTACTGTTATGGAAGAAAATGTTCCTACCAATGAAGCTGCTGTTGTTACAGCCACTGCTCCTGTTA
>ULTK01021672.1_pt1 | contig 16238 bp, 20 predicted proteins | sample 1957551 | NCBI WGS metagenome assembly ULTK01 (sample SAMEA4835733, study PRJEB28245) | human gut metagenome | biome: gut microbiome; material: fecal sample | place: Denmark | collected 2008
GACTCATAATTAGCTGCTCTGACCTGGCTGAGCTATAGGTCCGTAAATACGCAATTACTTAGTCTTTACCCAGTTTGTTCTTACCGTCTCAGACTCCAAACCCTCAGTATGTTGTAGAACTCTACACACCTGCCCTCCTCATTGCGTATTTATGTTTTTATTTACTTGTCTTTTCCAAAGACTTAGATGTACGCCCAGAAGACTATTGCCTGTTTCTAATACGTTCTAACCATTTAAACTACTATACCCATCAGGACTTTGGCGGTATAGGCAAGGAATCGAACCCTGCACCTTTCACTTACCAATTGATTCTTAGTAGTTTTGATTTGCTGTAAGTCTTCTTTCAATAAAGTAATTTTTACTACGTTCAGCCGAGAACGTGGGACTCGAACCCCTCTACCTCCGTGACAGGGAGGCGTGCTGACCATTACACTACGCCCTCGATTAGTTATCTATTCTCACGAACTGATAACTCTGTTATAAGATGATTGCTAATAATGGTGTCCCATTATTGTACTCCCAACGGGATTCGAACCCGTATTTTCGGCTTGAGAGACCGATTACCTAACCATTAGTAGATAGGAGCATTTTAACTGTTCTAACCCCCGCTAGGCGTTTAACTAGTATTATAAGAACAGTTAAGGTGGGTACTAGCCGTTCCTATCCCACCATTGTGTACTACGTTGCTAGCCAACGTGTGAACTCCTCTCCTCTGTTCGTTCACAGTGTAGCCTAACTATCCTATTAAGGATTAAGGAGGACTACAAGGTACTGGGTAGGGGAATCGAACCCCTATCTTCACGTCGAAAGTGTGACGAACTAGCCGTTATTCGAACCCAGCATTTAAATCAATTTAAATTCTAAGTATTTGTCACCACTTCTGTCTGTCTCAGCTACTTTATATCCATAGCCTTGGTATAGAGCCCTAGCAGCTTCTACCCAGTTACTTCCCATAATGACTTCAATGGGATAATTGGTAACTAAGCCAACAAACGCTAGAATATCATTTACACGAATGGTACTACAACTACCATTCCAATTCTTCCTTATAAGCTGATTGATTACAGCTACCACTACATTAGGAACTGTAGTCTTTTGTTCCAATGTTTTAGGATTCAACGGTTGAACTTCATTCATAACATAGAGTTTTTAAGTTATAATAAAAGCTCCAAACATTCGCGGAGAGTAGTGGAATCGAACCACATACACTATTACATGTACGAAACTACTTAGCAGGTAGCCCCTATCACCATCAAGGTTTACTCTCCATACAGAGTTTCTTTAACCTGTAACTCTGTAAAACAGCAGAAGGTCATTGTAATGTTAAAAGCCTGTGTCCTACCACTAGACGAAACCCAAATAATGGCGCTAGGGGATTTGAACCACCTGTCTCAGGCTGGGATTATTAACAAAGTAAACAATTTGCTGATAACCTTCTTATAAATAACTAATCGCTTGTGGGGCGAGGAGGAATCGAACCTCCAACGCCAGGCTCTTCAGACCTGCGCTCTACCATTGAGCTACCGCCCCAGAGGAAGGATTTATTTTCGTGCAATCCTTCTAAACCACGTTAAGGCAATAGTAAACAAACAGGAAGATTTTATTTTAAAACCTACTGCCATAAGGGTGTTTAGTGGTAGTCGAAACCACATCTACTGAACCACAATCAGTTATTCTAACCGTTGAACTATAAACACCATGTTAGACCTACACTCGTACCCACTTCCATTTATGATTAGTGATGCATCACCAATAAGGTACAACCTCATCCACATAAGGCACTACCCCTACCTCGGTCTAGATTTTATTATAAAAAGACTAACTACTTAGCTATCCATACTTAGAACCACTTCCCCATTTTAACCTTTAGGTGTATGGAATTGGGTACTTGGGTTTAGTTAGTCTTTAAAGGACACCAATTAGGAATTGCTACTTTCTCGTAGGGTCTTAACATATCCTCAATCACCTTATCCCCCGCCTCTTTACATAGAGCTTTCTCATCATCGTCATTAAACCAGTCATCAGGGTCTGGGTCAGGAACAATCCTGCAATTAGGACATTCTCTGCACTGTGTAATCTTCTTTTTAAATTCAACCATAAAATTTTAGTTTTAGTACCCCAACTAGGAATCGAACCTAAATCCTCGGTTTAGAAGACCGATGCTCTATCCGTTGAGCTATTGAGGCATCATCAGAAGTCATTTGTTTGCATATACTGTGCTAACCGTTACACTACAACCTCCATATAGTACTAATAATTTGGGAGGTTGCTGGGAGTTGAACCCAGGCTAGTCGAACCCTAATCGAATTGCTAATGTTGTTGCTGTAAGACTTCTTATAAATTAAATAACTTAAAACATTTCTATTTCAAGTCTAGTTTCTTCTTTGAATTTCCTTCTATTATACCTTTCCCCTCGGCACATAGAACAACTACATGTAGTACTCATAGACTTGAGCTTAAAAGTATTCTCTGCGTTGTACATTTCTGTCCAACTTACAGCCAACCTCTGCTCCTTGTTTAACCACCAGAATGGTGCACGTTCTTTTAGTCTAGTAATATACTTCTGGCGTAACCTGCATTTGCGCCATTGTTTGTTCCTGTGTGTTGTCCACTTCTCTAATTGCTTCCACATTGCTTCTTTCAGTTAAAGGATTGAGAAAAGTCCAATCAAATACTATATCTACTATAATTGATTCTATCATGTTATTTTAATGTTTTAAAGTCATCCCAATGTTGTAATACAATCAGACAAAGATTATATCTTGCTGATAATTCTCTTATAAATGCTTTCTTCATTTTACGAGGCATCTTTTTAAAGTGCCCATTCATTATGAGAGATTCAAGATGTTGAAATCTCTTTAACAATGTTTGGTTGTTATCATCAGTAAAGCCATCTTGGATAGCTTTAACTACAGCGTGCTCCTTATAGAAACAGGCTAATGCTCTATCCCATAATAGGGACATCTTGTGTTTACTAATCTTGTTAACTGCTCTAAATCTTTCCTTCATAATACTTTGTTTATTAATAGTGAGGAGGTTGTAGGAGTCGAACCTACTCAACGAATGATTACGTTGCCTGAGATTTCAAGTCTCGCCCATTACCGTTCTGGCAAACCTCCATAAGTTGTGATTTACATATCCTTCAGCGTCATAGGAACTTACTCCTTTGTAATAGGGAAAGTTCCAGTAGGGTAAGCGTAAGAGTTTGCACTCTTCTCTAAATACCACTTAACAGCCTTCTTAATTAGTCTAATTGCTTTCATAATTAATAAAGAGTTTACTGAATAAATATGTTAATCTGTTTTAGAATAATAAACCTATCCACCTCCCATGAAGGGAACTCGGAGGATAGGTTTAACAGAGGACATGGGTTTTACATTTAATGTCTTTATTCTCCCAATTTAGAACAATTAGACACCATACTTGTCCTAGCACGGTAGGGCTATTCATAGCTTAGTACATTTAAATTGAGTGTACTACTCTAGTCTTACCTGCACCCTTACGGGATTACTTCGGAAGACATTTACACTTAATAATTAGAAGGTAAAAGTATTTGCTGTATGCCCTCTTACAGTAAATTTTGAAAAGGAGGTGTTATGAAAACACCTTTTATTTAAATACTTGTTGTATTCTATCTTCTGAGATAACATAATCTTTAGTGAATTTGATTCCTTTTACTTGCCCATTCTTGGGCAGTGAAGTTCTTAGATGGACGTTTTGTTTACCTTTGATTTCCTCAAATGGAAACAGATAAATGGTATTCAAATCACAGCATATCAATACATCGACCTCCTCATCAGTGTACTGATGGATTGTGCCCTTATTCCAGTTGTTGGACGTAAGACTAAATCTAAGAGAATCATTTTCTGTAAGACTATCTGTGGTTTTAACTTGACATTTATAAAATTTGTTATTAATGTAAGCTACGAAGTCAAATGGGAGATTATCAGACAAAGGTAGTATAACATCTATCCCATATTTAGCTAATTCTCCTATTGCTATTCGTTCACCAATTTCACCAAGTTGTTTGTTATTCTTAGTAATCATTTGTCACCCCGCCGAGACTCGAACTCGGACTCTCTGCATTAAAAGTGCAAGGCTTTAACCAATTAAGCTACGGAGTGAAATAACCCACATTACTGCGTTAACAATAGATGTGGGTTCAGAAACCATTTTAAATACGTTGCTCTACCAGCTAAGCTAAGGCGGACGTATCCACCTATGGGATTCGAACCCATGACCTACGGCTTACAAGGCATAGAGATATTGCTGTAAGGTTTCTTTTTGTTAAACTCAAAATAGAGTAGGGTAACGGAGTCGAACCGTTCTAACTGATTTTGCAGACCAGCCCCTAAACCACTCGGGCAACCCTACATAAACACTACTTTATGTGTACTTATGTTTCTTTATCTGGGTCTAATTTAAATAAAGAGTTGTTGAAACATGAATCTCTAAGATTCGTGGAGCAGGTGGGACTCGAACCCAATAATCCGCAGTGCAAATGCGGTGCATTAGCCAATTATGCTACCTCCCCATTTAATTAATTAAATAGTAGCTTTATCACCATTTCTCTCTCTCTGGATAAAAATTATCTTTTGAACGTGTGTCTGGCTACTATTTAATTAAATCAGAATACTTCTTTTCGCCCTTTCGGACTACACCAACATTTCAACCTTCCCATTTAAATAGTCACACAATGGTGGGAAGGGTAGGAATCGAACCTACGTTTAAGACAAAATTACGATTTGTTTGAATTTGCTTTAAGTTTTGCTGTAAGTATTCTTATATAACTTAACCATAAATGTGTTGGGAGGACGAGATTCGAACTCGCAACCTCTACATCCCAAATGTAGTAGACTAGCCCATTGTCCTACCTCCCAATTTAACAGAAGACTATTGTTGATATTTGCGGCCCAAAATACTGCTATAATCATAATTGTTTGCTGTAAGTCTTCTTATTATAACTAATCGCTTGCACGCCCTCCACGATTCGAACATGGAACAGAAGATTTGGAGTCAACTGGTTTACCATTAAGCCTAAGGACGCATATAGTAGACTTGTTTCACAACAAATCTACGTAGAAGTTCTCTTTTGTGTACATATTAGTACGTGAAACCTCGCTAGGTTGAGGGGAGTGGTAGGATTCGAACCTACTCAGCCCGAAGGCACTGCATTTACAGTGCAGCCCACCTCTCCAACTGTGGCGCACTCCCACAACAATGGGATAAATAAAACACAAACACAATCACGTTCTCTCAACGTTTCTGAGTACAAAGATAGTGTAATCTTTAGACTCTACAAAGTGAATAATGTTAAATTTTGTAACAACCGGATATGCTACGATATCCCATAGTACTAACAAATCTTAAATGTCTGGCTCATAGTTGCCTATCTTCACAGACGGACAACTGCTAGTAAATGCAATTTATTACAAAGAATTGTAGGGAGAGAGGGATTCGAACCCCCAACATACCCACCTAGAATAGGTATTCCAGTCCAGCGACTGCCGCTTTGCCATTTGCGTATCTCCCTGTGTAACTACCTATCTTCGCAGACCAGTAGTTCAATTATGCCTATAATTATTATTAATCCATCAGAAGTAGAGGGTGGAGGAATCGAACCTCCACTCCCAAGAAATAAAAGTTCTTGTGCTTTACCCGTTAAGCTAACCCCCTAAGGACTAACTCGAAAATCCTCGATGATAGCCCCTAGTTGTAAGATGACGTTCAGCAGTTTCATGCTAAAGCTTTTACTAAGTCTGATGTGTTAAGCCACTTCACCAACGCGCCATGTTAAAATAAGGTAGATATACTACATTTAGTAAATATACCTACCTCTAAACAAAGGATTATGTAGAGGCGCGCAAGGGATTCGAACCCTCGGATGTCAGATTTTAATCAATTGATTATTAAAGCTACTGGTCTCTTACGTTAAGGCTAAAGCTAAAGCTCTTGACTCAATGCTTATGCTAAATATCTAGGATTTAGTAATGCTGAGGCTTAAGCTAAAGCTTTAGTCAATATTTGTCAAATTTTATTTACCATGATGTAAGAATGTAACGAGTTTCTCCACATTGAGGTTCGGACTCTGTGCTTCGTTATCGTTAACCACCTTCAATGCTTCGATTACTGCTGCAAGAATCTTACTTCTTCTTTGCAGTAATTCAGCACGTTGTCTCTGTGTCCATGCACCAGTAAACTTCTGTAATGTATAATCACCAGTTTCTACTGTCTTCTTCTTAACAGTAACCTTAGCGTTATAGTTAGCAGGTAACTTAGCTGGGTCAAGATTCGGGTCTTTAAGGATAACCTCCTCAGATTCAGTAGTACGAGTTACACCTTTCAACATTTCTGTTTCATAGATGTCACGTCCTTGATATTCTGCGTTAGTTCCTTCAAGCCAAACCTCTGAATCAGAGCGCACTGGGATGTTGGTATACATATCCTCTAGCTGCTTACTAGTTAGAATAGTCTTCAGCCTCATAAGGTCAAGAGCAGTCAACTTACCAAATGAAATACCATCTACTATTAACTCAACTCTCGGCGCACCAGCAGAATTAGTTGCTTCAACAGAGAATAAGTCTTTCAAATGAGGAATTGCATTACCCTCAAACCATTCCAACTTTTCTTCTACAGTTGTGGCTACTTTAGTAGTACCCATATAACGAGCATCTTCTGCATAGCCATCTCTTGGTTTGAAAGTCTTTTTAATACCCTCAAACATACCTTGTTTATTCTTAAAGAAAGCGGAGTAATCACCAATCATTCTATTGAACATTGATGTACCATGCTCTACCTTAGCAAGTAATGTATTAAGCTTAATCATTTCTTATTGTTTTTAGATTTATTGAACACTTTACGTTCAGCGATAGCCAGTCTATTTAATAGTTCCTGGTCCATAGCTGCATTGAACAACTCTGTTGCATTCTTAGGTGTAGCCTTAAATGGTTTAGTTCCCAAGATAAATGCTACAGCAGCAGGGTCATAGCCACTAATATAGAAGTTATTCGGAGCATCCGCAAAGTCTTCAAACTTAGGACGAAGACCGCTACCATAATAACCGTTAGGTAAATCCCAAAGGATTAACTTAAAGTTATCCACATACTCCTTACTGAAACCACCTTTAAGTAGTCTTTGTCTAAATGCAGTAAAATTAGTAACGGATGCACCTGAGCCACCCCAACCACGAGCTGCATCAAATTCACCATCACTAACCAACAATGCTCCTGTTGGGAACTCGTTCTCAGAAATCTTCATTGTACTTCTCAGCTTAACGAACATATCTGCCACAGATAATAAATTGGTATTACCAAAGTTACCATCTGTGTCGTTAGCCCATTTCTCAATAGGAGTCTTACCCTTCCATGTACAGAGCTTACAAGTACTACTAAATGTAGCATAGGCATCTTTAAATGGACCGTCCAGTAGAGCAGAGAAATATAATGCCATTGCTTTACCAATAGCATAAGAAGACATATTGGTTCCAACTGCCTTAGAGGTCATAGAACCAGAAATATCTCTAACCACTAACAGCTTGCTGTTCTGGTTAAGATTCTGTCTTCCAGTCTCAACTAGCCCATTGAACTGAGCATTGATAGTCTGTTCTCTATACTCTTCAAGCCTATTAGTACGGTAGCTTTCACCAAGCGGTTGGAACAACTCGAACACAAATCCAGTGTATTTAGCCACTTTGCGACCACTTATCCACTTAGAATACTTCTCTACTAATCCCTGATTTTTCAAGAACTTAGAGCCTACCAATAGGCTCAGAGCGCGTCCATGAATGGTATTGAAGTCCAGTTCGAGTAACTTCTTCTGGCTTATTAATTGCTGCCAAGTATGAGCAGTTCCACTCTGTTTAAGTTTCCTGTATCTACGTTGTGCAGCACGGCTATCCGCAGTCTCTTTATCTGCCTTCTTGTCTTTCTTCTTACCATAGATGCAAGAAGCAAGATACTGACCGATAATAGTACGAGCTTGTGAATCAACAGTTTTACATTCTTTCATTGAACGAATGGTTGGTAGGTATTTCTTCACCAATTCACTTGTATGACCATTAGCTAATCCAGCCAAGATAATCTTACGCATAAAGTTCCAATCCAACTTTCTTCCTTCCCAGCCATGATATTGTAAATCAAGGCTCATCATTTCAAATACATCCTTCCAGCTACCAGCAGCGATGAAATAAGGCATGTTAGCCATGAATGTAGGTTTGTGATGCATAGCTAACCATAGCATACGCATAATACCTTCATTCTTTAAGCCTTGTCCTCTCTGAACATCCAGAGTGATAGTCTCATTAGGAAGAACAATCTGAGTCTCACGAGTAATCAACCGAATATATACAGCGAGTTGCAGACACTTCTTCGGATTAATACTCCACAATTTATACATATCTTTAGATACCTCAGCATAATCACGAGGTGCCTTAAAGTTTGCAATCATTGAGAAGTTGTCTACGAATGCATCGTTACTGGTGCTATACTTCTTAGCACCGTTTCCACTCACAGTTTCAGCCGATAGCTTCAATCCCTCCTTCACAAAGTTGTTCTCCTGTGTTGGAGTTTCAGTCTTAAAAAGACTTTTCTTTTTCTTACTAAATTCCATTGTTTTATCTCTTATTTATACATAAATGAGATAATTATATAGCGTACTTTACCTACATAATCTATCTTTTAATAATTTCACTGATGACCTACTCTTGTTATGCTGACTATTAATCAAGTTATACATAGATACTACAAGAGATATAAGGATTCTCTCCTTATATATTACATTGAGGAGTTGCACCCCATCCACCCGCAGAGGGCAGAATACAATCTATACGTAATAGGTTTCAACTTTTATTTATACACGTTTAAGTCAACCACATAGTGCGCACTATGTGGTCTAACTCATCAGGTCAGTTTCGTGTTTCGCAGTAGGAGTTATCCTACAACAGTTATATTTACCAACTTAGAAGTTCCTTTCTCTAACCCATGTATGAGTAGATATTCAGGCATTCCAGGTAGTTCATGTCCAGTACCACTCATAGCCTCATAATCTTCATTGGCAGAGAGATTATAATATCTAAGAGTAGCTTCCACAGCTTGATTATGTTCACGTGGATATTCATGGCACGCATTTACACACGTACCATTAAGTGGGTCAATGATTTGAATATATACTTTCTTCATACTACTTTACAGTTACTTCCTCATATATAAGGACAGGTTTAGAAACTCTATACCCATTCTCAGTAAGCAGCTTAATAGCCTTATTAATTGCCTTATCAACTGGTACAAGCTCCTTATGTTCATGAACTGGAACTTCTTCAAGTACCTGTTCAATCTCTGTAGTTTCTTTAGGTTGTTCAACCCATGTACCTTGTTGTATAGCTTTCTTCTTTTGACTATACTTTCTTGCCTGTGCAGCTACTTTCTTACGAGTAATAGTCATAAGCTCTACCACCTTATTTATATGAATAGGCTCTGTACTAGACCAACTAAATCCATCTTGATATGTCAGTCCTGCCTGTACGAGAACACCTTGTTGAACCAATGTTGTAGCAAACTCGCTATACATGGGCACACCTAGGTCTTTAAATGCACTTCTAATGTCCTTAACTCCGAATACTCCAGAGTTCTCAGACTTCACTAGATTTACAGCAGCTGACAACTCTTCAGCTGTCATCTTACCATAATTTCGTTTCTTTTTCTGTTCCATTTCAAATTGTCGATTAGTTAAACATATCTGTTAGAAGAAGTCAATCAAGTCTGTGACTTCTATACAGTTTCTTCTGGTTGTAGCCCTTACAGCTACTTTAGGAACTTTAGTAAGGACTTCATATTCCTCAGCCGTTATTTTCTCCCATCCATTAAGCGTGTACACTTCATATATTGGGGTGATTGGTTTCAGAGTAAAAGCACCTTGCCAATTATTATTTGAATCAGTAACTCCGCCCCAACCATTGACATTACCATAGTATATATGACGCTTAGTAAATACTGTAATAGGTCTCCATGCGTCATTGCTGTTTAGTGTACCATTCATCAAATAGCCTGGTCTCCTGCTAATTTGAATCTTAAAAATGTCTGACAAATCAGTAGTAAGATATATCTTCTTACCAGAGAATAATTCTTTAATAAAATCTATTTCCATCTTCCTTTGTTTATAGTTAAAAATATGAATTACTAGGGGGTTTGAATTCATTTGTGGACTTGGACGGAGTCGAACCGTCGTCTTTAGAACCCTTATTACAAGGATAACGTGTGTCTCATTTTTATTACATCAGCTAGCGAGTTCTAGCATTTAGATAGTTTTATTAGAAGAGCTGGATTCTTTACAGTAGAGGTGAACCAGCAGTCCTCCTACTAACTAATTTATAAACTACCAAACTTAAAGGTTCAGAAGCTGACGCTTCCAAACCAGGGCTGACCGAAGTCGGCTCTCCACCACTCCATTTACGTTGGAGAACGAGTAGTACTTTTAGGCATAGCCCTTGCGTCTCTACCATACACATTGTGGAGAATCTCAGCTCTACTAACCTTTGGCGTTCAAGTTAAGTGGGCTGCCCTATATGCTTCTTCCCACACCTCTTCTGTTTCTAGGTCTTCTCCATTAACCCGACTTAATCAATAGATTATTGATAAGCCACAGCTTACGCTGCCATTTTTACTTCAGTGTTGCCACCTAAAATTGTGTATCATTTTATAAGAGTTGGTACAAACTCTACACGTCCTTATAACTTGTAATCCCAAATCAAAACCATACAAGCCCAGTTAGTGCAGTTATACTCCTGCACTATGAGTTATTTCTCTGCTACTAATCCTAACTATTATACCACTAGATGTACATTCTTCCCAATATCGTATGTTACCTTTTACATATGTTTTAACTGTAGTAATTGGTTCAACTCCTGGTCGTTTGTACGATGAGTATTTCTCCTTAGCTATCTGACGTTCCTCTATGGGGTCATCAGCAGCTACTTGGGTACCTAGAGGTACTAACATTAGAACGGTAAGTCAGTTATGTGTTTATACTTACAAAACTCATAGACACGCACATTGCTAATCTGTGCATCTTCTACAGCTTTGAGAGTTCTCTCGTAATCCCAACAAGTAGTTATTATTCTCTCTGGTTCTTTGAAGAACCATTCCTTAATAATATCTTTGTCAGGTATTGGTTCATCAATAGTCCATTCCCATTCTTTCTGTAATCGTAAATCGTAGTGATGTAATATCTTGTATTCACCTCTACCAAACAATTCATCAAGTAGGTAATGCATTAATAAACCGCTTATAGCGTCACATCCACAGATGATAACCTTCTCCTTAGAATATAACTTTCTTAGTGCATAATCCTTTGGCATTTTAAATATTAGCTTTAAAGTTGGCGGAGCTAGCTCACTTCACAGTGGACTAACCCCTTAATATTTGTCTTCAAAAACCTTCTTTAGTTGTTTCCTCCCTTGCGGAGTTTAGATGCTATGATAGCTGCTCCAAGAAGAGGTTTGAGTTCTCTAGGTATATTCTCAAGGATTCCCTCAAGAGGGTCTTCATCATTCTCTTCTTTACAGTTATGTAATGCTGTTAGTGTATTAGTTACGGACTTAACATCCTCAGCGGAGATGGCGAATGTTTTACCTCCAAACACAGATGCTTCTGCCTTCTCAGTATCAACATGGGCAACATCCTTACCATTAATGCCAAATACATAAACACTCTCTCCGCTCTGCTTAACTGTAAGTTGCTCAACTTCAAGCCCAACATATACTGGAGGTAAGCCTACAGCACGTAGAGCGAAGGGTTCAATAATGTCAGATAGTTTGTTTATTAATACTGGATACTGTTCTTTAGTTGAGTTGCTCAGGATTGCGTTAATCTTTCTCATAATTCTTTGTTTTTAAGTTGAATAATAAAAGTAAATAATAATATGCATAATATCAGAGGAATCCATAAGGATGCTCTGATACATTGTAGTCCTAAATATCCTGCTAATAGCAGGAATATTGTTTTAGTCGTTCTTGCTTTCCACATCTGTGTACTGTTTAAGTGAGGAACGAGACAGTAGGATACATACAGACCAGTCAAGGCCATTCTCGTCACAGAACTCTTTTGCTGAGCGAATATACTCCTTGCAGTCCTTAAAGACAGCTTTATCTTCTTCCTCTGTAATTTTACCTGCATTTCGTTTCTCTAGACTCTGAGCAGCAATAGATGCCATTTCAGCTACAGAGTATGCAATAATTCCCAGCTGAATGTCTTTGTTTAACACTTGTGCACGATTCACCAATTTGTTCTTTTCAATCTTCATATTACGATTAGTTTTAATTGTTAAAAGAACACTTAAAACCTATGTCATGTTTCACAGGGCTAGCACATGATTACTCTTTTCATAGGAAACTAGTGTTCAAACTAAGTTTTTACAAATATGGAAACTACAGACAAGGGTAGAGATTTGCCTCCAACCAATCATTGTTCTTAAAGTTCTGTTTCATCTCTTCTATTTTGGCTTCAAGCTCTTCTTCACTATTAGCCTCAACTAGTTGAGATGCAGGGCATCTTGTCTCTGAATATAAACTAAGAGCTACCAATGAATCAGTAGTTCTGACTATATTTCCGAGAACAAAGTCACTATCTTTTGGTCTTTCATCCATAACTTCAGACCAATGCCAAAATGGTATAAATGCATAATACTTCATATTGCGATTAGTTTTAATTAGTTATGACTAATTAGTTTCAGCTTATAGCTTACTTATAGCATCGCCACGTAAAGGCTTAGTCATGATGCCGACCCCATCACGGGGTATAGTAGAAATATCTACCTATATATAAAATTTTAATTTATGGAACGCAAGACCTTCCTGTGCCTACAGTCTCTTTAATAACCGCTGTTATTAAGGTGCGCATGACTGTCTTTGATTGCCAGTGCAATCTCACGATACTTTGCCTTATCTCTCGATAAGACATCTCTCCAGTATCAAGGTCATACTGTTTGGTATAAGAGATGCTCTGCATTAGTCTCAGGGCGTACCCATTATGGTCTCGGAATTTACCAAGTTAAATCTTAAATCAAGAATACACAAATGCATTTTACACCTAAAACTTTATAAGTCGCAACTCACATTCTAGTTGGAATAGTTTGCTTACATTTTATAATAAAGAAACTGGTGCCCTCAATGTCTTGGGAAGTTATTGAGTTTTTAATTTTTACCTACAACCATACTTGGTGCTCTGAGTATCCACGCTTTTATGTACACTATTAAACGCTTCTTCTTATACCAAGTGAGCACAGGTCTTGGGTTACTCAACTCACAGTAATTAACTATCTAAGCTTTTAGATGTTACACTTGTGCTTTCACTTATTCTCCTCACGGAGAACCTGCCTTAATTATGGGTGAGCGGTGCTAGCTATTAAACTAGCACCCATTACGTAGGTTTATTCAAATGTTCCAGACACATAGGTGATACATATTCTTACTTTCTCCTTGTTGGTCTTGAACTTATTCCATATATCACACATAGCTTTCTGCTTATCAAATCCTCTACAACTCTTAAGTTTCATCCTTCCAGTAGCATAGATACTTAATCCACTTGTAGCTAGTCTGTCTACAAACTCTTCCAGCTTTGAGAACTTATAGCCTTTTTGTATGTACAGATAAGCAATTATACCTCCGAGCATAGATGGAGTAATTATACCTTTCAAAGTAGCAGAATACTTACCAATAAGGCTAATTACTTTATCAAAGTCCTCCTCGTGCTCTCTATATAACTTTAACAGGTCTTCGCGAGTAATACTTGAACTACGAAGTCTGTGCAAACTACCAGTATCAGCAATACCATTCAGTCCTTGAACTAGGGCAGAGAACTTAGCAACTAAAGTAGCCTTAGCAATGCCATTCTTAATTCCATCTATCTGGAAGACATCTCCAGCACTACGAACCTTGCCAGTATCTACTGTAGTCCAAGTCTCGTGAGGTACTCCAGTTACTAATAAAGTTCTAAATGGAACTCCTGCTTCAATGCAGGCAGAAAGCCTATGGTAGCCATTCACACAACATCCCTGGTCATCAACGATGATTGGTTCACCGTTTAGTCTCCACTTCCCATCTTTCATCTGTTTGGCATACTTGCGTATATTATCGTTATAAGTACGTCTATTGTCCTGGAATGTGTTTCTGAGAGCTTCAGCTTCTCTAGGATTGATTTCTACAGTTTCAGCCTTAATATTAGTTTTGATTACTTTCATGTCGATTAGTTATTTAAATTGTTACTTATTTTATTAGTTGTCAAAGGTAAATAATACTACTTATTTAATAGAATCATAATATTCTTCTTTTAGAACATTAGCAATTCCATTTAATACATAGTGAGGAACGTTGCCAGATAGCTGGAACCAAGGTTCTCCCACCTCATTAGTAGTATATATTATAATCAACACAATCTTGTGAACTTTAATAATACTAGGTCTCCAATTAGATGGGCATGCAGCATTATAGTGTCTTAAATGAGCATAGAACGCATCATCGTCATCTGGAATGTCATTCCATTTAGAGGTTTTAGACTCCTTTAAGAATGGCTGACAAGGGATGAGCTTAGCAGGTTTCTCTATCTCTTCTGCGTTGGGCAATGAGACAAACTTGTTGTTGTACTTTGCAACTATTGCCTTAGTATCAGGCAAATAAAATAATTTCATAATTTTAATCCTCCAATTATAGGTTTATACGATTAGTTAATTGTGCCAGTCTTTACAGCGCTGGCTTTCTGTATAATGCCCTTAGTTTATTGGGATAATAGCTTTGACAATCTATAGCTTACAGGAATACTTTTTCTTGAGTCTTCTTTTTCAACTCTGTGATAAGCGTTTCCTATATGTATTTCACTGTCATTATAACCAATATAATATACATCATTAAAGAATTGTATTTTTAGCACTACGTGGTTGCAATAGAATTGATGTTTATTAGAAAGATGTGTGAATACTTTTTTAAGTCTTTCGTACTCTACACCTTCTTTAAACCTCATAAAACCTCCAAAGCTCACAAAAGCTCTAGAAGCTGCAGCATTCCTGTAACTTTGCCAGGCGAACCCACCTTTTTATTGCCTTTAAACCAATGTGTCTATTATTAATTTATTTACCAAAATAGTATTGTAGCGCCTGCATTAGATTGGTATCTTGTGAATCAAAATCATTAGTATGCTCAGCTGCATATTCTAATGAATCTAATGTTTTAAATGCTTCTTCAATACTACTAAAAGTTGTGTCGTATATTGTTGATGGTATAGCTACTCTATTAGCTATTGCTCTACCATAACGTAATGATAACGATGTTGCCTTGCCATCATCCAATAAGGATTTCATGAACTTCTCCTGTTCAGGAGTAAGGAGCAAATCACTACTCTTATTCGTGATTTGCCCAAACTTATTTATTCTCATTTTATGCTGCCAATACAAAAAGGATGAATATTATAGCTATGATGAAAGATATAAACCTTTCTTCAGAACTTTTTGGCAAACATATGGCTGAAATGAGAACACTTAATATTAATATGAGTTTGAAAAATGCTATCATACTATTATTATATTATTTCTACTTCAATACCATTGTTGACGAAATTAGCTAAAGGTAATGCCTTTTCTTCTGCATATTCCTCTTTTATCTCATTAAGATAATTATACTTCTCCGTCTGTGTTGCCGACCAATCCATTACTATATATCCTCTATATTTCTCAGGAATATAGCAACTTCCGTATATTTTGAAAGAGACGCTTTGAGATACCAAGTTTACTCTAACGTCTTTAATTTCAAATACACTCCATTCTTCTTTGATTTTGCGAACTACTGTATCCATATCTACTATAGTAGCAGAAACTATTACATTGCTGGTGAGAGTTCTCAAATCCCTACAACTAAGAACGACTTCCATTCTTTTTAATAAAGTTTGGAGTCCTTTCTCATATACTAACTGTTTTAATGTTTCTATCTCTTTCATATTTTGCGATTAGTCAATTTAGTTATTGTGACACCTATCTCTAGGTGTTTCGTCTTAATTTGCAAAGACTCATCAGACAATTTCCTAAATTTGGGTTTAAATTGATGTAAGAGAATACAACAAACCATTAAAAAGTGTATTCTCTTACTAAGTCCCTAACTAGACCAATTTGAATGTTTGGAAATGACAGGAATTAGTTAGGGATTGGGCTACGCCAATCGCTCTTCTCCTTACTTTATTATCTCTTCTCCTTACTTTATTATC
>ULTK01000596.1_pt1 | contig 16118 bp, 15 predicted proteins | sample 1957551 | NCBI WGS metagenome assembly ULTK01 (sample SAMEA4835733, study PRJEB28245) | human gut metagenome | biome: gut microbiome; material: fecal sample | place: Denmark | collected 2008
CTACGTCACGGGGGACGTCGTAATTGAATACGTGCGTAATGCCTTCGATGTCGATGCCGCGTGCGGCGATATCCGTCGCCACGAGAATCTGCGTCTTAGCCCGGGCGAAGTCGCGCAGCACCTGGGTACGACGGCCTTGGGACATGTCGCCGTGAAGCTCGCCGATGTTGAAGCCGGCGGCGATGAGCTGACCGGCCAGCTGGGCCGTCCGCTCTTTAGTGTTGCAGAATACGACGGCCAGGTAGGGATTCATCTCCTGCAGCATCTGGCACAGCATGGGGAATTTTTTATCCTCGCTGGTCATGTAGATGCGCTGTTCAATTTGCTCCAGGGCGATGGTTTCGCCTTCCAATACGCGGAGCGACAGGGGATTCTGCATGTGTTTTTTTGCCAGGCCTCTGATTTTGTCCGGTATGGTGGCGGAGAAAAACAGGAGCTGACGGCGCTTGGGCGTCATGCTGATGAGGATGTCGACGTCTTCTAAAAATCCCGACTGCAGCATTTGGTCCGCTTCGTCGACGACGACCCGGCCGACGCCGCTTAAATCGAGGGAATTGCGGCGGCAGTGGTCCAGGAGGCGGCCCGGCGTGCCGATGATGACGTGGGGATGGCGGTGCAGCTTCTGCAGCTGGTTTTCAATCGTCTTGCCGCCGATGAGGCTGAGGACGTCGACACCTAGGGCCGGAGCCAAGGCGTCGGCTACTTCGGCAATCTGCCGGGCCAGCTCGCGCGTCGGCGCGATGATAAGCACTTGCTCCATGTGGACGTTTGGCTTGACCTGCTGCAGCGACGGCAGGAGGAAAGCGTAGGTTTTTCCCGTGCCGGTCTGAGCCTGGGCCAGTATATCGCGCCCTTTAAATACAGGCGGAATGGCCTGTTCCTGTATGGCCGTAGCCTCGCGGATGCCCTGCTTGCGCAGCAGTTCGCAAAGCTCCGGCGTAATGCCTAGGGATTGGAATGTTTTGGACATGATTGTGTAAATACCTTTCTATGTAAATATTTGCGTAATTATTATCTATTGTACACAAGAGCCGTCTTTTTCGCAATAGAAGATTGCGCCGGCCGGCTATAACGACTACCCATGTATGCCCTGTATGTGGTATACTTAATTATTAAGCAAGAGAGTTCCTGTAATGGAGGTACAGAAAAGAAATGAGTGGCTGTTGCGATGTAATTCGTCAGTGCGTGTTCATGTGTTTTTTTATTATCCCGATTCCCATCGGGGCGTATACGATACATAACGGCTCCAGCGCCGTCGTGGCCCTGGTAAGCTATACGGTCTTGTCCTTCCTGGTTCCCTGGGCTTATTTAGGCAGCGCCGAAGCGCGGTTCGGCCCGGAACAGCGGAAGATAAGCCGGGCTGCCTTTGTCGTCATGTGGCTGGCTGTCGCCGCGGCCTTTGCCGTTTTCAGCGCCTGTATGGGCGATATCTGGAAATCGTCGTCCTTTTGGGAATGGCCGACTGTTGGACGGGATATCGTATTCATCGTCGGCATGTACGGAAAGGTATGCGTCACGCTGCTGCTGGCCTATGGCCTGGCCTGCCTGACCGGGTCGGATACGGCGAAGGGAGGGAGCCTATGACGGCGTCTGTGACAGATCGCGTGCGGGCTGTTCTGCGGCTGGCTCTTTGGACAGTCCCCATTCCCTTCGGCGCCTTTGCGTCCGATAAGGGCCTGTTCGTATCCCTGTCGGTCCTGGTGTTCATTTTGGCTTCGCTGAGCCTGCCCATTACGGTGCGCCGCCGCCAGATGAAGGGGACGGGAACGTCGCAATATGCGTCCGTAGGTGCAATACTATACGGCGGCATCGTCGCCCTGTGCGTTGCCGTCGCTATTCTCAACGGCCTCATGGCCTATCCGTTTTGGCAGGAATACGCCTTGCGGGTCGCCTCCTTTTTCGCATGGATGGTGGGGACCCTGACGCTGCAGTCTCTGGCTGCCTGGGGCGTGGATTGGTGGCTGAAGCGCCGCCGGGTCTACTGGTTTTCCGAATTTCTGGATACGATTTTATATAGCCTGCCTCTGCCTTGCGCTGTCATGGGCATGCTCCTGTTTCCGTCTGTCGGCGACGGCGAAGTAACGACCAGCCTGGTCGTCGGCGTGATGGGCATCATGGGCTTTGGATTTATCGCTATGGGCATATGCGTCATCGCCGTGTTCGCCTTTTATTTTTTTCCGTCAAAGGGCCTGCCGGGGAAGGAGAGGATTATCCAGTGCCTGCGCATCGTCGTGATGACGGCTGTCTGGCTGGTGGCGAATTCGATTATCTTCGACAGCCGCCTGCAAATTTTCAGCTCCCTTATTTTCCAATGCATGCCTGTCGTGCAAAATAATTTTCTCGTATTCATTACGCCGTTTGTCGTAGAAAGCTGTTTGGTCGTCGCCTCTGTCGCCGTTGGAAACGTGTTCGTCATGGCTGTGTATAAATTCATAAAGTAATTACGACTGATATAAAAAGAGCCGATCCGCAAGGATCGGCTCTTTTGCACGTGTTTATTTATTTTGCAGCGGCAAGGGCTGTTTCAGGATATTGAAACGGACCATGTAAATCATCCAGCCGATGAAGGCTGCCAGACAGCCGCTGAAGAAGGTTACGGCGTCTGTCGTCGTCAGGGCGTAAATGCAGTAGATAATAGATACGCCGGACAAGAAAATAGACGTATTTCTGTTGCAGACGGCATTGGAAATCTGTTCTTTTTCCAAGATAGATTTCAATGCGAAAGCGCAGAAGATGTAAGGAATAACGTTTGTCACGACGGCCAGGTTTGCCAGGAGTTCGAACTGTTTGGCCAGCGTCGGGCTGATAGTCATCAGGGCCAGGCAGCTTTGCATAGCCAGGATGAGGATCATGCCTTTGACCGGAACGTCGGCGTTGGTGACCTTGGCGAATACCTTCGGGAACAGGCCCCGCTGGGCGCTGGTCTTAAAGACGCGGGCCAGGGTAAACTGCCACGACAGGAGCGAGCCGGCGCAGGAGAAGACCATCAGGCCCATGACGACCTTGCCGGCCGTAGAGCCGAGCATGTACGAAAAGGCCAGGCCGAAGGGCGCGCTGGAGCTCAGGATTTCCGCATTGGGAACGATGCCGGCGATGACGTTCGTCGAGGCGACATAGATAAACGCTACGCCCAAGGTGCTGACGAAGGTAGCGATGGGAACGGAACGCTGCGGATTTTCTACGGCGTCCATGTTGACGGCAGCCGATTCCAGACCCAGGAAAGACCAGAGGGTCAGGGCAATGGAATTGCCGACGGCGTCGATGAACCCAACGTCGTTCGGATTCCACGAAGAAATCCACGTAGACGGTTCAAACCAGTACCAGCCGATGAGCGAGATGCCCAGGACGGGAATAATCGCGCCCCAGATCGTTATCGTGCTGAGCTTGCCCGAATAGCGGGAGCCGCTGAAATTTAACGCGGCCGCGATCCAGAGCAAGGCGATTGTATATAAACATGTTTGCAGCGGCGTAAAGGAGGTTCCTAAGAACCCGGCGCCATATCCTACGGCAGAAATGGCGATAGCCACGTTTGCAATGACGATGGAAACTGCATAGGCATAATTTGCCATAAAATGTCCTATTCGCCCGAAGGCGTATTCGGAATAACCGCCCATTCCGCCAGGCTTCGTAGTAAACATGCCGCATCGGGCGAAAGTCATAGCCAGGGCGAGCGAGCCGAGAGCCGTAATTAACCACGAAATAATGGAAATCGTACCGACTTCAGCAAGTTTGGTCGGCAGCATGATGATGCCTGCCCCCAACATATTGGCTGCAGTGACGAAGGTCAGCTGAACCAAAGACATTTTACGACGTGTAGTTTTCATTATCAGTCCTTCTTTCATTGTAAAATTTTAGTATGAACAACTATTTATTTTGGCTAGTTCATTCTATCATTTTTGTGAAGAAAATAAAATAGTTTTTGAAAAATAATTATATGAAAATAGTACGTATAGAGAACGTTATATACCGTAAAGATATAGTAAAAAACTTTCCCATTTTTTACATTGTCAGAAGTGCAAAAAAACGCATGGACAAAGATGCCCATGCGTTTAGTTACGACAATATCAATTGAAATTAGTCGATGTTTTCTACGATGCAAGCCGTGCCCTGGCCGCCGCCGATGCAGAGGGTAGCCAAGCCGTATTTGCCGCCGACTTCTTTCAAGCCGTAGAGCAGCGTAACGAGGATACGAGCGCCGGAAGCTCCAATCGGATGGCCGAGAGCGATAGCGCCGCCGTGGATGTTGACTTTGCTCATGTCGAGGCCGAGTTCGCGAACAACGTATACGGACTGTGCTGCGAACGCTTCGTTAGCTTCTACGAGGGAGAGATCGTCAGCTGTGAGGCCGGCTTTTTCCAAAGCTTTGCGGGAAGAAGGAACAGGTCCGATACCCATGATGGAAGGATCAACGCCTGCGGAAGCGTAGCTTACGACTTTTGCCATCGGTTTGAGGCCGAGTTCAGCAGCTTTTTCAGCAGACATTACGACGAATGCAGCTGCGCCGTCGTTGATGCCGGATGCGTTGCCAGCCGTTACGGTGCCGCCTTTTTTGAAGGCCGGTTTTAATTTAGCGAGGCTTTCAACCGTCGTGCCTTCACGCGGGAATTCGTCTGTATCGAAAACAGTGTCGCCTTTTTTGCCATGGATGACGACAGGAACGATCTGATCCTTGAATGCGCCGCTCTTAATAGCTTCGCAAGCTTTCTGCTGGGAACGAGCGCCCAAAGCGTCCTGATCTTCACGGGAAACGCCGAACTGTTCAGCTACGTTTTCAGCCGTGATGCCCATGTGGTAATCGTTGAAAGCGTCCCACAAGCCGTCTTTGATCATCGTGTCGACCAATACGCCGTTGCCCATACGGTAGCCATAACGAGCTTTAGGAATAGCGTACGGAGCTGCGGACATGTTTTCCATACCGCCTGCTACGATAACGTCGGCGTCGCCGGCTTTAATCATCTGAGCGGCGAGGGATACGCAGCGGAGACCGGAACCGCAGACTTTGTTGATCGTCATAGCCGGCGTTTCAACGGGGAGACCTGCTTTGATCATAGCCTGACGAGCAGGGTTCTGGCCCTGAGCAGCCTGGAGAACGTTGCCCATAACGACTTCGTCAACGATAGCTTTGTCGATGCCTGCGCGTTTGATGGCTTCTTCGATAACGATAGCGCCCAAATCTGCTGCAGGAACGTCTTTCAGGGAACCGCCAAATTTACCAATAGCTGTACGGCAAGCACTTACGATTACTACTTCTTTCACAGAAAATCACTCCTTATGGTTTGAATGTAATAGTATGTCCGGATAAGACATACATGTTGCAAATGTATCATCAGTATGAATGATATATTGTTATTATAATCATAACAAACTTTTCAACATAAATGCAAGAGGATATACAAAGTTATTACAAAAAATAATACCTTATACATATATTTTTGTTTGCTATGATTCATAATCGAAAAATAATTAATGATGACCTGAAACACTGCTGCGGCTGATATGGCGTCACAGCCTATAGCAAATTTTGGAACATCATCGGTATAACGGGAAAGATGAGTTCTAAATTTCACAATCTCGTTATACATATAGTACATTTTTTCACAAATAAATGCAAGAGGAAAAAAGCGTTTGCTTATATTAAATACTCATATTTGAATATGATACAGCTAAAAAACGCATAATACATGAATAAACTGAAGAAATATATTTATTATAATGTTTTAATTATAGATAAGGTAATAAGAGCATATTGCTCAAAGCGTATAGTTTGTTATGTGAAATAAATAACGATAGTTCAATTTATTGTTAACTTAAAATAATTTATATAGTTGACACTGATAAATGAAATTGCTATAATCCCATACATATTGAACAGAAAGAAGGGATGCTGATGATGCAGCTGATTCAGCAGCTGGCTGCCTGTAAAAGCTATGATTTTTCCGGCTGGTTCCTGGCAGAAGCCTCGCTGTGCCTGGAAGGAAAGGCCCATTCGTTTTCATTGGAGATCTGCCGAAAGACGGAGCGGCGGGCCGTGCTGCAAGTGCTGGGATGGGATGAAGGCGGCAGGTGCCGTCAGTCGCTGACGGTATTGCTGGTCAAGCCTCTCAGCCTTTCCCGGGAGATTATATCGGCCGAGGCCGATGGTGCTCCTGATGGCGAAGTCCTGTGGCGTCATGTTTTTTCTGATGAGGAAATACAGGATTACCTGGCCATCAGCGGCGATGCCAACGAAATACATCGGGGAAAGAGGGCCGTCGTCCCCGGATTGTGCTTTCTGGAACGGCTGCTGTCGTCGCTGGATGAAGACGGCCTTCGCTGGCGCTGCAAATTCCGAAAGCCCGTATATGCCGGCGAAGAGCTCTGCCTCGTGGAGACGGCTGCCGGTATAGAAGGCTATGTCGGCGGCCGCCTGGTAAATACGATAGAACGATTACCCTATAAGGAGCGTGTACATGATGAAATCAACAACATATGATGCCGGAACGCTGACGCGGCTGGCCCTGCTCATCGCCATGAACTGCGTATCAGCGTATATGATTATTCCTCTGCCCTTTTCTATGTCGCCTATATCGCTGCAGACGCTGGTCGTCAATTTGGTGGCCTATCTGCTGCCGCCGAAGCAGGCCTGTGCCGCGATGCTGGCGTACGTCTGCATCGGCCTTATCGGCATCCCCGTGTTTACGGGCGGCGCGTCCGGCCCGGGAAAAATGTTCGGCCCTACAGGCGGCTATATTTGGGGGTATGTCGTCGCCGTGACGCTCATTGCCTGGCTGAAGGGGAAGGAGTACAATTTCAAGCGCTTCGCCCTTGTCGGCGTCTGCATCGGCCTGCCGGTCATCGACGTGCTGGGATGCATCCAGCTGAAGCTCATCACTGGCATGACATGGGAGGCGGCCGTGCTCAGCGGCGTACTCCCCTTTATCCCCTTGGATATCGTCAAGTGCCTGGGGGCGGCGGCTTTGGCCCGGCCCTTGTATAAGATCCTGGGTGCGATGCGATGAACGACGTGTATATTATCGGCGGCCTGCGCAGCTACATCGGCGTGTATAACGGCATGTACCGCCATGTGCCGGCAGAGAAGCTGGGCGCAGCCGTTTTGCAGGAAGTGATCTGCGCATACGGGCTGGTCCGCATCGACGAAATCATCGGCGGCAACAGCGTAGGCTGCGGCGGCAACATTACCCGGCTGGCCGCGCTGGAAGCGGGATTGGATGTATCCGTACCGGCCGTGACCGTCGACATGCAGTGCTGCAGCGGCCTGGAAAGCATTGCCATCGCGGCGGCAAAGGTGGCTTCGGGACAGGCGGAATGTATTCTGGCCGGCGGCTTTGACAGCGCGTCTACCCAGCCGCGGCGAAGCTGTCATCCCAATCATCCGGCCTACCGCGGCGATGAGAACTGGTATATGACGGCTCAATTCAGCCCGCAGGTATGGAGTGAAGACTGCATGCTCCGCTGTGCCGAGTACACGGCGGAACAATTTCAGATTACGCGGGAGATGCTGGATGCCTGGGTCCTTCGCAGCCATGCTCTGGCCGGAGAGGCCGTGCGGGAAGGCGTGTTTCAGCCGTGCATTGCCCCTGTATGGGGCGGCGCGCGGGATGAAGGCATTCGCCCAGCCATGCGTCCGCAGCTGCTGCGGCGTTTGAAGCCGGTATTGCCCGATGGAACAGTGATTACAGCGGCCAATGCCTGCCTCACCAACGACGGTACAGCCTTTGTGATCGTGTGTTCTCCTGCGTACGCCCGCCGGTATGGACTGCAGCCGGCCGTTAAAATACGCGGCGTCGTCTCCTGCGGCACAGACCCGCTGCTGAGTCCCGTCGGAGCGGTGCAGGCCGCAGAAGCCGTGCTGACACGATGCGGTTTGCGCGGCGAAGACATAGATATTTTTGAAATCAATGAGGCTTTCGCCCTGATTGGCGAATTATTTGCCCGCCAGTTTCCACGCTGCGTGGCGGCTTACAATCCCTTCGGCGGAGCCTTGGCATACGGCCATCCTTACGGGGCGACTGGCGCCGTGCTGCTCCTGCACGCTATCGAAGGGCTGCGGGCCCGGGACGGCGCGCTGGGCTGCTGCAGTATTGCCGGCGCCGGCGGCCTGGGCAAGGCTATGATTATAGAAAGAGTGTAGACTATGGATTACTTATCGCTTATTAAAGAACAGGACGCTGAAAAAACGGCCCTCGTTACGGAAACCTGCCAGTATACCTACGGCCAGCTGGCGCGCCGGGCTCAGGCGCTGCGGGATGCCGTCGGCGGAGAACGTGCCTGCCGGTGGATTTATGCCGATACGATTGCCGAACAACTGATTCAGTTTTTGGCTTACGCCGGCACGAACTGGGTACCGGTCATCGCTCCGCAGACAAGATATGGCCGGCATGATTGTTCGCAAGTCCCGCCGGAAGCGGCCTGTATGGGCGTGATGACATCCGGTTCGTCAGGCCGGCCGAAGCTGTGGTGGCGGACCTATGACAGCTGGGCATCCTTTTTTCCCGCGCAGAACGGCGTATTCGGCGTCGATGAAACTACGGTCATGCTTTGCCAGGGGAGCCTGGCCTTTACGGGAAACTTAAACATGTATCTCGGCGTATTTTCCGCCGGAGGCACTGTCATAGGAGCCGACGGCTTCCATCCTAAGCAGTGGCTGACGATGATAGAAACGTACCGGGTCAACGCGCTGTATATGATTCCGGCGAAGCTGTTTCTCTTGATGAAGCAGATGAAAGCCTCCGGCTGTGCTGCCGATACGGTGACGCACATGATCAGCGGTTCCCAGGCCTTGGGAAAACGGCAGGCTGGTCAGCTGAAGCAAGTCTTTCCTAGAGCGGAGATTGTCTTGTACTACGGTTCCAGCGAATTGAACTATATCACTTACATCAGGGATGAGGACATGACCGATGACGACACCCTCGTAGGCCGGCCCTTCGCAGGGGTTCATGTCGCCGTGCAGGAGGATACGCAGGAAATTACCGTCTCCACGGCAGGCCATGTGCTGGGCTTATCCATGCCCTACGCGACCCATGACCGGGGATATATTGACGACGGCGGCCTGCTCCATTACCTTGGCCGCAGCGACGATATCTGCCGGGTTAATGGCGTCAGCATATCGGCCTATAAAGTGGAAAGGGCGCTGCGGGAATGCATTCCCGACGCAGAGGGGGCCGTCGTCGTCCTGCGCCGGCCTCACAGAGACGAGCTCATCGCTTATATTTCTTCATCCGATGTATGGAAACAGGATAAAATGCGCTGCATAGCGGCGCTGCGTCGACGGCTGCTGCCTCAGGAGGTTCCGGACCGTTTTATTGAAACTGCGCATTTGCCTAAAAATGAAAGCGGAAAAATTGATAAAGGACGTCTATTATCTATGACGAGCTCTTTGTAATTGTGATATAATAGAGACGATATTCGATTATAGACTAACAGCGATAGGGCTGTACAGAGGAGGTCCTTGTTATGAGTTTGCACATTGAAGCCAAGACAGGCGATATTGCCGAGAATATCCTGCTTCCCGGCGACCCGCTGCGGGCTCAGTATATAGCGGAGCATTTTTTAGACGGCGCCGTCTGCTACAACCGGGTCCGCAATATGCTTGGATATACGGGAACCTATAAAGGGCACGCCGTTTCCGTCCAGGGCACGGGGATGGGGATTCCTTCTATTTCCATATACGCGACGGAGCTCATGCGTGATTACGGCGTCAAAAAGCTGATCCGCGTCGGTACCTGCGGCGCGATGCGCGAGGATATCCGGCTGCGCGACGTCGTCATCGCCCAGGGGGCTACGACGGATTCGTCTATTATACGCAACATCTTCGGCCCGTCCATCAATTACGCGCCTCTGGCAGATTTCGAGCTGCTCCGGAAGGCCTACGACGCGGCGGCGCGGCAGAACATCCCCGTCCGCGTCGGCAATATCGTCTCAGTAGACCGGTTTTATGATGATGAAATCGATAATGACAAATTGACGGCGTACGGCATCATGGCTGTGGAAATGGAAACGGCAGGGCTATACGTGCTGGCGGCGAAATACGGCGTTCAGGTCTTGGGCTTGTTTACCGTAAGCGATCATTTGCTGACCAAGGAAGCCTGCACGGCAGAAGAACGGCAGACGTCCTTTGACGACATGATCCGCATTGCTCTGGAAACGATCACAGCCGAGTAGGGAGCGCAGACGATGAAGGGCAATACATTGAAAATTATCGATAGTCATTTCCATTTCCGCGATTTCAAGGGATTTAACGAGCTGGCCCTGGCGGCAGGCCACGTCAACTCAGCCGAGCACCTGCGGCAGGCCTATGCCCAATATCATTACGTTCACGGCGTAGTCATGGGCAACGGGACGCTGGACCCGGAGGGGCACGTCTATCCCGAATTCATGAGCTACTGCATCGGCTTGGACAGCAGCGGCTGCAACGATCATATCGAGGAATCCCTCCCGCTGCTTGAGGAAAACCTGAAGCGGAAGCAGTGCTGCGGCATCAAGCTCTACCCGGGGTATAACCACGTCTATATTTATGATTCCGTATACGACCCCGTATACGAGCTGGCGAAACGATACGACAAGCCCGTAGCCGTTCACACGGGCCTTACGGCGACGGCCAACGCCCTGCTCAAATACAGCCATCCCCTGACGCTCGATGAAGCGGCCGTCAAGCACCCAGACGTGCAGTTCGTCATGTGCCATATCGGCAACCCATTCCTGCAGGACGCCATCGCCGTGCTGGAAAAGAACCGCAACGTCGCCGTCGACTTGTCGGGGCTGCTTGAAGGAAAGATTCATGACATGAACGGCTTTTTGAAGGCCAAGGAAGGATATATTTCGATGCTGCGCGACTGGCTGTGCTATTTGAACCGCTACGACAGCGTTATGTTCGGCACGGACTGGCCGTTGGCCAATTTAGGCGATTACGTCGCCTTTGTCAAAGCCTTTATTCCCGAGCAGTACTGGCAGGCCGTCTTTTTCGACAACGCTAACCGCTTGTACCGCCTGGGGCTGGAAGCGTAAATCATTTATTAACCGCATAAGAACGACCGGCAGACAGAAAATGCAACGTCTGCCGGTCATTTTTGTATTGACGAGAGTATACTTTAATGTGCATAATTAAGTTGATATGGAACAAATCAAACAAGAAAAACGAACAAGAAAAGTGAATATGCTGGAAGGCTCGCTGTGGGATAAAATCCTCATCGTAGCCTTGCCCTTCGCCTTTACGGGTATTATGCAGCAGCTGTTTAACGCCGCCGACATCGCCATGCTCGGCCAGTTTGTCGGAAAGGAGGCTATGGCGGCCGTCGGCAGCAACAGCCCGATTATCGCCATGGTGCTGAGTTTGTTTATCGGCGTGTCCCTGGGGGCAAACGTCGTCATCGCCCGGTTTATCGGCAAGAAAAATATCCACGGCGTCCATGCTGCTGTCCACACGGCCATACTCGTCGCCCTGGGAAGCGGCGTAGTCATGACGATTCTGGGGGAAATCGCGGCGGCTCCCCTGCTGCGGGCCTTGTCGGTGCCCGATGAAATTTTCGACATGTCCGTGCTGTACCTGCGGATTTTTCTCTTAGGCATGCCGGTCATCCTGCTGTATAACTTCGAATCGTCGATTTTCCGCAGCCAGGGAGATACGCGGACGCCCTTGTACTGCCTGATCGTTTCCGGCGTAGTTAAATTCTTTTTGAATCTCTTTTTTATCCTCGTCCTCGACATGTCTGTCGAAGGCGTGGCCATCGGCACAGTCGTTGCCAGTACGATCAGTTCGGGACTGCTCTTTTATTTCCTGTGCCGCAGCACGACGGATATCCGCGTCCATTTGCAGGATTTCCACGTAGATAAGCGGATACTCATGCCCATGCTGCGTATCGGCCTGCCGGCAGGCGTGCAGGGCATGGTCTTCGCCTTGTCGAATCTGTGCATCCAGTCGGCGATCAACGGCTTAGGGCCCGACGTCATGGCCGCCTCAGCGGCGGCGTTCAACGTAGAAATTTTCATCTTTTTCATCGTCAACGCCTTCGGACAGGTCTGTACGACCTTTGTCAGCCAGAATTACGGCGCCCGCAAGCTGGACCGGTGCAAGCAGGTGCTGAAATGGTGCCTTGTGCAGGATATTATCATCGGTGTAGCCTGCGGCGCTTTCGTGTACGCCTTCGGCATACCGATTTTAAGTATTTTCAACAGCGACGCCGCCGTCATTGCTTACGGCATGATACGGGTGACCTACGTCGGCTGCCTGGAGGTCATCGAGTCGCTTATCGACGTATTTTCCGGGGCCATGCGCGGCTACGGCAGCTCGCTCATACCGGCTCTCATCACGCTGTTCGGCATCTGCGGCACCCGCATTGCCTGGGTATACACGGTCTTTTCCTGGGAGCCTGATTTTGAAACGCTGATGATGGTCTTTCCTATCAGCTGGGGCGTCTCGGCAGTCATTCTCATCGCAGCGTATCAATGGTTTGTCAAGCATCTGCGGGCATAGCGGTGTGCTGCGGAGGGCTCTGTTTCATCCGTAAGGTCAGGTGTGCGGCAATATGAATAGAAAGAACAATACGAGAAGCGTCAACATGCTCGAAGGCTCGCTGTGGGATAAGATCCTCGTCGTGGCTTTGCCTTTCGCTTTTACCGGCATTATGCAGCAGCTGTTCAACGCCGCCGACATCGCCATGCTCGGCCAGTTTGTCGGCAAGGAAGCCATGGCGGCCGTCGGCAGCAACAGCCCGATTATCGGCATGGTTCTGAGCCTGTTTATCGGCATATCGCTGGGAGCGAACGTCATCATCGCCCGCTTTATCGGCAAGAAGAATATCCACGGCGTCCACGCCGCCGTCCATACGGCTATCCTCGTCGCCCTGGGATGCGGCGTCGCCATGGCCATCGCAGGCGAGCTCCTGGTCGAGCCGCTGCTGCGCCTCTTATCGGTGCCGGAAGAAATTTTCGATCTGGCCGTCTTGTATCTGCGCGTTTTTTGGCTGGCCATGCCGTTTATCTTGCTGTATAATTTCGAATCGTCGATTTTCCGCAGCCAGGGCGATACGCGCACGCCCCTGTATTGCCTGATTGCGTCGGGCATTACTAAATTTTTCCTGAATTTATTCTTCATCCTCGTTCTGGACATGTCCGTTGAAGGCGTGGCAATCGGCACGATCGTCGCGACGGCCCTGAGTTCGGCCATGCTGTTTTATTTCCTGTGCCGCAGCCAGACGGAAATCCGCGTCCGCCTGACGGAGTTTCATGTGGATAAACGGATTCTCCTTCCTATGCTGCGCATCGGCCTGCCTGCAGGGATGCAGGGCATGGTCTTCGCCTTGTCCAATCTCTGCATCCAGTCGGCTATCAATGAATTGGGCCCCGACGTCATGGCGGCGTCGGCGGCGGCCTTCAACCTGGAAATCTTTACCTTCTTCCTGATCAACGCCTTCGGACAGGTCTGCACGACCTTCGTCAGCCAGAATTACGGGGCCCGGAACATAAGACGGTGCAAACAGGCGATGAAGTGGTGCCTGTTTCAGGACCTGCTGCTGACGGCCTGTATTTGCGCCCTGCTGATCCTGTTCGGCGTGCCTTTGCTGCATATTTTCAGCGACGACAGTACGGTCGTCGCCTTGGGCTTTATCCGCCTGAAATACGTGGCCGGCCTGGAATTTATCAACGCCGTCATCGAAGTGTTGTCCGGAGCGATGCGCGGCTACGGCAGCTCGCTCATACCGGCGCTGATTACCCTCTTCGGCATCTGCGGCACCCGCGTGACCTGGGTGTATACCGTCTTTGCCTGGGAACCTGATTTTGCGACGCTCATGATGGTATTTCCCGTCAGCTGGGCCGTCACGGCGGCGATTCTCTGCGTAGCCTACGCATGGTTCATTAAGCAGCTGAAAGCCTGACAGCTTGTCGTCTGCGTATTCAAAAAGCCCCTCAGCGCGTGGATAGCGTCGAGGGGCTTTGCTGTATCTGGCATCGGTTTTCCTTACTTCATGCCGTTTTGCTTCCATTGCTCCGGCGTGGGAACGAGGAAAGTGAAGATCGCGCCGATGAGTGCGCAGACCCATAATACCTGCAGGGCCGAGGTCAGGCCCCACGTGTCGGCTCCCCAGCCGACGAGGGGAGAGAAGAGGCCGCCCATTGTCGTGCTCAGGCCCAGGGTGACGCCGGAGGCGAAGCCGACGTTTTTGCCCAAAAAGGTTTGCCCCAAAATGACGATAGGGCTGTACGGGGCGAAGAGGGAGAAGGCCACGGGGATGAGGAGCAGCGTCGACAGCCATAAATCGGTGCTGTTGACGAAGAAGAACATGGCCGGCACCATGATGAGGAAGGAGCCCCGCATGATGCGGATAAAGCCGAAGCGGTCGGCCAGAATGCCGCCGATAAAGGTGATGACTACGCCCATGAAAAATAGTATGGACAAGGCGAAGCTGCCTTGGGACGGCGAAGCCTGCAGGACGTGAATCCAATAGATAGGGATAAAGGTATTGCAGAGGGTAAAGCCGATGGAACGGACGAAGATGACGACGGTAAGCTTGCTGAACGAGCGCCAGTCGTTGTGCTTTTCTTCGTTCGTATGGGCCTTTGTTTCGGCGATGTCGGCGTCGCTTACCTGATGGAGCACCTTCGGCATGAAATGATAAATCAGCGCGGCGATGATGAAATTGATAAGGCCGAATATGACCAATCCGTAAATGTGGAAGGTATAAGCGCAGAAGCCGGCGACGATAGGCCCGACGGCAAAGCCGGCGTTGCCGCCGACGGAAAAGCTTCCCATAGCCTGGCCTTTTAAGGGGCCGGAAATCTTATTGACCATGCGCGCCGCTTCGGGATGATAAATAGAGGAGCCGAAGCCGCAGAACATGGAGCAGAGGAAGATGAGCCAGTAATTGTCCGTAATTCCCAGCAGGGTAATGCAGATGCCGCAGAGGACCGGCCCGAGAGGGACGAACCAGGGCTTGGATATCTTGTCGGAATAATAGCCGAAAATGGGCTGGGAAATAGAGGATAACAGCATGTTGGCGAAGATGAGCGTCGCCGCGTCCTGATAGCTGAGATTATACGTTGCGATAAAATACGGCAGCAGGGCGGGGATAGCGCCTTGCGACCAGTCTACGGAAAAATGACCCATCGTAAATAAGTACACGTAAGGGTTCAATTTCTTCATATAAAGACCTCCTGATGATAATATGTTGGAACATCTTATTATGCCACAAGACGCAGGCCTTTTCAAATCACAGAGAAGAAAATTTTCGCGTTTTTTGGAAATAGTTTATGGACTTTCGCCTTATACGCCTAACTTTTTACGATACATTGCCATATGTGCTCACAAGTTGTGGTATAATAAAACCATTACGAAAAAGGGGTTGATTATTATGCCATCAAAAGAAATGTACGCCTTGGGCTCGCAGGCTTCGGTCATCCGCGACTTGTTTGCCTACGGGCAGGAACAGGCGGCCATCGTCGGCAAGGAAAACGTCTTTGATTTCAGCATTGGAAATCCGACCGTGCCGGCTCCGGCGTGCGTCAAGGAAGCGATTGAAGAAATTGTCGCGACCCGACAGTCCGTCGACGTGCACGGCTATACGGCGGCTGCCGGCGATTTGGCGGTACGCCGCGGCCTGGCCGACTACATGAATCAAACCTACGACGCCGGCGTTTCGGCCGATAATTTTTATATGACCTGCGGCGCGGCGGCGTCCCTGACGGTTACGCTGAAAGCCCTCGTCGAAAGCCCTGAAGACGAAGTGATCGTCGTGGCTCCGTTTTTCCCGGAATATACTGTCTTCATTCGTAACGCCGGAGCGAAAGAGGTCGTGCTGCCCCCTGACACGGAGCATTTCCAGATTTCCCTGGAAGCAATGGAACAGGCCATTACGCCCCATACGCGGGCGATTATCGTCAATTCTCCGAATAATCCGGCCGGCACGGTGTATTCGGCCGACACGTATGCGAAGCTGGCAGCCTTGCTGACGAAAAAATCGGCTGATATAGGCCATCCTATTTATTTGATTTCCGACGAACCGTACCGCGAAATCATTTACGACGGCCTGCCGATTTTGTACGTGCCGAAATTCTACGCCAATACGATTATCTGCTATTCCTACAGCAAGTCCTTGTCGCTGCCGGGCGAACGCATCGGCTACATC
>ULTK01046340.1_pt1 | contig 16050 bp, 12 predicted proteins | sample 1957551 | NCBI WGS metagenome assembly ULTK01 (sample SAMEA4835733, study PRJEB28245) | human gut metagenome | biome: gut microbiome; material: fecal sample | place: Denmark | collected 2008
TGCCGCCCGCTTCGCGCACGGCGACGGCGATGCGCGGGTCATTGAGCATCATGATCATGCTGAGGTTGTTCATGAGCTGTGCATCGGGACTCGTGTCGACATCGATGCGGGCGCGCAGGTGGACAAAGCCGCCCTGCTGCTCCTTCGCGAGGATCTCGGTCCCCGTGACGAAGCCCTGTGCCTTCGTGTAGATCTGGTCGAGTTTCACGGCCGCGTTCTCGACGAGCGTGCGCGAGTCGATGAAGGTGCCCGCGACCTGCTCGACGGCCGTGCGCGAAGCGTCGATCAGTGCCGCGCGCTCATCCGCGCCGACACCGTCGACGACGACCGACTGCGCCGCTGCCGACGCACTCAGCAGGCAAAGCGCCGACACGGTCAACAGGCCGCGCTCTATAAGTCTCCTGAATGGCTTCATTTCTTCCTCCGTTCTCTGATTCTCTCCTAATCTTCATCTTCGATAAAATTTATTATATCCTCATATGGCTCATTTCGCAAATAAAGAAAGTCTCCCGCACGTTGTGCAGGAGACTTCCCCCAGGCCCAAGTGCGCTTACTGCAGCGCCTCTTTGAGCACCTCCATATTCTTTTTCATGGCCGTGATGTAGGCGTCCATCGCCTCTTCGTTGGCCTCACCCGTGACGACCGGGTCGAGCTCGTACATCTTCGCGCCCGTCTCGCTCGCAATCGTCTGTGCGGCAACCGGCGAGTACTGCGGCTCCGTGAAGAGCACCTTGACAGGCAGCGCGTTGACCTTGGCGACCGTCTCCTCGAGCTCGTGCGGCGTCGGCTCCGTGCCCGGCTCGCGCTCGATGACACTGATGATGTTGAGCTTGAACTCCTTGGCGAGGTACGGGAAGGCCTCGTGGAACGTCACGATATCCTTGTGCGGCAGGTTGTCGAGCTCCTTGTGCATCTCCTCGCGCAGGGCCGTGAGCTTCGTGACGTAGTCGAGCGCATTCTTGCGGTAAGCGTCGGCATGCGCAGGGTCTGCCTCGCAGAGCTGCGAGGTGATGGCCTCGACTTGCGCGATGTTGTAGGTCACGCTGAGCCAGACATGCGGGTTGACCTCGTCGCCGTCCTTGAGGAAGTTGATGTCGTCCGACTTCGAAGCGTCGATGACCTTGAGGTTCTTCTGCTGCTTGATGACCTTGTCGAGGAAACTCTCCATGCCCGCGCCATTGACGATGAACGCATCGGCTTTCTCGAGCGTCTTCATGTCCTCCGTCGTCAGCTGGTAGTCGTGCAGGCAGCCCGTCTGCGGCTTCGTCATGTTGACGACCTCGACACCGTCGACGCCCTTCGTGATGTTGATGGCATCGATGTACATCGGGTAGAACGACGTGACGATGCGGAACTTCTTGTCGTGGCCGCCCTGCTGCTGTGTGCCGCAGCCAGCTGCACCCAGAGCCAGCAGCACAAGCAGCATGGCAATAAGGATTCGTTTCAAGGGATTCCCTCCTGTTCGCATTACTTCGCATTACATTGAAATATCTTCTCAATTATAAAGGACAAGCTCTGCGCTGTCAAGAAAAAGAGGCCGCCACATGGGCAGCCTCTTCCTTTATCGCTCGATTGGCTCAGCCAAGGATCACGAGGGATTCCTTGACCTTGACATTCTGGCCAGCTTCGACGTTGACGGCCTTGACCGTGCCGTCTGCATCGGCCGTGATCTCGTTCTGCATCTTCATGGCCTCGAGGACGAGCAGCACTTCGCCAGCCTTGACGCTCTGGCCTTCTTCGACAACGACCTTGACGATCTTGCCCGGCATCGGCGCGTCGATGGAGTGCTCACCGGCACCTGCTGCAACAGCTTCCTTGGACTTGACCGGTGCAGCCTTCGGTGCCTCGACCTTCGGAGCGGCAACCTTCGGCGTCACTTTCGGCGCGGCGATTTTCGGTGCAGCAGCCTGCGGGGCGCCGTCCTTGACTTCCTCGATCTCTACCTCATACGAGATGCCGTTGACCTTGATGTTGAACTTTTTCATGAAATGTTTCCTCCAACCTGTATCATCTTTCGATTATCCGATCATCGATTCCCTGAACCGACTCTAGCGCTTGCTATTGTCTCAGCGTCTGCCGCCGCGCGCGGAGAGCGACCATTCATTGCTGCTGCGGCGGATGCGCAGCGCAACGACCTTGTGCTCCGGCGTTGTCATCATCTGGATAGCAGCCGCGATCGCAGCGACGACTTCCGGCTTGACACCTCTTACATCAAATCTCATCTTTAGCCTCCGAATCCAAATCAAAGCGGGATATTGCCGTGCTTCTTCGCCGGGCCTACCTCGCGCTTGCTCGCGAGCGCATTGAAGGCCGTGATGAGCAGCGGGCGCGTCTCCTTCGGCTCGATGACCATGTCGACGTAACCGCGCTCTGCGGCGAGGTACGGCGTCGAGAAGTCGTCGATGTACTGCTGCGTCTTGGCTTCCTTGTCCGGATCGCGGCGGAAGATGATGTTGGCCGCGCCCGACGGCCCCATGACGGCAATCTCAGCCGACGGCCAGGCCATGACCTGATCCGAGCCGAGCTCGTGGCAGCACATGGCGATGTAGGCACCACCGTACGCCTTGCGCGTGATGACCGTGACCTTCGGCACCGTCGCCTCGCTGTAGGCGTAGAGCATCTTCGCGCCGTGGCGGATGATGCCCGTGTGCTCCTGGTTGACGCCCGGCAGGAAGCCCGGGACGTCGACGAGCGTCAAGAGCGGGATGTTGAAGGCATCGCAGAAGCGGACGAAGCGCGCCGCCTTGTCGGACGCATCGACGTCGAGGCAGCCCGCCATGACCTTCGGCTGGTTGGCGACGATGCCGACGACCTTGCCGTCGAGACGCGCGTAGCCAATGACGATGTTCGTCGCAAAGAGCTTCTGGATCTCGAAGAACTCGCCGTCATCGACGAGCGAGCGGATGACTTCCTTCATGTCGTATGGCATGTTCGGATTGTCCGGCACGATGGAGTTGAGGCTCTCATCCTGACGGTCCGGGTCGTCCGTCGGCTCGACAGCAGGCGCGTTCTCGAGGTTGTTGCTCGGCAGGTACGAGAGCAGCTCGCGGATCTTCGCGATGCAGTCGTCCTCGTCCTCGCAGGCGAAGTGCGCAACGCCCGAGCGCGTGCTGTGCGTGATGGCGCCGCCGAGCTGCTCCGGCGTGACTTCCTCAGCCGTGACCGACTTGATGACAGCCGGGCCCGTGATGAACATCTGGCTCGTGTTCTTGACCATGAAGATGAAGTCCGTGATGGCCGGGCTGTAGACAGCGCCGCCCGCGCACGGTCCCATGATGACCGAGATCTGCGGGATGACGCCCGAAGCGGCCGTATTGCGGAAGAAGATGCCGCCGAAGCCTGAGAGCGCATCGACGCCCTCCTGGATGCGGGCACCGCCCGAGTCATTGATGCCGATGCACGGAGCGCCCATCTTGAGCGCGAGATCCTGGACCTTCCAGATCTTGTGGGCGTGCTTCTCGCCGAGGCTGCCGCCCGAGACGGTGAAGTCCTGTGCGTAGGCGTAGATCAGACGGCCGTCGACCGTGCCGTAGCCCGTGACGATGCCGTCGCCCGGCATGTCTTTCTTGTCCATGCCGAAGTTCGAGCAGCGGTGCTTGACGAACATATCGAGCTCGACGAAAGAATTCTCGTCAAAGAGCTTCTCGAGGCGCTCGCGCGCCGTGTATTTTCCCTGAGCATGCTGTTTCTCAACGCGAGCGGCGCCACCACCCTGACGGATGTGCTCCTTCATCGCGTTCATCTGAGCGATTTTTTCCTGAACGCTTGCCATTAAAATCCTCCTATACGAGTTATGAGCATAGTTCTGCCCTCTTATTGTGCACTATTTCACCCAAAATTGCAAGCTGATACTAAATTCTGGTCACACCTTTCCTGTATCTTCCTGACTCTCGCGCTTCATGCTGCCCGTCTCCAGATAGCACTGGTGGAACGAGAAGGCCTCATCGAGGAGGTGCGGCGTGTGCGCGTGGTTCGTCTTCGCGTCGGCGCGCTGGAAGTAGTCGCGCAGCATTGGGCGGAAGTCGGGGTGCGCGCAGTTCTCGATGATCTCCTTGGCGCGCTGGCGCGGCGACTTGCCGCGCAGGTCGGCCACGCCCTGCTCCGTGATGATGACGTCGACGTCGTGCTCCGGCTGGTCAACATGCGAGCAGAATGGCACGACGGCCGAGATTTTGCCGCCCTTGGCCACCGACGGCGTGTAGAAGATGGTCAGGTAGGCGTTGCGCGCGAAGTCGCCGCTGCCGCCGATGCCGTTGATCATGTGCGTGCCCGCGATGTGCGTCGAGTTGACGTTGCCGTAGATGTCGACTTCGACGGCCGTGTTCATCGCAATGACGCCGAGGCGGCGGATGACCTCCGCGCTGTTCGAGATCTCCTGCGGGCGCAGGATCATGTACTTCTTGTACTTCTCGATGTCCTTGAAGAAGCGCGCCATGCCCTCAGGAGACGGCGAGAAGGCCGTGCCCGAGGCGAAGTTGAGCTTGCCCGCATCGATGAGGTCGAGCATGCCGTCCTGGATGACCTCCGTGTAGACCGTGAGGTCGCGGAAGTCTGAGCGGACAAAGCCCGCCGTGACGGCATTGGCGACATTGCCGACGCCCGACTGTATCGGCAGCAGGTTCTTCGGCATGCGACCAGCCTTTATCTCGCGCTTGAGGAAGTCAATCGTCAGGTCGGCCATCTGCTGCGCCGTCGCGTCGAGCGGCGCGAGCGAGCGCGTGTGGTCCGCGATGTCGCACGGCACGATGTAGCGGATCTTGTCCTGCGGGCACGGGATGTACGGCGTGCCGATGCGGTCGTCGACGCGCACGATCGGGATGGGCAGACGGTTCGGCGGGTCGAGCGGCAGGTAGACATCGTGCATGCCCTCGAATTCCAGCGGCTGCGCGTTGTTGACCTCGATGATGACGGTGTCGGCCGTCTGCACGAACGAGGCCGAGTTGCCGACGGCCGTCGTCGGGATGATGTTGCCTTCCTCCGTGATGGCGCAGGCCTCGATGACGGCAACGTCAAGGTTGCCGAGGTAGCCACAGCGCGAGAGCTGCGCGACCTCCGACAGATGGATGTCGATGTAATCGACCGTGCCGTCGTTGATCTGGCTGCGCAGCACCTTGTCCGTCTGGAACGGCAGGCGTTTCTTGATGCCGTGGACCGAGGCGAGCGCTTCATCGAACTCCGGGCCCGTCGAAGCGCCCGTCATGATGTTGACCGTGAACGGGTCCTTCTTCATGCGGTCCGCGAGAGCGAGCGGCACCGCCTTCGGGTAGGCCGAGGATGTGAAGCCGCTCGTCGCAAGGGTCATGCCCGGCTTGATGAAGTCTGCCGCTTCCTCCGGCGTCACGATCTTGGACTGCAGCGCCTTGTTGCGCACACGATCGAGGATATCTACCATGGAAAAACCTCCTTGTTTCCCTTTGCCCAGAGACGCACTCCGGGCCATTCCATAAAAATGGATCATCGTCTTTGTGTATCGTTTTGGCATCGATGATAATGCCTATGTATCCTGCTTCTTACTATTCTCGCTTTTCTCCCGAGTTCCTGCCTGACAGCAAAAAAGCACGCCCTTAGAGCGTGCTTCTTGCTTGACGGTCACATGCGCGTGATGTGGTACGAGAGGCTGCTGAGGCCAATCGAGAGGTCTTCGTTGACGATGTGCATCGTCTCGGGGACCTGCATCTTAATCGGCGCGAAGTTCCAGATGCCCTTGACGCCGGCCGCGACGAGCTGGTCGGCCACGCCCTGCGCAAACGCTGCCGGCACCGCGATGATGCCGATCTGGATGTTGCGCTGCTTGACGATGGCCTTGAGATGGCTGATGTCCTCCACCTTCACGTGGTTGACCGTGCGGCCGATGACATTCGGGTCCTGGTCGAAGAGTGCGACGAGGTTGAAGCCGAGCGTCACGAAGTTCTGGTAGTTCGCGAGCGCGACGCCGAGGTGGCCGATGCCGATAATCGCGATGTTCCAGTGATTGTCGAGGCCCAGGATCCCGCCGATGTTGCGCTTGAGCTCATTGACGTAGTAACCGACGCCCTTCTTGCCGAACTGGCCGAAGGACGCGAGGTCCTTGCGGATCTGTTCCGGCGTGATGCCGAGGCGGCGGCCGAGCTCATCCGACGAGACGATGTCGCGGCCCTCGTCCTGCAGGAGGCGCAGGGTGCGGAAGTAGAGCGGCAGGCGGTCAATGGTCGCCTTTGATATCGCGTTCGTTTTCTTCATGGCTGTCTGCCTCCTTCGCTTCCTTCTTCTCTTCTGCCTTCTCTTCTGCCTTCTTCTCAGCTTTCTCGCCATCTTCTGGCTTTCCGGCTGTCTCTGCCTTCTCTTCCGTCAGCTCCGTCTGTTCCGTCTGTTCCGGTCTGTCTGACTCAGGAGATGCAGCGTCTTCAGCAGATCCTGCAGTGTCAGCACCTTTCTGCTCCGGCTCAGATGCCGGCGTTTCGGCCTCAACTTCGCCCTTCGGCGCTGCGGCAGTCTCTTTGGCTGCCGCTTCTGCCTCAGCCGCTTCTTCTTCCTGCTTGCGCTGCTCGAGCGCCTTGCGGACTTCTTCAGCCAATTCGTCCATCGGGTCGAGCGTCTTCTGCGGTGCTTCAAACGCTTCTGGCGCGTCAGCCGCTTTCACCGGCTCAGGTGCGCTGCTTTCGGCAGTCGTCTTGGCCGACTTTGAGTCGGACGCCGCTTTGGCCGCTCCCACCGGCTCGACCGGCGTCTCGCGGTAGAGCATGCCGTGGACTTTCTCCTCGACCTTGCCCTGCACCTTGTCCTTGGCCTCTTTGGCGTTCTGGACGGCTGTCGCGCGGAACCTTGCGAGGAATTCATTGCCGCCCGCCTTCTTCTCCGCGGCCGTCTTCTGCGGGCTCATGCACGAGAGCACACCCGCGAGGGCCGCGATCATCCAGAGCAGCATCGATGACGGGATGTTGAAGAGCAGGTCGTCCGTCAGGCCGTTGAGCGCGACGGAGAGCACGGCGAGGCCGATGCCCTGGCTCAGGCCCGCGAGGATGTCACTCTCCTCCCAGTCGGTCCAGAGGCGTTCCCAGCGGAAGGCGCCGCGCAGCTTGCGCACAGGCATCTCCGGGAAGTGCGTGCGCAGTGCCATGACCATCGTGCCGAAGAAGAACCAGAAGAACGCGACGGCGCCCGGGATGCCGATCTCTGCCATGTAGTTGAGGTAGATGTTGTGCGCATGGACGATGAGCACATTGGCCCCCTGCAGGTAGAAGTCGTACTCCGGATAGACCATCCAGTACGCTCCCCAGCCGATGCCGAGGAACGGGTGGTCCTGGATCATCGCGACGGTGCTCTCCCAGAAGGCCAGGCGCATCTCCGTCGAGGTGTCCACCTTCGTAAAGACGGACGTGATGCGCTCGTAGAGCATCGGGTCAACGGCGAAAAGAAGCGCGATGACGACGACACAGGCGGCGAGCACGCGGCGGTCACGGAGCGCACCGTAGCCCGCGAGGATGACGGCGATGACGAGGCAGGCCCCGCGCGCGTACGTCATCGCGAGGCACGCCGCCGCAGCGAGCATGAACGCGCCCAGGAGGATGCGGCGCTCGCGGTTACGGCACTTCATGAAGAGGCCGAAGGCCAGACAGATGATGATGTCGAGGTAACCCGCGAGGATGTTCGGGTTCTCCCAGGTCGAGAAGACGCGCTTGCGCAGCTCTGGGAAGGCATCGCCGTCCACCCACTTCATCGAACTGATGTCAATGCCGAACAGGAACTGATAGTAGCCATAGAGCAGGACGATGACAGCTGCCGCGCAGGCCATGCGCAGGATGGACTTCATCTGCCAGGGCTCGCGGACATTCTGCCCGATCAGGAGATACGTCAGCACGTAGACGCCGACGAGGTTGTAATAGTTGTAGAAACTGAAGCCGCGGTCCGGCGAGGACAGCACCGACAGGGCGCTGATGGCCACGAAGAGCACCGCCGGCACGTCGAAGCGCAGGTGGCGGAAGTGGAAATCCTTGTCCACGTAGAACCGCAGGGCAGTCCCCGCGATGCCGACGAGCAGGGCGACTGTCGCCGCGCCCGGCGAGAGCGGCAGGAAGAACACCTCGGCCAGGAGGCCGTACCAGGCAATCGCGCTCGCGCGCCGCTTCCAGCGGCCTTGTGCGAGGGCCCGGCGCTTCTCGCGGATGTGCGCGCCCGTCAGGTTTGTCTTATCCTTCTTCATTTGCTCACCCCTTCCGCTGCAGCAGCATCTCGCGGACGCCGCCGACGAGATACAGCGAGCCCGCGATGACGAGCAGCTTTTCTCCATTGGCGAGCTCCAGGGCGCGGTCAAGCGCCTCTTCATTGTCGTCAAATGCCTCGACATGCTGCACGGCCGGCGCGACGCGGCGCAGGAGGTCGGCAGCCGAATCGGCGCGCTCCGACTGCGGCACGGTCACGACGACTGTGTCGTTCGGCCGCAAGAGGATGTGGAGCATCGCATCGATGTCCTTGTCCTTGAGGATGCCGAGGAGCAGTACGCGCTCCTCGGCGGGAAAGATCGCATCGAGGCTAGAGCGCAGCGCCCGCATGCCGGCCGGATTGTGAGCGCCGTCCACGATGACGGTCTGCGCCCCGAAGTCGAGCCGCTCAAAGCGGGCCGGCCAGCTCACGAGGCGCAGCGCCTCCGTGACCGTCTCCATCGTGAGGCGCGCGTCAATATTGTGCAGCAGGCGCAGGGTCATCAGGGCCACCGCGCTGTTCTCGACTTGATGGACACCGAGCAGGTGCAGCTCATACGGCTGATGATCGATGCCCAGAAGCTCCGAGCTGAACTCAAGCTGCTGCACGCAGCCGTCGCAGCTGATGAACTTCGAGGAGAAATCCTCGCCAGCCACGAAGATGTCGGCGCTCTTTTCCTCGGCCACCGCGCGGATGACAGAAAGCGGCTCCCCCTTGGCGGCCGTCACGACGGGCACGCCGTCCTTGATGATGCCAGCCTTGTTCTCCGCGATGCTCTGGAGCGTGCCGCCGAGCTTGTCGGCGTGCTCCATCGTGACATTCGTGATGACCGAGACTTCCGGCGTGATGACATTCGTCGAGTCGAGCGTGCCGCCGAGGCCGACCTCGATGACGGCATACTCGACCTGGCACTTGGCAAAGTAGTAGAAGCCGAGCGCCGTGAGCACTTCAAACTGCGTCGGGCACTCCGCGCCCTCTGCGAGCATCAGGTCGATCTTCTCGCGGATGACCGTCATGCCCGCTGCAAAATCCTGCTCACTGATATTCTGCCCGTCAACGCGGATGCGCTCCGTGTACGAGACGAGGTGCGGCGAGCTGTAGAAGCCCGTGTGGATGCCGCTGCGTCGCAGCGCTCCCTCGACCATCGCCGAGACAGAGCCCTTGCCGTTCGTGCCCGTCACATGGACCGTGCGATAGCGGTCCTGCGGCCGGCCGAGCAGCTCGAGGAGCCGCTCGATGCGCGTGAGTCCCAGGCGGATGCCAAATATCTTGAGCCCTTCCAGATAAGAAATGGCTTCCTGATAATTCATATCGCGTCGCTCCATTCTCAAAGCTTGGCGAGGTCCTGGATGCGTCCCTCGACCGCCTGCTTCTTCTCCTCATAGCCAGCGAGCTTCTCGCGCTCCTTGGCGACGACAGCCTCCGGGGCCTTCTTGAGGAAGCCCTCGTTGCTGAGCTTGCCCGAGAGGCGCCCTATCTCCTTCTCCAGCTTGTCGAGTTCCTTCTGCAGGCGGGCCGTCTCCTTCTCGACATCGATGAGGCCCTTGAGCGGCAGGTAGATCTCGACACCGCCGACGACACCGGCCATGGCGTTCTCCGGCTTCTCGGCATCGTCTGCGAGCAGCGTGACCGGCTCAGCAGCAGCGAGCGCCTTGAGGTAGCCCTCGTTCTCCGCGAAGACCGGGCGCAGGCTGCTCTCCGTGAAGTGCAGCATGACCTCGCTCTTGTGGCCCGGAGCCGCACCGACTTCTGCGCGCAGGTTGCGGACCGTCTTGATCGTCTCCATGATGGCCGTCATCTGCGCCTCGGCAGCGTCGTCGAGCAGCGCTTCGTCAGCCGTCGGCCAGTCCGCGATCATGATGCTCTTCCACTGCCCATCATGCGGCACCTTCTGCCAGATCTCCTCCGTGAGGAACGGCATAAAAGGATGCAGCAGGCGCAGCGTGTGCTCGAGGACGTACGAGAGCACGTAGAGGGCCGTGTTCTTCGCGCGCTCGTTCTCCTTGTCGTAGAGGCGCGCCTTCGTCAGCTCGATGTACCAGTCGCAGAACTCGTTCCAGATGAACTCGTAGATCATGCGGCCGGCCTCGCCGAGCTCGAAGTTATCGAGACTCTTCGTCACGCCCTCAGCCGTCTTGGCATAGCGCGAGAGGATCCACTTGTCAGCCAGCGTGAAGTCGCTCGCCTCCGGCTTGAAGTCCTTGTCGAAGCCCTCGAGGTTCATGAGCATGTAGCGCGACGCATTCCAGATCTTGTTGGCGAAGTTGCGCGCACTCTCGACGCGCTCCCAGTAGAAGCGCATGTCGTTGCCCGGCGTATTGCCCGTGATGAGCATGAAGCGCAGCGTATCGGCGCCGTACTTCTCGACGACTTCGACCGGATCGATGCCGTTGCCGAGCGACTTGCTCATCTTGCGGCCCTGGCTGTCGCGCACGAGGCCGTGGATGAAGACATGGTGGAACGGGATGTCCTTGCCGAACTCCAGGCCCATCATGACCATGCGAGCCACCCAGAAGAAGATGATGTCGTAGCCCGTGACGAGCGTCGCCGTCGGGTAGAACTGCTCGAGCTCCGGCGTCTTGTCCGGCCAGCCGAACGTCTCAAACGGCCAGAGGCCCGAGCTGAACCACGTGTCGAGCACATCCTCATCCTGGTGGATGTGGTGGCTATGGCAATGCGGGCATTCCGTCAGGTCCGTGCGCGAGACGCTCGTCTCGCCGCAGTCATCGCAGTACCAGGCCGGGATGCGGTGACCCCACCAGAGCTGGCGCGAGATGCACCAGTCGCGGATGTTCTCGAGCCAGTTGATGTACGTCTTCGTGAAGCGCTCCGGCACGAACTGGATGCGGCCGTCCTTGACGGCCTCGATGGCTGGCTTGGCAAGGCTCTCCATCTTGACGAACCACTGCTTCGAGACGAGCGGCTCGATCGTCGAATGGCAGCGCGAGCAGTGGCCGACGGAGTGCTCATGCTCCTCGACCGAGACGAGCACGCCCGTCTCCTCGAGCTCCTTGACGAGCGCCTTGCGGCATTCGTAGCGGTCCATGCCCGCGTACTTGCCGGCACCCTCGAGCATCTTGCCCGTATTGCCGATGACCTTGATCTCCTCGAGGTGATGGCGCTGGCCCATCTCGAAGTCGTTCGGGTCATGGGCTGGCGTGACTTTGACGGCGCCTGTGCCGAATTCTTTGTCGACGTACTCATCCGCAAACAGCGGGATGCGGCGGCCGACGACCGGCAGTATGAGCGTCTTGCCGACGAGATCCTTGTAGCGCTCATCGTCCGGATGGACAGCGACGCCCGTATCGCCGAACATCGTCTCCGGGCGCGTCGTCGCGATCTCAACGTACTTGCCCGGCTCGCCCTCTACCTCATAGCGCAGATGCCAGAGATGGCCCTGCTCCGTCTCATGCTCGACCTCGATATCCGAGATGGCCGTGTTGCACGACGGGCACCAGTTCGTGATGCGCGTGCCCTGGTAGATGAGGCCTTTTTCATAGAGGCTGACAAAGACCTCACGGACGGCACGGCTGCAGCCCTCGTCCATCGTGAAGCGCTCGCGGTCCCAGTCGAGCGAGGAGCCGAGCGAACGCAGCTGGAACATGATGCGGCTGCCGAACTTCTCCTTCCAGTCCCAGACGCGCTCGAGGAACTTCTCGCGGCCAAGCTCATAGCGGTTCGTGCCCTCCTTGCGCAGAGCCCCCTCGACCTTTGCCTGCGTCGCGATGCCGGCATGGTCGCAGCCCGGGATCCAGACCGTGTTGTAGCCCTGCATGCGGTGGTAGCGGATCAGGATGTCCTGCAGCGTGTTGTCGAGCGCATGGCCCATGTGCAGCTGGCCCGTGACATTTGGCGGCGGGATGACCATGCTGTACGGCTTCTTGCTCTTGTCGACCTCTGCGTGGAAGAACTTGTTCTTCTCCCAGAACTCATACCACTTCTTCTCAAACGACTGCGGGTCATAAACCTTCGGGATGTTGTTCCCGAGCTCTTCTTTCTCTGGCATACGAATCCTCCTCATAAATAAAGCGCTTCCGTCCCAAAAGGACGAAAGCGCCTGCCTTCGTGGTACCACCAATCTTCTCGCACAGCCTCTGCCGCGCGACTCTCGCGTTAACGCCGCCCACGTCCCCGCCTAAGCAAAAGCCTCAGCGAAGCAACTCCGAAGCGACCTTCCGCATCCCCCTGCCAGGACTCACACCAGCCGTCCCGTCTCTTTGCCAGGGAAGATCCCTACTCCTCTTCGTCATCGTCTTTGCGTATTTCACATTATGGAAGTTATCTTATCACAAGAAGCCCTAAAATGCAATGCAAAGCATTCAAGACAAGGCAATCGTCCGACAGTCCGACTGCGCTCTCGGATGGCGTCAGTCCGCGATTGGCAGGCTTTTGGCGGCCATGCGGCGGAAGTCGTTGAGGTCGTGGCGAGTCTCGCGCTTCTTGCCGCGGCGGTTGTAGTACTCGACCTTGTCGCAGTACATGCGCTGGTCGGTCTTTGTGATGGCCCTTTCGAGTTGCGCGGTGTCTGCCACCCATTCGCTGCCGATGGCGATGGACAGGTCCTGCTCGCGGCCGACCAGCTCGCGCAGGCGGCGGAAACTTGCCTTGAAGTCGAGCTCTTTGACGAGCGGCATCAACACGAGGAACTCGTCACCGCCCATGCGGTAGGCATTCTCACTGCCGTAGCACTTCGCGAGTAAGTGGGCCGCCCGCTGCAGCGCTTCATCGCCCGCCTGATGGCCGCGCGTGTCATTGATCTCCTTGAGGCCATTGACGTCCGCGTAGACGATGCCCACGCAGCTCGGATGCTGCATCAAGAAGTCAATCTTCTCCATGCAGGCATTGCGGTTGTGGAGGCCCGTCAGCGCGTCGTAGCAGCTCGCATACTCGAGCTCCTCCATGAGGCGGTGGTTCGTGATCTTCGAGGCGATGAAGTACGACACCGTCTCGAGCACCGTGACCGTATTGACCAGTTCACTCTTCTCGTAGTTGTCGACGCCGAGGTAGCCGATGAGCTTGCCGTCGTGATAGAACGGCGCATCGATGATGCGCTCGATGCCCTGGCGCTTGAGGTTCCAGTAGTCGACGGGATCATCGTCCTTCAGGACCTCGATGTCCTCGATGACGACGCTCGTCGAATGCTCGAGGAACTTCTCCCAGCCGCCGATGTACTGCGTGTAGTCGAGATTCTGCAGCGTGTCGATCTCCGGCGTGACGCCCGGCGCGCACCACTCGAACGTATTTGAGACCGTCTTGCCATCCGTCTCGAGGATGTAGAGCCGGTCCGGATGCAGGATGCGGCTGAGTTCCTGCAGCGCGTGATTCATCGCCACCTCATAAGCCTCCTCGCTGCTGAGGATCTTTGAGATGCGCAGGACGATGTCCTTCGTCGTGAACTCGCGCTTCATCTCCATCTGCCTCTCACGGTCGAGGTCGACATTCATGAACGTGTACGCGACATACCCCGGCTGCTTGAGCGGCATGATCGTGAAGTCGAGCCAGTGCCCAATCTCTGGCGCATAGATGCAGTCATGGATGACCTCACCATCCAGGCTAGCCTTCGCGCAGTACGTCATCCAGATCGGATTAGCACGTTCATAGCAAGACAGGAAACGCTGTCCCAGGAGCTCCTCAGGCCCCACACCTGCCATCTCACTGTAGATCTTGTTGACATAGACATACTCTGCATCCTCGACTGTCCTGCCATCTTCTGCAAAAATCAGCTTGTAGACTGCATACGCCACCGGAACATCGCTGTAGATGTCCGGCATCCAATTCTTCTCCATCGTGATCACCTACTACCTATCACGACATGCTCTGCACACTCTACAAAACAAGCCGTACTATTTTTCTCATTTCATTCTAACACTATTCGCCAACCTTTGCACATTTTTTTACGCCCAAGCCCCCGCGAAACGCCCGCGCGAGGATCGACGGCTTCATGCTGTCGATGGCTGCCAGCGCCGACTCTGCCGACTGCCGTCTTCTCCCCTGCCAAACCTCACGCAAGGTTTTGGCAAAAAAAGAGAGGGGCATTTGCCCCTCTCCGTAACGTAAAAGTCAGAGATCAGAATCTATGATCGTGCTTATTTCACCTCAGCAGCACCGAACGGACGGCCCTCGTTGAAATTGCGGGCGTTCTCCATCGTCACCGTCGCGATGGCCTGCAGTGCCTCGCGCGTAAAGAATGCCTGATGGCTCGTGAGGATGACCTGCGGGAACATGAGCAGACGGCCCGTGACATCCTCCGTCGGGACGTCGAAGCTGTGGTCCGTGTAAACATTGGCATCCTCGCCCTCGTAGACGTCGAGCGCAACCGCATGGAACTTGCCCTTCTTGAGCGCGGCAATGAGCGCTTCCGTATCGATGAGGCCGCCGCGTGCAGCATTCGTGAGCATGACATCGTCCTTCATGAGGGAGATGGCCTTCTCATCAATGAGATGATACGTGCCGCCTTCGCCCATGATGAGCGGTGCGTGAATGGAGATGAGGTCAGAGCGCTTCAGGACCTCTTCCTTCGAAGCATAGGTGAGCAGCCCCTCTTCCTCGAGCTTCTTGTTCGGGAATGCATCCCAGCCGATGACCGTCATGCCGTAGCCCTTGCAGATGCGCGCCATGCACTGGCCGATGCGGCCCGTGCCGAGGATGCCGGCGACCTTGTTGTGGAGATCGACGCCGAGCAGGCCCGTGAGGTCGAAGTTGTTGTCGCGCACCTTGTTGTATGCCTTGTGCAGGCGGCGGTTTGCAGCCTGCAGCGTCGCCATGGCATGCTCTGCCACTGCGTATGGGGAGTAAGCCGGTACGCGCAGGACCGTGATGCCGTACTCGGCAGCGGCCTTCTTGTCGACATTGTTGAAGCCGGCGCAGCGCAGGAGGATCAGTCGGACACCGCCGTCATGCAGCTGCTCGATGACAGAACGCGGTGCCTCGTCGTTGACGAAGATGCAGACAGCGTCATAGCCGTTGGCGAGGTGTGCCGTCTCATCCGTCAGGCGGCTCGAGAAATACTTGAGTTCGACGTTGTACGTGCCCTCGCCCTTGTCCTTTGCGAGCTCGCTGAAGTAGAGGCGGTCATAGTCTTTCGTGCCGAAAAAGGCGACCTTGAGGACAGAGCCCTTCTTCTCCTTCGGGCCCATGGCATCGAAAACAGCCTGGATCTGCTGTGCAGCCTCTTCCTCATCAGGGCCGTCCACGGTGATATCGACCGTTGTGCCTTTCGGGGCGTGAAGGTTCAAGATCTCCAGCACGTTGTTGCCCTGGGCAGTCTCATTATCGACCTCGAGCGTCACCGCCGCCCGCAGGTTGCTGCATGCCTGCGCGATCTGAGCTGCGGGGCGCGCATGGATACCGAGTGAGCACTTCACGACGACTTGGAATTTTTTCATTGATAAGATCCTCCCCAAAAAATGCGGTACATTTATCGTATTGCTAATACGATTATACGACGCCGCGCGTGTGAAAGCAATAACATATTTGCAGTCCTCTGCACTTTTTTGAGCGACTGTTACCGAGATTGGCTAGTTGTGACTGCCTGATGTGTATCCCGTGAACTTCTCCCCTGTCTATAACTCTGTGGATATCCTGTGGATATCCTGTGGATAAATCGCAGTAGGTGTGGATAATTTGCCGAACTGTCCCGTTTTATGGTTCAAATCATGATCAGTCTGTGTCCGCTCTGTGTTCCTATATGACATAGTAAAAAGCCGCAATCCGTTGGCGCACAAGGCTTCCGAGCTCCCCTAAGACAAAGAATAAGCAAAGAAAAAGAAAAAGTAACGTAGTAGCGAGTAAGCGCTCAACGGTGGCGCAGCCAGCACGGGATGTCACGCCCGCTACGATAAATCTGTAAATATCTATTTTATACTATACAAA
>ULTK01044160.1_pt1 | contig 15882 bp, 14 predicted proteins | sample 1957551 | NCBI WGS metagenome assembly ULTK01 (sample SAMEA4835733, study PRJEB28245) | human gut metagenome | biome: gut microbiome; material: fecal sample | place: Denmark | collected 2008
CCCGACTGCCTGCTGACAAACGCCTCGGGCGCTTACGGCACGACCATTGCCGAACATTCTGTCATGGTCTCGCTGATGCTGCTGCGCCGCCAGATGGAGTACACCGAGATCATCCGCGAGGGCGACTGGCGCGTGCTCCCGGGCGGCATTCACTCGCTCCACGGCGCGCGCGTCACGTGCCTTGGCACGGGCGACATCGGCACGGAGTTTGCCCGCCGCGTGCGCGCGTTCCATCCCGCGAGCCTGACCGGCGTCAGCCGCAGCGGCCGCGCGAACGCGGACTTTGACGCCGTTCATCCCGTCACGGAGCTCGATCAGCTCCTGCCCGAGACTGACCTTCTCTTCATGTCTCTCCCCTCGGTGAGCGACACGGTGAACATCCTGAACGCAGACCGCATGGCGCTGCTCCCGAAGGGCGCTTATGTCGTCAACGTCGGCCGCGGCACGGCCATCGATCAGGACGCGCTCATTGCAGCGCTGGATTCCGACCACCTTGCCGGTGCGGCGCTCGACGTCGTCGTGCCCGAGCCGCTGCCTGCGGATCATCCGCTGCGCAAGGCCAAGAACCTCCTGCTCACGCCGCACGTCGCGGGTAACATGACGCTCGGCTACACCTGCGAGCGCAACGTGCAGCTCTTCTGCGAAAATCTGGAAAATTACGCCGCGGGCCGCCCGATGCATCACCTCGTCGACCGCAGAAAGGGCTATTGAATCGCGTCGCGTTCCGCCGCTTTGCGGTGGGCGCAGCACATAAAAAGGCAGCAATATGAAAAATTCCCGCATCAAAAACGGTATCATGCGCATTGTGCAGGGTATCATCATCGGCGCGGGCGCGATTTTGCCGGGCATCTCCGGCGGCGTGCTCGCAGTCGTATTCGGCATCTACCGCCCCGCGATGGAGCTGCTCACGCACCCCAGGCGCGCGCTTCAACGCTACTGGCGGATGCTGCTCGCCGTCGGCATCGGCTGGGCGATCGGCTTTTTGGGCGGCGGCAGCGTGATCCTTGCGCTGTTTCACCAGTCGGAAACCGTCGCCACGTGCCTCTTCATCGGGCTCATCCTCGGCACGCTGCCCGACCTCTGGCACGAGGCGGGTACGCAGGGGCGCGGCAACGGTTCGTACATCTCGCTGATCGTCAGCTTCCTCGCGCTGTTCGGCGCGCTGATGGCCGTCAAGTTCAGTTCATTTGCCGAGATGCCCGCAAACTTCTGGGGCTTTCTCTTCTGCGGCGTGCTGTGGGGCTTCAGCTTCATCATCCCGGGGATGACGTCGTCGTCCATCCTGATGGCGGTCGGCCTTCTCACGCCGCTGATCGACGGCATTGCGCAGCTTGATTTCACCGTGCTCGTCCCATGGGGGCTTGGCATGGTCGGCGTGATGGCGCTCTTTGCCCGTATCGTGAGCAGGCTCTTTGATACGCACTACTCGATCGCCTGTCACGCTGTCATCGGCATCGTGCTTGCCTCCACGCTCATCATCATTCCGACGGACTTTGCCTCGACAGCGGAGATGGTCTGGAGCGTCGCGTGCGCCATCCTCGGCGCGGTGCTCGCGTATTTTGGCAGCAAGCTCCAGCCGCAGGAGGACGCGGAGATTGAGGCGAAATAAAAGCAGATACAAAAAGCTGACGGTCAAAAGATCGTCAGCTTTTTACGGTATCATCATTTGTGAGCGCTTCGCTTTTGAGCTTGCGCTTGTAGTGGTACATCATCCGGTCGGCGCGTTTGATCGCATCCTCTACGCTGCCGAGCACCGGATTGAAGCACGCATAGCCGACCGACACGTGCGGCAGGTGCTCGTTTTTCACTCGCCGTGCCGTCAGCTCGCGCAGGAATTCCGAAAGATACTTTTCCGCCGCCGTGTCGGAGATTTGCGCGATGACGCAGAATTCGTCGCCGCCGATGCGGTAGCAGTAGCCGACCTTGGAGAACACGGCGTAGATCGTGCTGCCGACCTCGGCAAGCACCGCGTCGCCCACGCCATGGCCAAAGGTGTCGTTGACGGACTTGAACTCGTCCACGTCGAAATAGTAGATGACTGCGTGCCCGCGCAACGAGGCGAGACGGCTCTCATAGCTGCGGCGGTTCAGAAGATGAGTCAGCGTGTCGATTTTCTGCGTGAGCTCGGAATACAGGATGTAAACCATCAGAACATCGACCGCTGAGCACGCCCACATGATGCGCACTCCGGCACCGTACTGGAGGAATAGCCCGCAGAAGAAAAGACCGGCAGGATGATAACGAGCGCCCGATACAGGCCATGATGGTGCGAACTCTCGCTCAGCAGCTGACCAATGAACAGCAGAACGCCGCTGGCATAGGCCAGCACGTAGACCCAGTAAAACGTTTCGTGATGATAAACGTTTTGTGCGTCGACCGAGAAGATGAAGCCGAAGAAAGCCGACAGCACCTCGAGCCCCGCATGGACGCCGATGAGGGTATAAATGAGCTTTTTATGCTTGAGCGGCGTCATCAGGTCGCTGCAGAGCACCGTGATGATCGGCGCTGTGGATAACTCGATGGTCTTAACGAGGATGTGCAGCGTCCGCAGCGACGGATCGGCTCCGTTCATCCAAACGCCGAACCATTCCGATACCATGCATGCGATCACCAGTACGGAGATCGTGTAAACCGTCTGCTTTTTGTCATGCTCCATCAGATCATTGCCGCTCACGAGCATGTCCATGATAATCATAATAAAGACCGAAAGGAAGATGGTAGCCGAGTAGAAATCCGACATGGCGCGAACCTTCCTTTCTGATAGTTATATTCTTACTATATCACAGTTGAGAAAAACTGCAACTGAAAAACGTCGAATCCTGTCGTTTTTCCAAAATTCACACAGAATTTGCCAGCAATTCGCTGTACTGCGCAAGGCTCTGCGTGGCGAGTTGCTGCATCGTCGACCAGTCCGCCGCGCCCGCACTTCCCTGCACCGCCACGGTGCGAAAACCCGCGTCCTTCGCGTTTTGGATCGCCGCAAGCGAGCCGGAAAAGACGATCGTATCGTCCTTTTGCGAGTGCAGGCGCTTCATCGCGCGCTCGAACATCGTGCCGCTGTCCGCCTTGCAGAGCGCGACGGATTCTGTCAGCACGAAGCGGAAATAAGAGTGAAGCCCCGCCTTTTCGAGCGCTTTTTGCGCGTCCTCCGCGCTGAGCGCCGTCACCGCGCCGAGCCACACGCCCTCCATCTTAAAAAGTGAAAGCGCCTTGTCGAGTCCCTCGCGCGCCGCGCCGTCGGGGGTGAAAAGGGTATCGCCCAGTGTAAAGATTGCGCTTTGCAGCCGCATATTCGGTTCCTCCTGCGTTTGAATGATGATTGCCTCTTATTATAATGCGCCCCGCCGTCATTTGCAATCGCGGCGAAGAAGAATATCCTATGCAGCACGGTTCTGTATAAATTTGCGAATACATTCACAAAAGGATCTGAAAGACGGGGGCTTGACGCACTGCTTTGTGAAAAATGATGAACAAAAATACAGATTCAACGCTGAAATTTGGCATGATTAGGCATGAATATTCTCTTGACTATGTATTTTTATTGAGTTACACTAAACCCATCAACTTTCCGCCGCTGTGTGTGGCGGCATAAGACCACTCTGGAGGACGAAAACCATGAAACATTATCCAAACTCTGTCAGCAAAGCGCTCGCGCTGCTGATGGCCCTGGTAATGACGCTCTCGCTCGCGGTCACGTCCGCGTTTGCCGTCAGCTACCAGGACATGAACCCCAAGGACGATGCGCTGCTGGGAACGAAATTCCCGGTCGACGCGACCATCACCCTTGTCACCGATGAAAACGGCAAGGACGTGTCCCTCTCCATCCCCGTGTCCGGCATGACGAAGGATGCGCTCGCCGCGGCCGTCAGCACCGGTACCGTCTCGCTCTCGCTCGAGCGCGACGATTCCCGCCCCTACGTCAACGAGGAGCTGTTCCCCTACGCTTACGCGGGCGGGGATCTTGACAGCTGGATGACCGAGGGCAAGGACGAGCACCAGTTCACAGACATCAAGCTCTCCGCAAGCGAGAAAAACGGCAAGACCGTCCTCGACGTGAGCTTCCACGTGAATAACTACTTCTACTCCACCAACCGCAGAACCGGCGTGACCAGCGTCGACTACAGCGTGCCCCACACCAACGGCGGCTACTACATCGACCTGTGCGGCTACTTTGACCTGACGGCCAAAAATAGCGGCAAGGCGATCGGCTCCGCACCTGTCAAGGTTGCGCCGTATGAAAACTTCAACACCATGTGGGAGATCTACAAGGAGCTCGATACGATCGTGGCGAACGGCACGAAAAACGGTCTCTACGTGGAAGAATTTTCCATGGGCCAGTCCACCGCGGGCCGTGATATGCCCTACCTGATCGTCGCCGACTCCAAGGCGAGCGTGAGCAAGTGGCTCGCCCTGACCGAGCAGGCCGAGACCGATCCCGATGCCGTGCTCGCCCAGATCAAGTCCGGCGCGCTCGACGATATCCGCGTGCCCGTGATGTATTCCAACATCCACTCCAACGAGGTCGCCGCCACCGACGGCGTACTCGACTTCGCCAAGATGATCACGAGCGAGAAGAGCATCGACTACAAGACGCTCACCGGCTTCACCGCTGCGGGCGAAAAAGAACTCAAGGAGGAAATGGGTCCTGTCGGCGCGGAGGACAGCGTCGCCATTCCCGACCTCGTCAAGGATACGGCCAGCTACTTAGGTTACCTGACGGTCGATAACAACGGCAAGTCCGGCAAGGTCGACCTTGAAAAGTATTACACCGTGAAGAGCAACACTGTAAACGTCAAGGACGAGCTGCTGTCCGACGTGTTCTTCATCCTCGTCCCCGAGGAGAATGTCGACGGCCGTACTTACCTGACGAGACATTCCACCAATGGCTATGACCTCAACCGCGACAACTCCTTCCAGACCACGAGCGAGACGGCCAACATGCAGCAGCTCATCGGCACGTTTAACCCCATGTCGCTTGCCGAGTTCCACGGCCGTGTGCAGGCCTTCCAGTGCGAGCCCTGCGATCCCCCGCACGAGCCGAACTTTGAGTATGACCTGCTCGCCAACCACCTCATCACCGGCGGCGAGGCGCTCGGCATCGCGGCGGTCGCCAACAACGATGGCTACAACAGCTATGTGATCCCTCAGCGCGATTACCTGAGCTACACCGGCAGCGGCACCGAGACTTACTGGGAAGACCCGTGGGACGATATGTCCACGAGCTACACTCCCCAGTTCGCCATGCTCCAGGGCACCGTTGCCTATACCGTTGAGCTGCCCGCCTACAACGACGATACCGCTCAGGCGGCGCAGTACGGTATCCTCGGCAACGCCGCCTATGTTGCCGCCGAAAAGCTCTCCTATCTTGAATCCCAGGTCACCATCTTCCAGCGCGGCGTGAAGAACTTTAACTCCGATGCCTTTGAGCTGGTCGGCCAGTGGCTGTGCGACCAGAACGACGTCGAGGGCGCGGAGATGGATCTCTTCCGTCCCGAGTATACCGGTAAGGGGCAGAACGGCAACTTCTATCCCGAGTGCTACATCATTCCGCTCGACGGCAAGAACCAGACCAACCTCCAGGCCGCGGCCGACATGATGGAGTGGCTCACGAGAAACGACGTCAAGGTCAACGTGACTGAAAAGGAATTCACCTATGACGGCGTTACCTACCCCGCCGGCACGATGATCGTCTCGATGTATCAGGCCAAGCGTTCTGTCGCCAACGGCGCGCTGTATGACGGCACGCTGATCAACGGCTGGACGATCCTCTACTCCGAGGGCATCACCTCCTTCAATGAAACGCGCGGCTTCGACATGGTCACTGTGGCCGAGCCCGCCGCCTACAAGAGCATCTCCGCCGTCTGCGGCAGCCCCATGGATCACGATGACGCCCTCGCCTATACGAAGGGCCTGACCTCTTACTTCGCGGGCGAGAAGGATAAGGACGTCATCCTCTCCAACGCCTCTGAAGACTCCACCGCCGCCGTCAACGAACTTCTCAAGGCCGGCAAGACCGTCGGCATGGTCACGAGCGGCGACCACATGGGCGATTTCATCTGCTCCTACGCCGACTATCAGACCGTCGCGGGAAAGTATCTGCTCTCTGCCACGGGCGTCGACAAGACGAGCGTGAAGGCGAAGATCATCACCAAGTCCCCGACCGTCTACATCTCCGGCACGCCCGCTGAAAGCGAGAAGGGATTTGTCTACACGCCGCAGATCAGCCAGAGCGCCGGCTGGAACTATGATACCGCCGCGATGAACCTCATGGGCTTCACCACGACCTCCGACGTGACCAAGGCGGACGCCGCCGCAGGTGCGACGAAGCTCGACGCCGCCGCAAAGACCGCCGTGAAAAACGGCCTTTCCTACATCGGTTACAGCTATTCCGCGGCGTCCTCCGCCTCTGACCTCATCGCCGGTGTGGAATACACCGAGCTGGACGGCGCGATGGACTGCCTGACGCCTGTCGTCTATCCCAACAAGACCCTTGTGAACGCGAGCTACATTGCTGACGGCGACGATATTCTCTACGCCTACGGCCTCGGCTTCTTCTCCAAGGTCCCCGCCTCCGCGACGGTCCTCGTCAAGAGCGATAAGACCAAGACGCCCACCGAGGGCTTCATCCCCACGAACACCGCCGAGCGCGCAGCCGGCTTCAAGGCCTACATGAACGGCGGCGTGCAGGGCTTTGCCTACAAGGAAAACGGCATGAACGTTGTCCTCTTCGCCAACTCCCTCACCCACAAGGTCCACCAGAGAGACGAGTATGCGTACATCAGCAACTTCCTCTTCTCCTCCGTCCTGAGCGACAAGAACTATGACGGCTCTGCGTCCCTGCCCTTTACCGACGTCGCCGACGACGCCTATTACGCCGACGCCGTTGCCTGGGCCGTTGCCAACAACGTCACCTCCGGCGTGAGCGCCACGAGCTTTGTCCCCAACGCGAGCTGCACGCGCGGCCAGATGGTCACCTTCCTGTGGAGAGCCGCCGGTTCCCCCGAGCCCAAGTCCACGACCACCGCGTTCACCGATGTCAAGAGCGGCGCGTACTATGAAAAGGCCGTTGCGTGGGCGGTGGAAAACAACGTGACCACCGGCACGAGCAGCACGACCTTCTCCCCGGATGCTTCCGTCACGCGCGCACAGGCCGTCACCTTCCAGTGGAGAGCGAACGCCAGCCCGGCTGCGGCCAGCGCGAGCAGCTTCACCGACGTCGCCGCGAGCGCCTACTACGCCTCCGCCGTCAACTGGGCGGTCGAGAACAATGTGACCAACGGCACGAGCACGGCCACGTTCTCCCCGAACGCCGACTGCACGCGCGCCCAGATCGTCACGTTCCTCTATCGCGCGATGGCAAAGTAAGCAGTCTCCAAAAACGAAAAATACGCTGTGGATGATTCCACAGCGTATTTTTTGTTGCTTGGATTGCGATTCGTTGTCAATTTTCGCGCAGGACCTCGCACAGCGCCGCGTGCAGGGCGGTAAAGTCGATGGGCTTTGATAAATGCCGCGACACGCCGCAGGCGCGCTCGCGCTCTAAGTCCTGCGCCAGTGCGTTGGCCGTCATCGTCACGATCGGAATGGCGGAGAGTTGGGGGTCATGCAACGCGCGGATGTGCCGCGCCGCCTCGTAGCCGTCCATCACCGGCATCTGCAAGTCCATGAGGACGAGGTCGAAATGATCGGGAACATGCGCGCAGAGCTTGTCGAGCGCCTGCGCGCCGTTGTATGCGTCCTCTGCCTCGCAGCTCGCGCTCTCTAAAAACGAGCGCGCGATGGCGCGGTTGATCGCGTTGTCCTCCACGAGCAGGACGCGCCTGCCGCGCAGCGGTGTCACGGTACTTTTCACTCTCCATCCCTCCGAAACGTTGTTGGTCTGCCGTTCCTACGGGTCCTCTCAAGGTTTTATTGTAACAGATATCTCCAAAATATCAACTAATATGTATAATAAATATTTCTAATGGAAAACTTGCGCCGTGTAAACTATATAGGGCAAAGGAGGCGCGCGGCGTATGTTGGATTTCTCGCAAAGGCTGAAACAGCTCCGCAGGGACAGGCACCTGACGCAGGCGCAGGTGGCAAAGCGCATCGGCGTGACCGCGGCGATGGTCTCGTCGTATGAGACGGATATCCGCCTGCCGTCCTACGAGGTCATGGTGCGTCTGGCGGACCTGTTCGGCGTCACAGTGGACTACCTGCTCTGCCGCCAGGACAAGCGCTTTCTCGACATCTCCGATTTGAGCGAGGAGGAGGCCGCGCTCGTGTGCGGCATGGTGGAGCTGCTGAAGAAAAAAGACGGAAAGAAGTAGAAGAGACGCTTTTGCAGTGAGCGTCTCTTTTTTGCTGCCATCAGAGCTCTTGGCGCCGCTTCCCCGTTGCAATATCGGGGGAAAACCGGTATAATGGCGGTGAGAAATAGCCGACACGGTCGGCAGTATGAGGAGGACGAGACCATGTTCAGACCTGTTCGCAAAAAGGCAAACGAGATCAGCGTGGAGGAGGCGAAAAAGCTCCTGCACGAGGCTCGCCGCGGCGTGCTGGCCGTCAGCGGAGACGACGGCTACCCCTACGCGGTGCCCATCAACTACCTGTACGACGAGGACGCGCAGGAGATCATTTTCCATGGCTCCAAGGTCGGCCACAAGGTGGATGCGCTCAAGAGAAGCGACAAGGTCTGCTTCACTGTGTACGGCGCGAGACCGTCGAAACGGACGAGGCCTGGGCCCCGTTTTTGAAGAGCGCCGTCGTCTTCGGCCGCTGCCGCCTCGTCGCGGACCGCGGCGAGAGCGACGCGCTGTGCAAAAAGTTCGCGATGAAATACTACCCCACCGAGAAAATGGTTGACGACGAAGTCGCCGCCTCCGGCAAGGCCGTCCAGATGTTCCGCATCAGCATCGACCACATCAGCGGCAAAAAGGTGCAGGAGAGGTAATGAAAAAAGAGACGCGAAAGCGTCTCTTTTTCATTGCGATAAAATACTATCAATTTGCTGAGAAAATATAAGGAAAGCACTGTAAAGCAAAAAACTATCATTTTTTGATAACAAGAAAAAACCCTTGAAATCATAGCGATTTCAAGGGTTTGGTGGAGCGACTTGAGTTAAATCCGAACCGAAGGCCGCCTGAATTTCCGCAAGTGTGATCGTTTCAGTTCCGTCCTTGAAGTTGTAGGTAAAGACCAGCTTATCGTCAAACACATAGATGGAATTGATGAACGTGTCGATGATCTGCTTCTGATACTGCGGGTCGTCTACGTTGCCATACTTGAAGCGGCTGATCCAACTGACTACCTGCTCTTTTGTGTAGCGCGGCCTTGCCATCTGCGCCTGCAATATGGACAGCTTCAACTCTTCCCGCCGCATTTCCAGCTTCTCCAGCCGCTCCTTTGTGGAGGCGGTGAGCACGCCCATCTGAATGGCGTTGAGCATATTGTCAATGGCTTTTTCACATTCAGTCAACTGCTGGCGCATGGCGGGGAGCGAGGTATCTTCCTTTTCCTGCAAGGCTACGATTGCTTCCGCAATGCGGCTGATTTCCTCATCCCGCAATACGCGCTGCACCGTCACAAGGACTGCCGCCCGTTCGATCCAATGCTTTCTGACAGATTTTCGCTTGCAGCCCAGCTTTCGCTTCGCACCGCCGCATTTGTAGTAATAATGTTTGACGCCCTTTGTGCTGCTGGTGCCGCTTTCCCCGGCCATCAGCCGTTCGCAAGTTCCGCAGAACAGCTTCGTTGTCAGCAGATATTCTTCCGTCGCTTTGGCTTTGGCGGGGGCTTTTTTGTTGAACGCCATACGCCGCTGCACCCGGTCAAACAAGTCATCGTCAACGATTGCAGGGATTCCTTTGGGGATGATCACGCTCCCATACTGGTACTCTCCGATGTACTTCCTGTTTTTGAGGATCAGACTGACCCCGCCGATTTTGAACGCCTTGCCCTTTTTCGTTTTCAGCCCACGTCCGTTCAGCGAAGCCGTGATCTCGCTGATGCTCTCGCCGCTGTCATAGAGGGTGAATATCTCCGTTACCAGCGGGGCGGTCAGAGGATCGACGGCAAGCACACCGTCTGCGCCTACCACATACCCCAGCGGCGTATTTCCGCCGTTGTTTTTGCATTTGAGCGCGTTCTCTTTCTGTCCGCGCTGTATCTTCTCGGACAGCTCAGCGGAGTAATATTCGGCGTAGCCCTCCAGCATTGCTTCCAGAATGATTCCTTCCGGACCTTCGGAGATATGCTCTTTCGCAGAAACAACTTTTACACCATTCTTTTTTAGAATGTGCTTGTAGTGCGCGCTGTCGTAACGGTCGCGGGAAAAGCGGTCGAGCTTCCACACAAGTACGATCTCAAACAGCTCTTTTGCGCTGTCCTTGATCATGCGCTGGAACTCCGGTCGATCTGCCGTTTTTGCAGATAATGCCCGGTCGATATACGTTCCAACGACGGTCATATCATTGCGCTCGGCATATTCTCGGCACTCGCGGAGCTGACCTTCAATGGATTCCTCGCGCTGGCTGTCTGAGGAATAGCGGGCGTAGATAACAGCTTTCATTTTGCGTCCACCTCCGATAGCATCTGCACAAGCGTCGCTTTCAATCGTTCGTTCATAGCCGAGCCGGGGTCGAAGCACATTTCCACGAACCGCGCCATTTCAGGATTGTTCAGGCCGAGCTTCACGCAGTTGTTGTAGATCATGCCGTGAGGGTCGTCCGTCCTGCCGAAAATGTAGTCCAGCGATACGTCAAAGTAGTCGGCGTATTTCAGAAAAACCTCCGGGGAGGGCGTAGAATCGTCGATCTCATACCGGGCAAGGGCGGATTGGGAAACGTCAAATTCCTTTGCCAGCTTCGCCTGCGAGAGCCTGACGCTTTCGCGCAAACCTCGCAGCCGTTCACCGATGATTTTCAAGGCTGCGTCACCTCCTTTTCTGTTTCAAGTATACCCGGAAACAGAGAATATGTCAATGACGTATTCACATAACACCGCGATTCTCTGACGCGCCGCAGGCGAAGAAAGCTCCGCAGGAGCGCAGCCGATTTTGCAAAAATCGTTCAAAGGGGCTTGGGGATAAATTTCCCCAACAAGCGCAAAGTGGCTCCAAGCCACCTTGCTTGCCGAGTGTGAAGCCAACAGGATTTGCACGGCGGCAAGCAGCAAAGTGGGTACCGCTTTGCCCTGCTTGCCAGTCCGTTTTCGGTTCTGCAAAGGTACCCTATTTTTAATCGAGGATGCGCCCCAGCATATGCTATTAAAACTATCTTCCCATCGGTTTTCGTATGGAATACTCAAAGCTAATGTAGAAACAGAAGCTATTATTTCTGCTCATCTTGCCATTACGCAATAATATGGGAAAGAGTAATCGTTTGCACGAAAACACAAGGGCAAAACAACACATGATAATAGCGAGGACTTTCAGGTCCTCGCTATTACAACGATGATCAACTCATTTGTGGTAGAATGGTATGCTCGAAGTATGAAAGTGCCGAACTGAAGGGACAATCAGTATCCAACATAGACATACTGACCTATTGATAATCCGGAATAAAGATAGGAGTGGTAGTCAGTATCCCACCCCGTGCTCAACGAGAGATAGTTCCCGGAATAATCAAAAGCGACAACGGAATGGTTTGAGTTTACACTCGGAAAATTTATTAACTCGATTTGTAGTAATTCTCCATCGTTCAAATGATTCTTCATTCCGGAGTATGTAATGGATGTTACTTTGCCAAGTGAACTCGGTGTGCAATTTCTTCCCGAACAAAAACTGGATATGCCTGGCTTAATGTTAGACCATTGTGTTCCTGTTGCTGTAATCTCATTACTTGAAGAAATTGAATTGGTATCCATTGCGTAATATAGTTCCATGAAAATCGTACTGTTGCCCACAGACGATGAAAGCGGACTGTCTCCCGTTGAACGGAAATACAACATGATATTTGTTGCCGCCGTTGGTGAACAGTGCTGAGTCACTCGTTGCCGAGTTCCGTTAGGACGAGTCGCATAAAGGTTCGAGAAATCAGAAGTAGTCACAAGAGAAAATGACTGAACAGAATGAGTGGAAGTGGTGTTCTGTATCGATTCAGTGTTCTCATTTGTTACATTACATTCTTCTTTGCGCTGATTAGCCTTATTCAAAAAATCATGGTAAAATGCAGCAACATCCTGTACGGTAAACTCCTTTACAGAGTCTAATGGAGAGAACTTGCCATTTGCCAGTTTAGTACAATAGGCAAAGTTTCCAAAAAAGTATAGTTTATAGTCTGAAGGAATAAATGAAGCAACTTTGTCAGCTGCCAAACCTTCATATGCGGGTTTTCCGCTGAAAGAGTAACAGTAAGTGACCAACTCGTTATTTATATTATTGACTTGAATATATCCCGTCGTCTCACCATCTGTGGAAAGCTTAAAAACATAACCAATGCAAACGTCATTATAGTCATAAAGCGCCATTGATGAGAAAATATCCGTTGTTTCGTTCCATATGCAATTAGGCAGAGAATCTTCCACTATATGTCTAATTTCTTCCCTCGCAAAACTTGTTGCAGCAGATTCAGTTGCAAAGGAGGCGTCGGTTATATTCGATGCCGGTTGGCTTGCAGAGGCCGAAGCAAATCCTGCTAATGCGGTAACAAGCAGTACGCAAAGCAGCAAGGCAACTCCCTTTTTTATTTTCATTGTTATTTCCTCCTAATTGGACTCAATATTCACTTTATTACATGAGTGGGATTAAGCGATTGCGGTAAAATACAAGCGCCGCCGCTACCGCCAGGGCAAGGCCACGAACGCCACTCACCGCTACTATGCTTGCACGAATAGCATTGCGATACATAATATCCATAATGGTGTGCTCCGCCGTGATAATGTTGTCCGCTCCACTTCATTTCAGAGAAATCATGCGCACCATACGAAACGGAAATGATCTCACTGTATTCAATTGGGCAAGAGCGAGCAGTACAAGCGTAGTTTTTCAACATCTTAACTTGATGCTGGTACGCCGAAAGGTCTGTGTATTCATAACTAATCCAGATATTATAGGTACACTCATGTGCAGATGTGGCAGCAAATGCAGGGGTAATCAATGACATCAGCACGAACAACATCAATAACATGGAAATAAATCGTTTGCCTTTCAAGAAAAAAACTCCTTTCGTAGTAGAATCAAAAAAGCGCACAAGCCGACTAATCACCAGTCCGACTCATGCGCCAACAGAAACAATTTTGATACGACCTCTCCATAATCGGGAGCCGCACCAATACCACCAACGCGCGAAGCCTAACCGGGCGTCATTGGGACGATACATGGCGTTACCTCCAATCATAGTTTGTCAGATAGGTATTCTATCTGCATAATAATTCTACCATGAATGGCCGAAAATGACAATCTCTACATCCGATATGTATTGTAAATATTTTATGAACGAAGTCCGCTCATGCCGTCCCGTCGGAATCTTGTTGGGGAGGTGCCTTCCCTGCGAAGATAGGCGGTATACAACAGAAGCGGGTACGCCCTGAAGCGGGGCGCACCCGACTACAACTCCGGTTGAAAAACCAATATCCACAATCGCCAGAATGTGTATGGGCGGGCAGGCACAAGCTGTGCTTGCCCGCCTTGTCTGCCCAAAAGCGCGGCGGGCGGCGGCAGTCAATGGCGCGAAGCGTTCATCTTGACCATTGACGGCTGGCTGCTGCTGCGCTACGGCCCTTTCCAATCTGCAAGCCACAGAACAATTTCGGTAGCCGCTGCCCAAATTACGCTGTCAGCCGCTCCGTTCCCGTGGTATTGACATGCAGCCCCATCGCTGCTATAATGAAAACACAATTTCAGACACAGGACACCATGCAGACACCGCAAGCCTTGCTTGATAGCGTGTCTGCTTTTCATTTCAAAAGAGAGCGGCTGTTCTCGGAAAGGAGAAGAAGTGAAGCGATGTCAACATTCAGCGGTCAGAAAAACAGTGGCATGGAGATCCCGGATTACGCCATTGAACGCATCGCCCGCTGCCTGTTGCCCATGATCCAAGCGTATTATGAAAGCGATGAAGGGCAGGCGGAGCTGGCGGCGTGGAATGAAAAGAAAGACGCTGAAGACACAAGAGAACACGACAGACAGACGGCATGAAAAAGTGAGGGAGTGCGCTGGGCGCACTCCCTTTTGCGTATTCAGTTTTCGTAGGGCTTGTACTCCGTGACGGCGTTCAGATATGCCTCAACGTCGCCATTCAGAACGAGGTCTGCATAGGCCAGCGGGTCGTTGTAGATGAGATAGTCCAGCTCCGCCCGCTGGAAGCGGTTGTCCGCCACCTTGTTCTCCACGGCGGTGCAGTCGATGGAGCAAATGCTCCCGTCCGTGAAGCGAAGCTCCACACAGGCGGTATCCATATTGAACGCACAGCTTATGAGCTTTTCCATGGGTATATCCTCCTGAATTTGATGTTATTCTATCCCGAAACTAAACTTCAATGTCCTTGATAAAAACAAGAAATCCGAACCCCTGACCGATTGGTCTAAGGTTCGGATTATATTGTTCTGGTGGAGACTGCTGGACTCGAACCAGTGACCTCCTGCGTGTGAAGCAGGCGCTCTAACCAGCTGAGCTAAGCCTCCAAGTTGGTGACCCGTACGGGATTCGAACCCATGTTACAGCCGTGAAAGGGCCGTGTCTTAACCACTTGACCAACGGGCCATATGAGACACGGGATGCTTTCGCATCCCGTGCTACATGGTAGCGGCACCTGGATTTGAACCGGGGACACTGCGGGTATGAACCGCATGCTCTAGCCAGCTGAGCTATGCCGCCAAATATTCCTGCTCGACAGGACAGAAGCTACTATACCAAATGAGGAGGCCTTTTGTCAATAGTTTGTCCAAAAATTTTTGCGATTTTCCAAAATCGGGGAGAGGGGCGCGCCCTCTCCCCCGCTTTTCATCGGCGAACGACGTTTTTTCCCTCCGACCAGACGGAGACGATGTTGTGCCGGTGCATCATGTAGATCGCGCGCTCGAAGCGCTCGCGCACCGTGAGCGGGTGCGCGGCTTCGGTGAAGTCGGCATCGTCGAGCACAATGGCGTGGAGCTTGTCGCCGGGGACAAAGCCGCCGTGCCCGCCGAAATACTCATGCCCCGCGCTGGAGCCGAGGTAGTAGCCATCCTCGACGGTCAGAAATTCGTCCTTCCCGTCGGTCTGCATGTGGCGGAACTTCGACGCGCGGATGGACATGGTGATGACCTTGTTCATTGCCAGCAGCGCGCCGCCTGCGATATCCGACCCGAGCGTGACGAGGTTGCCCTCGCGCAGCAGCGTCCGCACGGGCGCGACGCCCGAGCAGATGTTGATATTCGACCCCGCGCAGTGCGCCGTGACGACGCCATGCTCGCGCATCGCCTCGCGCTCGCGCTCGTCGGAGTGGACGCAGTGCGCCATGACGGTGTGGTCCTTCCACAGCCCCGCGCGGTCGTAGCTCTCCCAATACTGCGCACAGTCGGGGCAGAGCTCTTTGACCCACGCGATCTCACCCTTATTTTCAGACAGGTGCGATTGGACGTACAGCCCGCGCTCCGCGGCGAGCTTGCCGAGCCAGCTCATCAGCTCGTCGGTGCACGATGGGGTGAAGCGCGGCGTCAGGATGGGCTTGACGGTCTTAAAGCGCCCGCACGCATCCAGCCAGCGCAGCGTTTCGCGCTTGGACTGCTCGGTCGTTTCCTGAAGCTCGGGGCTGCCGTTGCGGTCCATGTTGACCTTGCCGACATAGCCCGTGACGCCCGCCTTTTCGAGCTCTTCCATCAAAATGAGCGTCGCGTCCGTGTGGAGGGAGGAAAACATGCAAACGCGCGTCGTGCCGCTCGTGATGAGGTCGCTCGCGAGCTTTTTGTAAATGCGGCGGG
>ULTK01045640.1_pt1 | contig 15196 bp, 11 predicted proteins | sample 1957551 | NCBI WGS metagenome assembly ULTK01 (sample SAMEA4835733, study PRJEB28245) | human gut metagenome | biome: gut microbiome; material: fecal sample | place: Denmark | collected 2008
TTTGACCAAGTCGTCAATCGTTGATGATTTCTTGATGGCGTTCACGGTCGAGGATGACGACGGTCAGATCGACCATACTCCGTTCCAGCCCTTCGCCGTTAAATTTATCCCTTCCAGAGTGGTGACGGCAAGAATTCTAAGCGTACCGTTCCGTCTCATCGTATGTCGTACCATCTATCGGAAGCTGCTCTGTTACAGAATCGTCAAAGAAGATTTCCACGCGACCAGGTCCCACCATCTACAGCATGGCATTCAGCGTCTCCCAAAACCTCGTCTGAACCAGCGCTTTCTCTAAATTTGCATTCAACGGATATCTAGGCCTATCAATAGGAGCGCGTTCTGCTTTCGTACCTTCGCATATCCGGACATGCATGCGATGCTCATCCCCCTCCCCCTGGTTTATTAAAGTATCCTTGGTAACCGCTGTCTGCGTTACGTTTGCCATCCTGCAAAAATAAGGCAGCCGCATGTACGGCTACCCTTTTATACCGGAGTATCAATCTCAGCGAATATGATGTTAATAACTTGTTGCAAAATATCATCAGGTAATTGCTCTATTACTCGATAGGTTCTCGCCTCTATATCCAGAGCCCGGATATGCTCGCATAAAATACATCCCGTGGTTTTCGTTCTTTCATCCAGCGGCACATGCAGAGGGAAATGATTCATCGTATTTGTGATAGGGCAAACAATTACCATGCTCGTCTTTGCGTTAAATGTGTCATTGCTGACGACAACGGCTGGGCGATACCCTGCCTGTTCATGTCCTGCACGGGGATTCAAATTTACTTTGATAATTGTTCCTTGTTTTACCATATTTCCTTACCTACCGGGTCGCCCCAATCTATCGTTTCTTTTTCGTATGTGCCGTCATAATTGGCAAACAATTCTTCAATCGTCTTCCTCTTGTGCGGTTTAATGATAAGGTTGCCGCCCTGCGCAGACATTTCCACCACTTCGTTATCATCCCAATCCAGTATATCAATGATATTCTTCGGGATTCGGATTCCTTGAGAGTTACCCCATTTTTGAATTTTTACCGTAACAGCCATGCCTCTCACTCCCTTCTGTATATACATAGTATATACTACAAAAAAGAAGAGAGTCAACGAATTTAAGATTCCACCGCTTCATACTTCAGCTCAAAAACGTCTTTTGGCATTGTCTGCACAGTATCTTTGGTTCGGGTCGACTGCAAGTAACTGTACAACTTTTTATTTTATATATACTATTAGTCCTGAACAATAGCAGTATCTACTAACCAAGAGTTTTCCTAATTGCAAAAAAGAGACTCCCTTGTGAGGAGTCCCTTCGCGTTATGCCGAGCAGAATTACAAGTGAATGCTCCATTTCGCGCTCTTGTCGAAGCGGTGGAACGTGTCGATAAAACGAATCGTGCCGCTCTTATAGCGCATGACGACGGAGTTGGTGCGGGCGCCGCCGCCGAAATACTGGACGCCGCGCATCATCGGCGTGTTCGTAATAGCCGTCGCCGAGAAAATGCAGTCGTCGCCCTTGACCAGGTCGTCAATCGTCATGACCTTGTTCAAATCCATAATGCCCATTTCATAGCACCGCTTCCGTTCTTCATCGGTGTACGGAATCAGGCGGGCCTGCATATCGCCGCCGAGGCATTTGAGAGCCGCCGCGGCAAGTACGCCTTCCGGCGCGCCGCCGATTCCCATGAGAACGTGAACGCCTGAGCCTTCAATACCTACGTCGACAGCCGGAGATACGTCGCCGTCCGTGATGAGCTTGATACGCGCACCGGCGTCGCGGCAGTCGTTGATGATTTCCTGATGCCGTTCGCGGTCGAGGATGACCACGGTCAAATCGTCAATGCTCCGTTCCAGCCCTTCGGCAATGCGGCGCAGGTTTTCCTGCACGGGCTTGTTCAAGTCGATGCGCCCCTTGGCACGCGGCCCGACGCAGAGCTTTTCCATATACATATCCGGCGCGTGAAGCAGATTGCCCTTGCCGGCAATGGCGATAACGGCGATAGACCCATCCTGCCCCTTTGCCGTTAAATTCGTCCCCTCCAGAGGGTCGACGGCAATATCTACGGGCGTGCCGCCGGCGCCGACTTTTTCGCCGATATACAGCATCGGCGCTTCGTCCATTTCGCCTTCGCCGATGACGACGGTCCCGTCGATAGGCACGCTCGACAAGATCGAATGCATGCCGTCGACAGCCAGCTGGTCTGCCCCCATCTTGTTGCCTTTCCCCATGAGTCGGCCTGCTTTAACGGCCGCCGCTTCCGTAACGCGAACGAATTCCAGTGTGAGCACTCTGTCCATATTCCTGCCTCCTGTTGCTGTACGATTAAGCCGGAGCCTGTACCTGTCCGCAAATCCGCCGGCTCGCCGGACTTGCGGCAGCATATCCCGCATCGTGCGATGCCTTTCCTGCTGTACTACTTCTACGCTGTCCGGATAAAGTCCTGCCCCGGGAGTTTGTATAAATATAGTACACTTTATTTAAGAGAAAGCACAAAAAAACGCCTGCCGAAGCAAGCGCCGCTTATGCTAAAAACGTAACTAGACGTTCTGTATGTAATTGACATCCTCCGCTCCGTCCCGTACACGATACAAAGAGGTGATGCGTACATCAAACGGCAGGCGGTAATCATGCCCCGGAAGCAGGGTAATGCGTATGGATTCTATCAATGCTACTCTAGTCTTACTGATAGTGTTGTTCTATCTCATTTCGCATAAACAAAAGTAGCCGCTCTGCTCCCCAGCAACTGCAACTACTCTTGTTCGTAAATAAATGGGGGCTAACCGTTTGTCGGCGCAGCACCTTATTTTTTCATCTTTATTGTACGAGATGATGGGATGTCCGTCAAATATCTTTTCTGTATAAGACAATGTCAAGTTGTTGTGGGGACAGCGTAAAATAATTGTGGGAAAACCTTAGTGTACAAAAGTTAAAGAATATATAACGTAACGAGAATGCTAGTGTCAACACGTTGCTGTATGCTGTCTATAACGTAACTGTAATAGTAATTTAACAGGTTGAGAGAACTATCAAAAATGGCTTATCAAAAAAATTCTCACAACAACTTTACACTATCACACTAACCGATGTACTTGTCAGCTCTATGATAACTCGGTATAATAAAGTTGAAAAAGGCATAGCACCGACAAACGGCTGCAGCCTCTTATAATCAGCTAGATGTAATTGCCAATCGTTGGGAGCTGCTGGCAGTTATCTCTTTTGTAACAAAAGTACCCATACGATACGAAGGAACAAAAAGATATTCATATCGTTCATGGGCATCAAAAAAGAACGGGACATTTCTATGATACCATAGGAACGTCCCGTTCTTTTTATATTTCTATTATTATATAGTTAGTCTTATTTCTGTTTTGTAATGACGTCGCAGTGCATGTACGGACGGAGGACTTCCGGTACGACGACAGAGCCGTCGGCCTGCTGGTAGTTTTCCAGGATGGCGGCGACGGTACGGCCTACGGCAAGGCCGGAGCCGTTGAGGGTATGGACGTATTCCGGTTTGTCCTTCGGCGAGCGGCGGAAGCGGATATTGGCACGGCGAGCCTGGAAATCTTCCGTGTTGGAGCACGACGAGATTTCGCGGTATTTGCCTTGCGCTGGGAACCATACTTCGACGTCGAAGGTCTTCGCGGCGGAGAAGCCGATGTCGCCGGTGCAGAGGCAAACGACGTGGTACGGCAGGCCGAGAGCTTTCAGGATGTCTTCGGCGTTGTTGGTCATCTTGTCCAATTCTTCATAGCTCGTTTCAGGAGCGGAGAATTTGACCATTTCTACCTTGTGGAACTGGTGCTGACGGATGAGACCGCGCGTGTCGCGGCCGGCCGAGCCTGCTTCGGCGCGGAAGCACGGCGTCATCGCCGTCAAGTAAATGGGCAACTTGGAGCCGTCGATGATTTCGCCGCGGTAGTAGTTGGTCAAAGGAACTTCAGCCGTCGGGATCATGTACATTTCTTCGCCTTCGACGTTCAGGCGGTACATGTCTTCGTAGAATTTCGGCAGCTGGCCTGTGCCGATCATGGTGTCGCGGTTGACGATGTACGGCGGGATGACTTCGGTGTAGCCGTCCTTATAGACGTGCTGGTCGAGCATGAAGTTGTATACGGCCCGTTCGAGGCGCGCACCGAGGCCGATGTAGTAGTAGAACCGTGCGCCCGTCGCCTTCGCAGCCCGTTCGGAGTCGAGGATGCCCAGGTTTTCGCCTACGTCCCAGTGATTGAGGGGTTCAAAGTCGAATTTCGGCAGTTCGCCCCATTTGCGGACTTCCGGGTTGTCGCTGTCGTCTTCGCCGACGGGAACGGAGGGGTTGCACATGTTCGGAATCATGAGCTGGATGTCGAGCATGGCTTTTTCTACGGCTTTGACTTCTTTATCGAGGACGTCGATATCGTCGCCGAGCTTCTTCATAGCGGCGATCTGGGCGTCGGCGTTTTCTTTATTCCGTTTCAGCTTGCTGATTTCCTGGGTCACCGTGTTGCGTTCGCTCTTCATGGCTTCTACCTTCTGCAGGAGCTCGCGGCGCTTGGCGTCGAGTTCGACGAATTTGTCTACGTCGGCGCTGGCATGGCGTTTCGCAAGGTTATCTTTGACTTCTTCAGCATGTTCGCGGATAAATTTCGTATCTAACATTGGTATTCTTCCTTTCGTTATGCAAAACAGCGTAAATTTGTACTGTTATATTATACTCGTTACAGCCCTTTTTGTTCAATACCGCTGAACAAATACCCCATGTGATTTGTTGAATTCAGCAGGACGAGACGCCAGCGGCCGTCCTGGCATTCGAGGACGTTGATGCAGGTGTTGTCCTGCTTGATCTGCCAGAAATGGCTCATGTCGAGGCCGAGGACGTCGCAGATAATCGCCTTGTTTACGGCGTCGTGGGCGGCGACGAGAACCGTCTTGCCGTCGTAGGCCGCAGCGTATTCGTCGAAGGCGGCGCGGACGCGGCGGCGCACATCTTCCAGGGACTCGCCGCCCGGGCCGGGCATGGTGACCAGATGGGGCTCCGTGTGCCACTGGTGAAATTCCGTCGGGTACTGGGCTTCGATGTCGTCAGCCAGGCGGCCTTCCCAGTCGCCGTGGTTGATTTCCAGGAGCCGGTCGTCCTTCAGCACGTCGAGGCCGTGGAGTTCGGCGCAGAAGGCGCAGGTCATGTACGACCGTTCCAAGGGGCTGGAAATGGCTGCGTCGATGGGCGTATCCTTCAGGCCCTGGGCAACCATATGGCCCTGCTGGAGGCCCCGTTCGCTCAGGTGCGTGTCTTCCTGGCCCTGATAGCGGCCTTCTATATTCCATTGCGTTTCGCCGTGGCGAATTAGTATGATGCGTACCATATTGTCCTCCTAGTGCTGCACGTCGCAGTGAATGAGCTTCATATCGAGAATGCCGTCGATGGAGCGGAGCTTGAGCATGATGTCGTTGGGAATGTCGTCCTGCACGGCGATAGCCATGATGTTGTTGCCGGCCTGGGTCATGCGGCCGACCTGCATGCCCGTGATGTTGATGCGGGCCTGGCCGAGGATCGTCGATATCTGACCGATCATGTTCGGCTGGTCGACGTGCGGCGCCAGGAGCAGGTAGCCTTCGGGCGTAAAGTCGACGCGGTATTCGTCGATCTGGACGATTTTCGCTTCGTTTTTATTGAACAGCATGCCGACGACGGAGTGTTCGCCCTTGGCCGTCTTGATGCGCACCGTCACGGCGTCGAGGAAATAGCCGCTGTCCTGGGACTTGATTTCCTTGACGGCAATGTGGCGCGTCTTGGCGACTTCCGGCGCGTTGACGAAATTGACCGAGTCCTGCAATATGGGGTTCAGGGCTCCCTTGAGGACGGCCGTCGTGAGGAGCCGCGTTTCCGTGTCGGCCAGCTCGCCCGTGTATTCGACCTGGATTTCCTTCATCGGCCCTTCCGTGAGGTATACGCCGATAACGCCCATCCGTTCCATGAGGTCGAAATAGGGATGGATGACGTTGTACACATTCATCGGTACGGGAGCCATATTGACCGCCGTCGGCACGGGTTCGCCGTTGAGGGCAGCCATGACGCCTTCGGCGACGTCGACGGACACGCCGATCTGCGCTTCGACAGTCGATGCGCCAAGATGAGGTGTAATGACGACGTTGTCCAGACCTTCAAAGGGATTGATGTCCTGTCCCAGCGGTTCTTCCGGAAAGACGTCGACGGCCGCGCCGGCTATGTGGCCGCTCCGCAGGGCGTCAGCCAGGGCGTTGATATCCAGCACAGCGCCGCGCGATACGTTGATCACCCGCACGCCATCTTTCATCTTGGCGATTTCTTCCGCGCCGATCATGCCCGTCGTCTCCTTCGTCAGAGGCGTGTGCATCGTAATGTAGTCGGATGTGCGCAGGAGCGTATCCAAGTCGACCGATTCGACGCCGAGCTGCTTAAAGCGGTCTTCGGGAATGTACGGGTCGTAGCCGATGGTCTTCATTTCCATGGCCTGCATGCGCTTGGCGATGCCCGAGCCAATGCGGCCGAGGCCGATGATGCCGATGGTCTTGTCCTTGAGCTGGATGCCCGTAAACCGTTCCCGGTCCCATTCGCCGGCCATCAGGGAATCGTGAGCCTGGGGGATGTGGCGGGTCATGGCCATGATCATGGCGCAGGTGTGTTCCGTCGCAGCTACCGTATTGGACGTCGGCGCATTGACGACGATAATCCCTCGTTCTGTCGCCGTCTTGATGTCGATGCTGTCGACGCCGACGCCGGCCCGGCCGATGACCTTCAATTTCGTGGCCGCGTCGATGACCTTTTCCGTTACGTGGGTCATGGAGCGGGTAATCAGGCCGTCGTACTCGCCGATGCACTCGATAAGTCCCGCTTCGTCTAAATTCGTTTTGACGTCTACCTCATAGCCGTGCTCCCGCAGCAGCTCTACCCCTTTGATAGAAACGTCGTCGCTGACTAATATTTTCATGTTCGTATCCTCCTGATCATCTACTGTACTGTGCGGGCTTCGCGCCCGCCGTAGGTTAATGGTTCTTTCTGAATTCTTCCATAAATTCGGCCAGGGCCCGGCAGCCTTCCTCCGTCACGGCGTTGTAAATAGACGCCCGGCAACCGCCGAGGGACCGATGGCCCTTGAGGCCTATGAGGCCCCGTTCCGCCGCCTGGGCGACGAATGCCGCTTCCAGCTCCGCCGTCGGCAGGTTGAACGTCACGTTCATGAGGCTGCGCGAATCGGCAGCCGCATGGCCCCGGTAAAATCCGTCGCTGCCGTCGATGGCCGCGTATACGATGCCGGCCTTCTGCACGTTGCGCCGGTACGCCCCTTCCAGGCCGCCGTTATCCTCCAGCCAGTGCATGACCTTGTTGATAAAATAAATGCCGAAAACCGGCGGCGTATTATACGTCGAGTCGTGTTCCACATAGGTCTTGTACTGGAGCACGACCGGCACGTCTTCCTTCGTCTGCGCCAGGAGCGAGTCCTTGATGATGGCTACGACAACGCCGGCCGGGCCGATGTTTTTCTGGGCGCCGGCATAGATGAAGTCAAACTTCGACACGTCTACAGGCTGGCTCATGAAGTCGCTGGACATGTCGCAGAACAAGGGCACGTCGAAGGACGGATAGCCATGCCATTCCGTACCGTGAATCGTGTTGTTCGACGTCATGTACACGTAGTCCGTGTCGGGCTGGACGACAAAGGTATCGGCCTTGGGAATATAGGAAAACCCGTCGGCCTTGCTGGACGCCACTTCGTAGACGTCGCCGAAGAAGGACGCCGCCTTCATGGCCTTGTCGGACCATACGCCCGTATTCAGATAGCCGCCGCGGCGCTTAAGAAAATTCATGGCGTGCATAGCAAACTGCAGGCTGCCGCCGCCCTGCATAAAGACGATATGATAGTCGTCCGGCACCTGAAGCAGCCGGCGCATGAGCCCTACCGTTTCGTCCTGCATGTCCTGATACGCCGCGCTGCGGTGGCTGATTTCTACGATGCTCATCCCCGTATGATTAAAATCGAGAAATTCAGCCTGTACCGCTTTCAATACGTCCAGCGGCATCGCCGACGGTCCGGCGTTAAAATTATACACTCGTTTCATACCTCTCATGTCCCCTCGTGCGGAGAGCCGCAGGGAAACTCTCTCGCTTGTAATAAAAAACTCCCGTCCCTAAAAAGGGACGAGAGTATACTCCCGCGTTGCCACCCAGCTTGCCTTTCGGCCATCTCGTCGCGCTGTATCGGGCGTACCCGTCAAATTCGTCATTTGATGCTCCGGAGCGGAATGCTTTGCTGCCCTGCTGCCTCGCACCGTTCCGGCAGCTCTCTGTAACAGACACGCCAAGCTTTTTTCTCTTTCATCGCGTTGGTTTCGTAAAATTAGGTCTATTATAAACACAAATGTATTATCTGTCAAGACACAGAAAGGTAAAAATCACGTATAGCGAACTATATGCCTGCCGCGCTATGGCGACGGGGCGCGTTCGTATGCTGTTTACGCAATAAAACATATATTCTATTTATCTGTGTCCTATGCTATACTAAACGTGTTGCTCTTTCTCCTATCCAGCAACGGAAAGGAGATGCGCCGTGGAAACCACATTACTTTCTTTTTTACTATCTGTTGCGGCAGGTATACTCGCTAATTATATCTGTCAGTGGCTGAACAGATATCGATAAGAGCAATCAGCCCATAGCAAGACACCCCGGAAAGTCGCTACCTTTCCGGGGTGTTCGTGCGCTGTGGCACATTACTTTCTTTTCTACAATTAGTATAACGATAGTTACAGGTTCTGTCAATGAAAACTGCCCGTATATTATTTCACGCCCCGTTGGCTTAGCGTAATGCGGACGGGCTGATTTTCGATGTGATTCTGCATGACAATCATGTCCTGCGTATCGCGGCAGAAGGCCTGGTATGCCGGCGAAGCGACATACGCCGCATAGCCTTCTTCATCGGTAAAGATACCCATCGTATGGATTCGGGCCGGATTGTCCTTTTCAGTCGTCGCATAGAGTCCGATGACGTGCTCATCGTCAGCAGCGGCCCGGCGGATTTCCTCGGCTAATCGCTGCACATAGGCTTCCAGGCATTCCGGCTTGACCTGGATCAAATCCATCTGTACGCTCGTCCCCACGCCGCTGTCTTTTTGTTCCAGGGCGATGCCTGTGGCTTCCAAAATCTTCACGCCCTTTAAATAGGGACGGCGTGCTTCGTCGTAGGCGCGGAAGCCGTCGCTCGCCGCGTGGATACGGTAGGCGTCGTCGTCTTCATAGAATTCCAATACGCGCATGATATTGGGATTCTTGGCATCTACGGCGCCATACAATGCGTAGGTGCCGCCTTCCTTCGCAACTTCCGGAGCGACGTGCTTCGCCCCCAACTGCTGCAGGACGCTCATCTGTCCGTCCGTCGATTCGACGACGGCCCAGTGAATCAAGGGCATATTCCCATCCGGCGTCTGCACGCTCGCGCCCTGGATAGATGCGGCGGCAAACAACGTACTCAGTGCAGCGGCAATACTAAACAATTTACTTTTCATCGATTTTGCACCTCCATAATCATACTGTCTACATGCGATTTATTTTCCAAAAGGCCGCCTGATGCCGATAGCCTTCGTCGGGCAGGCGGACATACAAGCGCCGCAGCCGATGCATTCCCTGTCGCCGACGGAGCGGATATCCATCGGGCACGTCTGCACGCAAGCCGAGCAATGGATACACGCCTCTTTGTCTACGGTCATTCCCACGGCGGAAAAGCGGTTGAACAGTCCGTAAAACGCGCCGAGAGGGCAGAGAAAGCGGCAAAACGGTCGGTATATCCACAGCATCGCCACGAGCAGGGCCATGACCCAGAAAAATTTAGAGTTCTGCACGGCAATGACCAGGTTATCGACGCTGCCCTGAAACAGCGTCGGCAGAAGCAGGGCCTCCAGAAAATTTCCCGGGCAAATCCAGGCGCAGAAGGCCGTAATTCCCCGTCCTGTCACCAGCCCCGTATACAGGGGAATGGCTAATACAAACAAAGCAGTCACCGCATATTTTACATAGGACAAATAATAGGTAATTCGGTTCTTTTTCAGCTTCGGAAAGGGAACCTTGTACAGCAGCTTCTGTAGCCAGCCCATAGGGCAGGCCCAGCCGCAAATCATGCGGCCGAATAAGAGGCCGAACAATACCAGCAGCCCCCAGAACTGCCAGGCCACGGCGGAAACGGAGCCGCTCAAGGCCTGCTGGGTCACGCCTAAGGGACAGCCGGCTACGGTGTAGCGGCAGTATTGGCAGTTTAAGCCGGGCACGCAGGCCTTGTCATAGGGGAAATCGACGGCCCGGCCCGTCAGGGGCGTAAAGGCGTTGGCGTTGTATAAGACGGCCGCGCAGAGCTGCACGGCATGGCGGCGAATCTGTAAGTTCATCGGTTCCTACCTCCTTCCACGGCATATAACCCCAGCGAATCCAGCCACGACGCGACGGCTTCTCCGCACGTCCCGGCCTGAGACGCATGGACGGCCAATCCCTGAACCAGGACGGCGTCCGGCGCAGCCTCGCGGATGTCGTCGATACTGCTGCCCCAGCCGCTCAGGCCGTAGGTCACGAAGGGAACGACGGTCTTTCCCTTCCAGTCCGTCCCTTCCAAAAAGGTAAACACGCCCACAGGCGGTGCGTTGTACCAGTTGGGAAATCCCAAAAAGACAACGTCATACCGGCTCATATCCGGCATCGGTTCGGCCAAGGGCGGACGGAGCCCTTCGTTGTATTCCGCCTTGACCTGGCTCTGCATGGCCGGCGCATTCTTCGGATAGACAAGATTCGTCCGTATGCGGTACAAGTCGCCGCCCGTCTCTTGCTGAATCGCCTTGGCGACGGCCTCCGTATGGCCGCTCTGAGAATAATAGGCAATCAGTATGCGTTCCGGCACAGCGGTCTGCACGGATTCTGCCGGCTGCGGGTAGGAAACAAAGGCCCAGCCGATGGTCACGGCCAGGGCCGCGGCGATGAGTATTCCTCCAAATTTCACGACGCACCTCCTGCAATGAATAAAACGATTTATTATAACTCAACGACGAAGGAGACTAGCTGCAGCCGTCGCCGGCTAAAAAAAGAAGGCGTCTCCTCGTCGAGACACCTTCATTATAAAGTGCGGCCTTGGCTGCGTCTAATGCTTATAGCGGATGATGAAACATTCATTTCCTGTATATCTTAGCCTATCCGATACGGCGATTGCCAATCTCTCGTTTCCATCTTGATTCGCCTCACGGCATCAGAAGCGATAGGCGACGTTCACGGCGGCGCTCAGGTCACGGCTCGTATGGGACCAGGCCTGCTCTACGGCTCCGCCGATTTCCCAGCGGTCGGACAGCTTGGCCGATGCGTAGGCCGACGCTATGACGTGATCCTTGCTGCGGTTCATAGATTGTACGCCGAAGCCCGGGCCCTTTCCTTTGGCATAGGAAAAGCCTGTATGCTGCACGTCGCCGTCAAAGACGCGCCGATAGGCTACTGACAATCCGTAGGTCTTGTCGTTAGTCTCCCGCTTCATATCGACGCCGAGTTCGCCAGCCAGATAGTCGTCGCTGAACCCGTCGCTGCTAAGGGAATAGACGCTCCCGTCTTCTCTGAAGCTGTCCTGCTTGTAATGGGCGTAATCTATGCCGACATAGGGGCTGACGTGCCAGGCGTCTTCCCGGCCGTACTGCAAGTCATAGGCATAGGTCGCGCCGACGCCGAAGACCGTGCTGTCGTAATCGCTCGTCACCTTGCTGGACGCGCCGCTGTAGCTGAAGCTGCTGCCTAAATACCGCGTCAGCTCGTTTTCCTGCCTGCCGTAGCTTACGTAGGCCGTCGCCGTGCCGGGGCGGTTCTTCGTGCCGCCGTACAGGCCGACGCTGTAGTTCTTATAGGTACCGTCGGCGTCATAGCCACTCAGGCTGTTGTCGCTGTAGGCGACCAGCGCGCCGGCATAGGCGTCGCCGTCGTCGTAGAAATCATAGCCGACAGCCGCGTTCCAGCTGTGCCGTTTCAGGCCGTCGTCCATGCTGCCCCAGCCCTTGCCGGTAATGGCCCATACAGCGTCTTCCCGATCTGTCCGTCCCTGCTGCCGCACGGCCTGGCGGACGTCGCGGTTCTGCATGGCGTCGTAGGCCAGTTCCAGATGCATACTGGCGCTTTGGTTCTGGGCAGCCATGGCAGCTTTCAAATCGTCATTGTCTAAGGCATAAAGGCGGAACATGTCCTTCTGCTCGTCCTCGTTCAGCGCGCCGAATAAGCCGTTGAGGGCAGCAAACTGGTCGGCGGCAATGCCGGCGTTGTTGCTGATAGTCGTCATCAGCGTAAGCGTATTGTCCTTTTTCTGTACTTCGCTGTCCAGCAGGCCGGAAAAATCGCCGTTCAGCGATTCGGCTCCTGTAACGCCCTGGTCAGCCTGCAAAATCGTTCCTGTCGCACCCGGCGCGGCGTATAGGCCGGCCTTCAGGTTCATGGCCGATACGTCGGCCTCTTGTCCCACGTGAATCAAGGCAGAGTTCGTCCCGTCCGTATTGACGACGATGTCGCCGCTGCCGCTGAAATTGCCGTCTACGTGGAGAGTCGCCGCATTGCCTGTTTCATCGGTTACGGCATCCCAGCTGCCGGCCTTGACGGCTCCGTCGTTATACAGGCTGCCGTGAATCGTGCCGCTGCCGGCAATGGTTCCGTCCCCTTCGCTGTAGGCATCGCCAGCAACGGAGCCGTCAATCTGCAGTGTACCGTCAGCGGCAATGCTCGCACCCTTATAGGTGTTGTTGCCAGTCAGAGCCAGCGTGCCTAGGCCGGTCTTTTTCAGACCGCCGTGCAGACCGATGAGTCCCGTATCTTTCATCATGTTGTTATAGATTTTGATGTATTCTTCAGTCATCCAGTTGTCAAACTGATCAAAGATATTTCCGGAATTCATGTAAAAATTCCAACGGTCATGCAAATCCGTTACACCGGCAAATGTAGCGCTATTCTCATCATATTCTGTACTTTCTAAGTCAAGGGGATTTTCAGCAATATACCCGGCGCGGATTTCTGAGATGTCGTTGCTCCAAACGGAGCTGTACCCCTGCGTATCGACGGTGTATAAAGCTTGAGCCGTCTTACCTTCAATACCTTTAACGGTATACTCGTCGCTGATATCGCTCTTGTCCAAGCGGCGCACGTTGATCGCCCCCAGGCCGTTCACCGCCTTGTCGGCGTCGACGACGCCCTGACCGAAGATAACGTCTAAGGGGACGTTGCTATACGAGCAAATATTCATATACTCGCTTTCCCTCAGCACCGCTTCTAAATCCTCTACTGATGCTGGATACCATATCTCCTTGCCGTCTGGCGTACAGAACATATACGGCTTATCTTCATCAGTCATATTTTCATAATATTTCAAGACGGCTTGCAGTAACTTCTCACAGTCTGTCGGAGCAGTTCCAGTATATAAGATATTAAAGGTAAAAGACCATGTTTTTTCTCCGTAATCGTAATCTTGTTGTTCCGTAATAAAATAACCAGTATCGTTCGTTATATTCTTATTTGCCGTACTCAACAGCACATCGCCGATCTGCTTGCCGCTCAAATAGGGGAAAGCCTGCTGCACCAGCGCGCCGACGCCGCTCACGATTGGTGCCGCCATAGAGGTACCATGCTCTGATTTATAATAGTCGCCACTGGCCGCAAAATCAGCGTATGTGGAATTGATAGCCCAGCCCGGCGCGCTTACAGCCGTATCTTCGTTGTACATGGCAAGGTCAGAAAAGAGAGCTATAGCGTCGCTTGCAGCCTCAAATCTGCCATTCTCCTGTTCTGTAAAGCTATTCGCCTTGGTTCCCATAACGGTAAGTATATGATCGTTAAATGCTTTATCACCGAATAAAACATCCAGATCCTGGTCTAAGCTGGGTTTTAAATGCCCTCCATTACCAGCAGCAAACACCAATAATTTATCGCTATGCACAGCTTTCGTTATCGCGTTGACATCTCGATTATTTTCTGCATCAGCTTTTAAATACTCAAACGCATACTCGTCAAAAACAGCAAACAAATAAGTCGTAAACCCCCATGAATTATTAATAATTTTTATATCCGGATTCGTTAAATACGGATCATAAAAAGTTATTGCCGAATCCAATGGCAAGGCTTCCTCCGGATTTCCTTCCGCAGAGCTGCTGGCAATGCCGGCATCGAAGGCGACGCCGTGCATACCTGCGCCGTCTTTGTTAGCAGCCAAAATGCCCGCTACATGCGTAGGATGAGACAAATCGTCATACTTGCCGTGTAAGGCATCATATACAATAGTATTATTGTCTTTACCGGCAAATTCTGGGTGAGTAAAATCGACAATACCTATATCAGTCACACCGACAGTTACGCCTTTGCCCGTATAGCCCTGGGCATAGGCGTCGGCGGCATGGACCAGGTCGAGGACGTTGTCTCCCATTCCTTTATACTCTTCCGTTCTAAAGCTGTCGGCATCGGCCGCCATTCCGTACGGCGTACTGTACAGCAGGGACAACAGCGTCATCATCGTCGCATATTTCTTCATCGAATTCATGTATAGCAAGTCTCCTATCTCTATCGTTTTGTTATACTGCGTCTGCAAAAACTGATAGGAAAAGTATATCATGAAGGGATTCCTTTGCCTATATCGCCCTGTATTTCTGCGCATAAAAAAGAAGGCTCACCCCGAAGGACGGCCTTCTCTTTCGTATCTTGCTATAAGATTGTTAATTGCACTTGCTCCAGCCGCAGTTCTTGCAGGTGTTGCAGCCCCCTTCAAAGACTAAGGGTTCGCCGCACTGAGGGCAGAAGATGCTTTCGGCCGTGACTTTTTTATCGGCCTTCGGTTTGACCGGCGCTTTTTTGACCGGCACGTCGCCCTGGGTCACGGCGGCGGACTGGCGCAGGTCCTCCTGCACTTCGTCGTACATGTCGAGAAGGGCGTTGCCGACGGCCATGGGGCAGCAGGAGCCCTTGCTCGTATCGCCCCGCGTAGCCCGGCGGACCGAGTAGGACGGGCAGTTTCCCGTCGAGTTGAGCTGGTCGATGATGGTGTAAATGTCGATGCCGGCGCGGGCGCTGATGGAAATCATGCGGGACAGGCCGATCATAAAGTTGTTGCAGCCGCCTGTGGAGCCCTTGCTCAGGTACGTTTCCAAGAGAGCTCCCGTCTCGGGATCGAAGAAAGCCAGACAGTGGAGGCTGCCGCA
>ULTK01022919.1_pt1 | contig 14767 bp, 12 predicted proteins | sample 1957551 | NCBI WGS metagenome assembly ULTK01 (sample SAMEA4835733, study PRJEB28245) | human gut metagenome | biome: gut microbiome; material: fecal sample | place: Denmark | collected 2008
ATAATAATTCGCGCGCTTTTACAATGGGGGAAACAGGCGAAAAAGACAGAAACATGACCATTTGCGGCAGGCACAGCACCAATTTGCAAAATTTCATGTTATTTACGATAACTTACGGTAATTTGGTGAAGAATTTCTCTTTTGCTTCTAAAAAAGACGCATTGACAAGGACGAAACAGGATGATACGATAAGATTGCTGACTTCCAGCTCGCACAGGTAGATCCGAAGAAATAGAAGCGATGGCCGAGGCCATCGCTTTTTTGCAGTGAAAACTCAAGAACAAAAGGAGATTTATCCATGAAAAAAGCAATCGCCATCCTGCTCATCATCGTCGCGGCCTTTCTCGGCACGCTGCTCTACTTCCACGCGCACGACACGCGCACGGCCGACAGTCTCTCGGCCTATGCGCGCATCGAGTTCACGGGCCTGCGCGGCTCTGACGGCTCGGCGACGAGCGCCCACTTCACCGTCTGGGATACGCGCTACGACGGCGCCAAGGCCGACTCCAAGGTCACGCTCGTGACCGACTCCAAGGAGTGGCCGCTGATCGCCTCCGTCAAGCAAAAGGACGCTGGCTCCTTCCAGAAAGAGAACGAGATTTCCGTCTTCCTGCCGGCCACCACGCTCGACGACATCAAGAAGGCCACGACCGTCCGCTTCCGCTACAGCTACAAGGACGGCCAGACGATCGACCTGCCGCTCAATGACGCCGACCTCGCCTACTGGAAGGGCCAGGTCGAGTAAGCCATCGGCTGCATACATGACATAAAAAGAGCATCCCCGCAGTGGGATGCTCTTTTTATGCAATCAATCAGCCTTTATAGACGCGCGGCACGCGCGGCGAGATCAGGCAGGTGACCTCGTAGTTGATGGTGTTGAGCCACTTGGCCGCCGTGTCGGCCGTGACCGTCTCATCGCCGAAAAGCACGGCCGTGTCGCCCTCCTTGACGTCCGGCAGATCCGTGACATCGACCATGACCTGGTCCATGCAGACGCGGCCCGCAATCGGCGCCTTGCGTCCGCCGAACGAGACGTAGCCGCCGTTGCCGTAAGCGCGAATGTAGCCGTCGGCATAGCCGATTGGCAGTGTCGCGATGCGGCTCTCGCGCGCGGCGATGAACTGGCGGCCGTAGCCAATGCTCTCGCCCGGATGCAGGTTCTTCGTAAAGACGACCTTGGCGCAGACCTTCATGACCGGGCGGATGTCAATCGGATGCGTGACCTCGTCCGACGGCCACATGCCGTACTGGATGACGCCGGCGCGCACCATGTCGTAGTGGGCTTCCGGGATCTCGAGGATGGCCGCCGACTCCGCGATATGGCGGATCTTCAGCGTCACGCCAGCCTCCTCGACCGCCTTCAAGGCCTGCTCAAACTTCACGAGCTGGCCCTTCGTGTACGTCTTGTCCTTGCTGTCCGCCATCGCAAAGTGGGAGAACATGCCCTCGATCTCGATGTTCGGCAGCTGCTTGACCGCTGCGGCCAGGGCGCCGATCTCCTCGGGGCGGATGCCGATGCGGCCCATGCCCGTCTCGACCTTGAGGTGTACCTTTGCCACCTTGTGCTGGCGCACGGCCTCGCGCGAGATGGCCTCCGCGAGCGGCAGCTCACAGACGACCTGCGTGACATCGTAGTCGACGATGTCGCGCGCCTCGTCCGGCAGCACAAGACCGAGGAGCAGGATCGGCGTCGTGAAGCCCGCCTCGCGCAGCTCGATGGCCTCGCCGAGCGTCGCCACCGCGAGATACGAGGCCCCCGCCTCCACCGCGACGCGCGCGACAGCCAGAGCGCCGTGGCCGTAGGCGTCCGCCTTGACGACCGCACAGAGCTTCGCCCCGCCGCGAATGTTCTTCTTGATTTCTTCGTAATTATGTCTCAGGGCGCGAAGATCGATCTCCGCCCAGGCTGCACGGTTTGGCATGAAATATCCCCTTTTCTCGTACCGAGTCAGATTCTCTTTTCAGTTTACTACACGCCATCGAAAAGTCAAGCATGGATGTCGGCAACAAAAAAGGCCTCCGCCGAAGCGGAGGTCTTTTGTATGCGAGTAAGGTCTGCTAATCAAAGGATTAGAAGAACACCTCAACACGGCCGAAGAGGTTCTCGATGTCGTTGTCCGTGCGGAGATCCTTGCCGTTGCCATAGCGCAGCGTTGCAACGATGTTCTTGAACGGAGCGTAGTTCGCGCCGACTTCCCAGCCCTTCTGACCAGCGAGGATTACATCGAACGTGGAGAACAGATCCGTGTTCTGGCCGAGGTAGCGGTAAGCTGCCCAAGCACCCCAAGTGCCCTTGTTCTCAGCCTCAGCCCCCTTGTAGCTGTACTGAGCGCTCCAAGCCTTGTCGAAGTCATCAGCCGACGTGTTGTTGGCATAGAAGCCGTTCAGGGCATTCGTCTTATCGAAGCGATAAGCAGCCTTTGCGAGCCAGATATTGGCATTATCTTCGTTCTGATACTTCTCAGCCTTCGTATCAACGCGATACTGGAAGGTATCAGAATTCAGATGATGGTAGTCAACACCGCCGACGAACTTGCCATCGCCATAGCCGAGGCCAGCGTACTGGTAGTTAGCCGTCTTCTCGCCAACTTTGAACTTCTGCGTGAAGTCACTGTCGTTGTCCATGTTCTGGCGGCCAGCACCAGCCGTAAACGTTACCTTGTTGCCGAACTTGACTTCAGCACCGGAGAACGACGTATCGAAGATGCTGTCATCATCGATCTGAGCGAACTTACCAAGTTTGACCTGGAAGTTGCCGTAGTTGCCCTGAGCCCAAACGCGCTTGAGCGTAACATCTGTATCCTGATAGCTGTCCTTACCATGCTCACTGTGGACATCGTCGCGGTCCTTTGCAAGATCCGTTGAAGCATCGAGACGTGCATTTACATGCCAATGGCTGTTGACTTCAGCGCTCGGCTCGAGGCGGAACAGGAGCTGATCATCGTTCGTCTTCGTGTTTGCATCCTTATCGCGATGGCTGTAGTACGTGTACTCAGCTTTGCCGTTCCACTTTACGTTGTCAGCATTGCGCTCGAGGTTGCTTACGCGGACGCCGAGGTTGTTGAGCTCATCGGAGAACTCAGCAGCGAGTTTGTCGATCAGGGCCTTATCAGCAGCGGAGACATCCGTCTTTGCCATAGCCTTTGCAATCATCTGAGCCATCTCATAACGCGTGATGTTCTGGTTGCCGCGGAACGTCGTGTCGCCATAACCTTCGATGACGCCATCAGCTGCGAGCTGGGATACAGCGTCGTAAGCCCAATGGTCAGCCGGTACATCGGAGAACGGGTTTGCAGCAGCAAACGTCGTGCTAGCAGCGCCAACAACGAGAGCCGTCGTCAGAGCAGATACGAGAGTCTTTTTCATAAAGAACTCCTCCTTCAATAAATAGAATGAAACGTTACGTCCTAGTTCTATCGGAGGATTCCTCATGAGTATCCATGTTTCCTCAGTCTCATCCTTCGATTTCCCTTCGGACAAGATTATTATAGCAGATATAAATTTTTTCGTCAAATTAGATACTGCTGAGAGATATGCCAGTGAACGTACTCCCGCCTATAGAGGCGGGAGCTTCCTGCTTCAACGAGAACAGCGCCACGGACTCCAAAGAGTTGCGGCGGCTTACAATCTCTCCACAGGCGTAGATTCCCGTGCGACCCACGGTATTTTATGGATTACGTCAGGCAGATATCCGCCTGGCTTCTTCTCGGATATTTATGGCAGCGTTCTTATCGCGATTATGGTAACTGCCACATTTAGGGCAATCCCATTCCCTTACAGATAAGTCCTTGGTTTCGTGGTTCTGATATCCGCAAACATGGCACAGTTGGCTGCTTGGATACCACTTGTCTATCTTGATAAGCTTTTTGCCTTGCCAAGCCAATTTATATTCCAACATGTTCGTGAACATATTCCAGCCATTGTCAGCTACGGATTTGCCAAAGCTGAACTTGCCACCCTTTTTCCGCTTTGCCATCGCTTTGACGCTGATATCCTCAATGCCAATGACATCATAGCGGTCTGCGAGGTAGCGAGCCTTCTTATGCAGGAAATCCCGGCGTTGATTGGCCACTTTCTCATGGAGAATAGCTACACGCAGCCTTTGTTTTTCTCTGTTATGACTTTCTTTCTGCTTTTGGGATAGCTTCCGCTGTGCCTTAGCCAGTCTCTTCTCTGCCTTTCGCAGGAAATCGGGATACTTAGCCTCATCCTCATCGGAAGCCACATACAAGCTGTGCATCGCAAAATCCAGGCCCAGGAAGGTCTTCGGTATGACAGGGAGTATTTGGTTTTCATACTCCACCAGCATACTGATATAGTACTTTCCGGATGGCGTCTTGCTGATGGTCACGGTCTTTATGATACTGTTCTCCGGCAAGGGACGATGTTGGCATAATTTCACCCAACCGACTTTCGGCAGTTTCACCTTATGGCCCCCGATTCGGACAGAGCCTTTCTGGTTGTTCGTGGAATACGAAGCACGACGATTCTTCTTGGACTTGAAGCGCGGCTTGCCGAAATGCTTGCTATCATTCCAAAAGTTATTATAGGCCTTATTCAGGTTCATTTGGGCATTGGCAAGGGCTAAACTATCCACTTCTTTCAGCCAAGGGAATTCTTCCTTGTACTGCGCAGGCGTGTTATGTAGCTTTTTGCCTGTTTCCTTGTAATAGTCAAGGCGGTCACTCAACATTTTATTATAGATGAATCGGACACAGCCGAAAGTCTTGGCAAACATAATTTTTTGTTCAGTTGTTGGATAGAGTCTGTATCGGTATGCCTTATTCACTATAATCTCACCTGCCTTGAACAAGTAAATCTATAGAATACCTCATCACTTACACTTCCATGTTAATTCGTATTTCTTCTGGTATTATATCATATGTATCAAAGATTAGAATCAGGCAACAAGCAACCAACAAAAAAAGAACGATGCATCGAGAAAATTTTTCTCTTTGCATCGTTCTTTTTCCTATCCGTTATTTAATGGTTCGTTGAGCTTATTTATTTTTGTTTTCTTTGACTATGCGAACACGCTGAATCGTCGGATTGCCTGCTTTGTCTTTTGCTATCGTATCGACAGTGAAGTATTCTAATTCATGCGAGAATTCGCTGAGGATCTTGTCGGACAAGACAGCGCCTTTTGTCATGGCACGATACAAGATAGCTGCAAATTCATACCGCGTCATCGGGCGGTCTCCGGCAAAGTTGCCATCCGGATAGCCTTCGATCATGCCGTTGCCGGCCAGCTGTGCTACGTATTCGTAAGCCCAGTGATTCTGCGGTACATCCGGGAAGAGCTGCAGTTTGGATGTATCTATCTTCTTACCTGCATTGGCATCGAGCATGGCTGACTTCATAGCTTCCAATTCACCGCGCAGTTCTTTAATTTCCTTCGCCATCGCTACACGAGAAGTCGATACATGACTGCTTCCGGAACCTAGTTTGAAGCTTACGCCGGCATTAACCATGTTTTCGCCATTACCAAAGGTACCGCCTACAGAGAACATCGTGTCTTCATTCGGACGATAGTATGCCCCAACAGCAGCTGCATTGGCGCCGCGGTAGTTGCCATAGCCTGCCGCAAAGTCCCACTTCGCATCCGGATCAAAATCCAATGGATGTAATGCTGCCAAAGCCGCAGCACCGGCACCGACTTTGTTGACACGGTTGTCGAGGTTGCTGATAGAATGGCTCAGTGACGAAATGTTGGTTGCGTTGTTGGCAATCGCCTGGTTCGTTTCATAGAGCTGGCTACCATTTACAGCGTCCTTGGAGGTTGCGCTGAGTTCACCTGCAGCAACATTGGTAACCTTTTGGTCATTAGCATTCAGGCCTTTATCGCTGATATAGGTCTTGCCGCCAACTTTTACGCCTTCATCGCTGATGGAGGTCTTGCCTGCGGTTACAGCAGTTGCAGATACGCTAACCTTATTGCCAACCTTCAGGCCGTCTTTGTTCATTACAGTTTGGTCAGCTTTAAAGGTATTGGCGGTTACGCTTTCAACAGTGATATCCTTTTTCAAAGCCACATTGTAGTTTTTGCTACCGTCAGTATTAGTTCCCGGAGTTACAGTAATGTTATCACCCTGGGTTACAGTAGTGTGCTTAGCTGCAGTTGCTGCTACGTCCTTCAACGCCTGGTCAAGCTTGCCGATAGAAGTAGTTGTGTTTTCGCCATTAGTAACATAATTACCCTTGCCGCCTTCTACATAGTTCAGGTCACCAACCTTGTTGTTCAACTTCTGGTTCAGGTTGTTTACAGCGTCAACAACGGTAGTATGGCTGCCGTTTTGGTTCTTAATATCGCTGTCAATATTATTAACCTCGCCTACGTCACTTGCTTTGGCTACGTCGGTAATGGTTACAGTACCGGTTACCTTACCTTCTTTATTAACAATATCCATAGATACGCCCTGAGATTTATTGCCAGTGCTGTCAGTTACTTCGCCAACTGCATAGTTGCCACTCTTAATATGCGTATCGTTAGCTGCAACATAATCCGTCAGCTGGCCTACGTTTACAGCGTCAGTATCGTCTTTACCTGCTACTACGCCTTGGATTCTGCCGTCACTGTTAAAAGTATTTTGGTTAACCTTAACATTGCTGCCTTCAAAGCTGATGCTTCCTGCGCCAGTGCCTGCACCAGTGATGGATTGAATACCCTTCAGGGTAGTATTCATAGACAGGCCGTCTTCGTTAACTACCAGGTTTTGCTCGCCGTCTTTCAGCTTAACGTTAATCTTCTTATCGGTGATGGAAATACCCTTACCTTCAGTCAAAGTTACGCCTGCAATCTGGTTATTCACATACCCTACGTTGGTTACAGATTCATTCTTGCTTGCATCAACGTTGGTTACATATGCATTTTGGGTAGTTACGCTGGTCAGACCTGTCAATTCTTTGTTCAGCTCTACCTTTACATCTTTGCCAGTATTGCTTACTTTGATGTTCTTGTCGCCGCTGAAGTCAACAAATTCGCCGGGTTTTACGTTGGTTGCTTCGGTTGCAACACCGTTGGTGGACAGGTTCCAGCCTGCATTTTCAGTTGCAGCCCTCAATTGTGCTACGTTTACAGCATCGGTAGCTTCGCTGCCAGCTGCTACATTGGTAATTTGACGAGTAATGGTATTGCTGCTGCCTACAGATACAGCACCAGCATTGGCTTTCCAAGTAAGGCCGTCTGCACCTTCAGGAGCAAAAGCAGCAACAACACCGGCTTCTGCTGCTCTATCAGCAACTGATGACGTACCCAAAGCGACACCACCATATACATTAGCTTTTGCAGCACCTCCCAAAGCAACAGCATTTTCTGCAGTTGCTTGTGATGAAGTTCCTATTGCCGTGGCATATTGGCCTTCAGCTTTGGCATACCCACCACCAATAGCAGTAGAATAATCTCCCCATGAACCACTTCCATACCCAATAGCAGTTGACATTGTACCAGACTTTCTCCATTCACCCAGATGCTGTCTATTCCAATCTGCATCTACGTTCGTCATCGCACCAAGTGCGGTAGAACAGTCACCAGTTGCATGTGCTTGTTGACCTACAGCTGTCGCTGAGGCTCCAGTGGAATGGATATCATCACCAATTGCCACACTATACTGGCTATTAGCTGTTGTATCATTACCAATTGCGATGCTGTCACCGCCAGTAGCTTTTGTTTCACCGCCAATGGCAATGCTATCTAACGCTGTAGCTTCTGCCTTAACTCCAATCGCCGTGGAAGATTCTCCTGTAGCTTTCGTTTGATCACCAAGCGCAACAGACTTCATTCCTGTAGTTGCCTCTTTGCCAAGAGCAATTGACGATGAGCCTACGGTACCAGCGTTGGTGCTATGAAGTGACTTATTCTTATCATTATCTTGGTAGACTACTGCGACATCGTCAGACTTATCAGCAGCATATATAACGCCTGTCCCGATAGTTAGCATAGTTGCTGCCATAACAGCCGCTACAGATGCAGCTTTTATACGGCTTGAACCCGTTTGATGATTTTTAGCAAATTCCGAAGCTACAACATAGCAATTTTTTGCTTTATTCCACACGACTTTATATATTTTATTCATATAGATATCCTCCTTCTTTTATACGTACTTTTTCAGGTATTATTTCTGTTCATACGAAACTTTCCGCCGTTTATTAAACCAGCGTTTTTGGCAGTCATCACAGCAAAAAGCCCGATGCCGGTCTTTGGGGGTCGTAACGATGACGATTTTCCCACATTCCCGGCAAGTAAATTCTCGATGCATTACTACCGAAGATACTTTTTTGGAATATTTCCAATATAATTTTTCACAATGCTGTGAACAGAATTTAGTACGGCAGTCTCTGCCATCTGTTACCCGCACGTGTTTACCACACCGCAGACACGTAAATTCCCGTATAACGGGAGCATAAAGAGGCCCTTCGACACGGTTGTCATTGATTCCATGGTGATTGGCATACCTCCTGCAGGTATATCCGCAGTATCGCTGGGTAATACGGGTCGGGGGTAAATTCTTTGCCGCAAACAGCACATTTCATACGAACATGGTCATGCTCCTGTCATTCCATACTGAATGGCAGACAGGTGGTAACCAATAATTGGAAATAACAAACGAATGCAAACATGCCAAAAGGACAATATATGCCTACACTGTCCTTCTTTATATCCATATGAAACAAGACGCACCCATTCCTGGGCCTGTTTTTTTTATATATGTGCCTTTACTATCTTGTAACCCCCCCCTGTATATTGTTTAGCCGTCACCTCTCTGCCGATATGCATGATGACCGTAAAACTAGTTGTAAAGTAAGAAATCATCACTTGGACAGGATACATGATTTTCACCCCCCCTCCATATTATACTATAATATAATTATAGCATAATATGGAAGGAATGGCAAGATATCCGGAATAAAGCAAACTATATACATACTTTAGTATATAGTTTGCAGTTTAAAAAACCTCCTGAACATGGAGGGGGAATTTTCCGTTCAGGAGGTTGGGAGAAACATATTTACAATTTTACAATCTTTGAGGGAGGGGGGGGGAAAACTTCTGATCAGCCGGGGATAACGATATCCAGAACAGCCTGGCGGAATGCGTCATAGCCCTGATCCACGAGGATCTGATAGAGATGCATATCCGATGCCTGCGAGTAGACGTAATTGCGCAGGTTGTAGAACTTGCTGCTGTCAGGGTCCGCCTTTGTCAGGCCATAGTCCGACAGAGCGACTTTCTTCAAGTACTCCTGCGTCCAGGACGAAATGCCCGAGGTCAGGACGAAGTCATGATCGCCGAGGTGCACCAAGAAGGATTCCGGACGTCTCGGCAGTGGCAGCGTCTCACCGTCCGGTGCCAGATAGCCTTCTTTGATCGGATCTTTGCCAGCAATGATGGCTGCTGCCTTGATATAGCCGACCGGTTTCTTTTCTTCACTCGGCCAGCCCGCATGATCATGGGATACCGCCACAGCAACTACAACATCCGGACGCAAGCCGCGGTACATGCAGTCTGCGACCTGCTGGATGTGATGGCAGCCCGTGCCGGCAATCTTGATCTCCGGCAGGCACTTGTGATCCGAAGTCCACTGCAGGATCCATGGTTTAGTCAGGTCGTGCAGCAGCACCGCTTCCGTCAACAATTCACGATTCATGGAATAGCCGAAGAATTGCTCGTAATTCTCGATCAGGCTCAGTCCTGTCTGGAGATCCGTTGCGACATGCGTGATCAGGCCGCATGGATACGCGTGATGACCGCCCCAGCCTGCACCGGCAGCATCCCAGAAATTCAATTTATTCTTGACTTCGGGGAAAATCTGGTCGATCGTGTTCTCTTCTTTGATATATCCAGCGGCCAGCAGTGCCTTGCGGCAGGCTTCCTTGCTCGCCTTATCCGGGTATTTCTTCAAGATCAGCGGCTTCGGAGATTTCAGTCCCTCTAAAACGACCTTCTTGATCGTCTCATCCTGAAGGCCATTCGCCTTGTCCATGAGCCAGTTATAGCCATACTCGCGCAGCGGTGAGCGCTTAGCCATCTCCGTTGGCGACAGTTTCTCCATCTCCGAGAATTTGATGGCCGTCGTCTCGATATCGCGCGGTGCAGCCGAGCCCTGCTTAGGCAGGATGGAAGCAGCCGCAAATGCAGCAGCAGCGCCTGCAGCCGTTTTCAGAAAATCCCTGCGATCGATTGATTTGTCCCAGATTGCCATAATAAACCTCCTTCCATTGTGCGATATACAGCAAACAGGCCTAAGAGGCCTGTCCGCTGAATCAAAGTTGGTTTTTGAGGATATGCTTCATCAGCATCAGACATCCTGATGCGCGGCGAGCCACTGACTCCAGCTCGTCTTGAACCCATTGGCGTGATTCTCCTGGACATACTGATAGAACTTCTCTACCATATGGGCTTTCTGGTGATAGTAGTCAGCCTTCCACTGATCCGGCTTCGGTTTTGCGATTTCATAAGCAACGTAGTTGCCGCCGAGCAGATACTGACGCGAGAGGATATCGCCAAGCGAGACATCCGGGTTCTTCATCATATCGTACATAGCCATGTAAGCCGTCGTGCGACCTGCACCAGCCTGGCAGTGGAAATGCAGCCAAGCATTCGCCGGTAGCGTGCGCGTGAAGTTGATGAACTCATCGATATTGGCGGCCGACGGCCAGATGTGATCCGTTGCCGCAATGCGATAGTAATGGAGGCCATTCTTCTCGACCAACTGCTGTTCCGTCATGACGGAATCAATCTTGACTGGTTTCGGATCGATTGGCATCTTGTCCTTGTCGAGCGCTGCTACGATAAGGCTCTTACCTCTTGCTGCGTTCAGGCGGCTATTCTCATCCTTGAGGACCTCTGCCTTGTTCTTACCGAGGTTGCCCCAATCGCGCAGGCCATACCAGCTGACTGCATTGCCGTTGAAAACACCATGCGTCTCCTGACGGAGGTCCATGATGTAGATAGGGCCCTTAGCCTGCTGCTTGAGAACAGGCAGCATTGCCTGGAGCTCACCATTGGAGAATTCCGCACTGCCCGACATGTAGAGCGTATCAAGGCCCTTGCGCGTCGGCGTCGGGTTGAAGCCCTTGCCTGTCTTCTTGAGATTGACATCCGTCCTGAAGGCCGAATTCATCGTGCGGAAGTTGCGTGGCAGCTGATTGCGGTCTTTCGTGTCCATGCGCCAGATGTAACCGCTGTAATCCGGTTCCCACGAATTGACCTTGTTCTTCTTGGCCCAGACACTGTACGGCGTCTTGAGGTCAGGATTCTCTTTTACATAATCATAGAAATGCTGGACAAACTGATAGCGTTCGATATACGCCTTGCGGCCATAGTTCTTCTTCTTATCTGGAATCTCGCTGAGGTCGACAATGCCGATGAGCTTCTGACGCTGGATGATGTCGTCGAAGCTGACATCCTTCGCGTTCTTGAGGATATCGTGCATGACCATGAAGATAGTCGTGCGCCCCATGCCGGCATAGCAGTGATAATGCAGCCATGCATCCTTTGGCAGGGATTTGTAGAACTCCAGGAACTTGTCGACATCGGGATCATCCGGGCGGAAATGATCCTGCAGCGTCAGGCGGAAGTAATTGGCACCATGCTGCTTGACCATCTCTTCCTCGGTGCGAACTTTGTTGTAGTTGACATAAACCGGGGAAAGAATCACGTTCTTTTTATCGTCAAAGCGATAAATCGATTTGACCGTGCTGTCCTTGAGCGAAGCAAGCTGCTCTTTTTCCAGCGGGATGATGATATCTTCTGTGCGTCCATCATTGCCCCAATCGTGGTTAGCGAACCAGCTGACAGCCGTGCCATTGAGGTAGCCATGCGATTCTCCGCGCAGATCCACATCGTAGAACTGCGATGGTTTTACCGGCACTTTCTTAAGGATTGCTTCCAGCTCTTTCTCGGAGAAACAGCTGGAGGCCGAGACATTCATCGTGTCCATGCCCTTACGGGTCGGCATGATACCGGTCTTCGTCACACCGACGTACTTATCGCTGCCCATGCGGAAGTTGCGCGGCAGCTGGTTGACGTCAGCGCGGTCAATCTTCAGCGCAAGTTTCGGCGGATTCTTGACGACAGCCGGAGCCTGTGCCTCAGCGGAGACCTCCTGCACGACGGCAGCTGGTGCCTGGGCAGCCCATGATGTTCCCGGCAGCTGTGCACTGCCGAGCATAACAGCAACGGCAACAGAGAGCAATGTCTTTTTCTTGAAACTTATCATAAGATTTTCACTCCTCTTCTAAAGCAAACATATGCTTTATATACGTAGCGAATCAAATTTTACCGTACCTTTGATCAGAATTCAAATCCATTTTCCTTTGTCCACTGCGTGTACGTTTTCTTGAGCTGTGGATTAGCCTTGACGTATTCGTAGAAATGACGCGTGAACAAAGCGCGCTTCGGATAGTTCCCTTTCTTATAGGCATCCTTCGTTGTCTCTGCCGACTTGCGGACATCTTGACCACCAAGCAGCACTTCGCGCGTCATGATATCGTCGTAGGAAAGCTTGTCGGCGTTCTTAATCATATCCATGAGCGAGAGGAAAATCGTCGTGCGGCCTACACCGGCCTCGCAGTGAACATGAATCCAAGCATTTTTCGGCAATTTCTTGTAGATGGCCAAGAATTCATCGACATTTGCCGGGGTCGGTGCAGAGTAGTCCATGACCGGCACACGATAGTACTTGACGCCCATCGATTTGACGAACTGTTCTTCGGTCTGTACCGAATTGACATGTTCGACCTTCTGCGAAGCAATATCCTTGTGCTTGTCCAGCGTAGCGATATCAACATTCTGGTTCATCTTGGCCGTTTCGAGCATGCTCTTCTCGCGGCGATCGATTTCCTTGGCCGATTGACCTTTGTTGAAGGTTTTGTAGCGCGAATACCAGCTGATGCCATCATCATTGATGTAGCCATGCGATTCATTGCGCAGATCGATGACGACAAGATCCTTGGCTGGTACATGCTTCAGGAGTTCCTTGAATTCATTCTTGGAGAAGAAGCTGCTACCGGACTGGCGCAGATTATCCAGGCCTTCGCGCGAGGGGTAGATCCCATCTTTTGCCGTCTTATATTGGCTTTGGGCCGTGCGGAAATTTGCTGGCATCTCTGAGACAGCCGCGGGGCGATCGTATTTGAGAATCTGCACGCCCGGTACTGGCTCTGCGGCAAATGCCGCAGCCGTCGACAACATCGCCGCAACAGTAAGAGCTGCAATTCTTTTGCTGATTCCTGAATAATTCATGCTGACATCGTCCTCCTTCATGGATTTTAGTGGGTTCGATTTTAAAAGATTCGTTTCTTAGAACTTCGTCGTGAACTTCAGATACGTGGAATAGTGCGGGGATTTCTCCAGCGAATTGCCATCTTTATCCACATTGGCACTATCCGGATTCGTATGTGCCCAGTAACGCAGCAGCGAGAGTTTGGAATGATCGCTCGTCGCATAATCCATGATCAAGCCAAACCCCTTGAAGCCAGCAGCATCAATATAATCTTTCCAACTCGAGTAGCCATCATCCATGAAGAGGTTCTGGTCGACATTGAGATACTGTCCAATGATATCCCAAGTTCCCTTCTTCTTGGCCTTGCCATAGTTCAAGCTGATCACATAGCCCTGCGTGTTCTTATCGGCACCAAAGTATTCATAGCCATAACCAATATCTGCACCGTATTTATTTTGAACCGATGCAGGTTTGTCCTTATTAGTATTCCGTACATATTCAGCCGTAATGCCGAACTTACCTACAATCGGCGTCGAACCATAGATGCCGAAGTAACGCTCTGGCTGCTGCGTGCCGACATACAGACCGGCATATGCATCCTTCGAGAAATCATGCTGATACTGAGCAAATTTCAACAGACGCGTGCGAGTTGGTGGGGCGTACCTTTTATTCGTATCATTGGCCAAGTAATCCTGAGAATCGCGACCATAGCCGAGATACAGCGCATCACGCGGCGTCATCTTGTAGTTAGCCGTAAACTGATTCACACTCGATTTAGAGAGCCAGAGACCTTCACCAAGAGATACTTTCTGGACACCAGCCCTCACATAGACAGGGCCGAAGGAGCGACCAACATAGGAGTCGGTTAATTTGACCTTGTTCTTTTCTGAAGAGTAGCCATCCTTCGGCTCAGACGACGTTGCCTTGAATTTTAAGCCAATACCAACATCGTACGTCTTATCCACCACTGTCGTTGCTAAAATATTCGCTTCCGCCTTGATCTTACCGGTCTTATCCTCATCATACATGTAACCAGACTTTGTAGAACCCGACCACTTGATCGTCGGTGCCTCTTTCTTGGCCTTCTTCTCGCTCTTGGCTGCCTCCTGCTTTTCCTTCGCAGCAGCCAAGCTGTTCTCCAAATCGGTCAAGCGTGCCGTCAAATCATTGATCTCTGCCTGCATAGCTGCTACATCGGTATCTGCAGCAGCTGCTTCTGCCGTACCACCGTTAAAGCATACCGGCATCAGCATTGTGGCCGTAAGGCCCAAGACGATTGCTTTCTTTTGATTCTTCATCTGCAAGTCCCCCTAATGTGATTCTTGTGATTCTTCCTGATGACAGAAGGTCAAGCGCGCTGTTATGACTTATCTGACTTTTATTGTAGCAGATTGTTCCATATCAATTCCTCTTGTATTTTGCGGAAACATCACGAAAACCTATGCATTCTTGCGTTTATTTGTATTATAGGTAATTTTCTGATTACAAAAGACAGTATAAATTTTGAACGCGCTTTGATTAAATTCAGTGTACCATACCCGGCT
>ULTK01015130.1_pt1 | contig 14692 bp, 9 predicted proteins | sample 1957551 | NCBI WGS metagenome assembly ULTK01 (sample SAMEA4835733, study PRJEB28245) | human gut metagenome | biome: gut microbiome; material: fecal sample | place: Denmark | collected 2008
CGAATTTATTAATAAATGATTCGGAAGAAGTATATAAACGGTTAATATATTTCGTGTGAAAGTGTGTAATGATGCCAAGAAACTTTCTGTTTTTATTATTAATGGGTAGTTTGTCTTTACATTCTCTTTTTTCTGTTTTCCTGTCATCAGCAGGATGTGTCACGATGTAATGACGAGAATGATATTCCAAACTTAATTTTTATTTTCGCTTTATTAACTATTAATGAAAAAAAAGTCTTTTCTTTGTATCATCTTAAAAATGAAACTATGAGAATCAATTTATGTTTGTTATTATTCCTTGTTTTGCTGAACATCTCTTGTAATTCCAAACGGGCGGGAAAAAAAGAAGATGTTGAAAAAGATACTTATGCCAATCCATTATTTATGGAAGGGGCTAATTCAAGCGCGATTTACCATAATGGTAAATATTATTATACCCATGAAACTAATGAGCAAATATATCTGTGGGTAACCACCGATATTACCGATATGGCTCATTCCACTTGTAAAGAGGTCTGGGTGCCTAAAGATCCTTCGAATAGCCATAACCTTTGGAATCCGGAAATACGGAATATCAATGGTAAATGGTATATCTATTTTGCTGCCGATGATGGAAATACAGATAATCATCAGATTTATGTGATTGAGAATGATTCTCCTGACCCTATGCAGGGAGAGTTTCGCATGAAAGGAGCGATCATGACCAATCCCGATTGGAACTGGGGAATACATCCCTCAACTTTTGAACATAAAGGGGAGCTTTATCTTCTATGGTCCGGGTGGCCTAATCGGAGGATAGGCAGTGAAACACAATGCATCTATATTGCCCGCATGGAAAACCCCTGGACATTGGCTACGGAAAGGGTTCTGATTTCGAAGCCGGAGTATGAATGGGAACGGCAGTGGGTAAATCCGGATGGCGGGCGGACTGCTTATCCGATTTATGTAAATGAAAGCCCTCAGTATTTTCATTCCAAAGATAACCGGACTGTCATTGTCTATTATGCGGCAAGCGGTTGCTGGTCTCCTTATTATTGTACCGGAATGTTGACTGCCGACGCGGATAGTGACTTGCTGAATCCGGCTTCCTGGAAGAAGAGCCCCGTTCCTGTATTTCAACAGAGACCGGAAGATGGAGTGTATGGCCCGGCTAACCTTTCCTTTCTTCCTTCGCCTGATGGAACGGAATGGTATATATTGTATCAGGCAAGAAGTGTTCCTAGCGGTAATACGGGAGAGTCGGAAAGTCGCAATCCACGATTGCAGAAGATAGGATGGGATGCTGATGGAATGCCGGATTTGGGAGTCCCTTTACCGGTGAATACTCCGTTACCTAAACCATCTGGCACAGTTCCAAATCAATAACTCTTTTGGGGAGAAACTCGCTCATTATTAACTCGCGCTGTTTTTGATTTGCTACGAACAGGCTGGTTGAGAGAATCTCACCGGTGGTTCCATCATCCGTTACTACTGTCACTTGTCTTACTCCTTCCAGTGGTTTGCCACTTGAAGGAGAGATAATGTGTTTGCGATCATCCGAGTTGTTTCCGGAGGTGGTTAAACATTCGTTATTAAGGAGTATGGATTGAGTTTTATGGTTTTTTGTAGTACTTGCCTGATCGTCAAAGCTGACTTTCCATCCTGTGCCAACCGGATGATTGCCTAGAGCGAGTACAGAACTGTTTCCCATATTTATTAAGGCATTTGCTATGATGTGAACCTTTAATATTTCTCTTATTTTGTCGAGAGCATAACCTTTAAGAAATCCGGAAAGGTTTATTGTAGTACCTGCTTGTTGAAAGAAGACACTTTGTGCTTCGGGGTATAAATGAATGGAGTGTATGGTATCTTGATTATAATTATCTGAGTGGATAGTAACATCGAAACATCCTAAGGTTTTTTTATGATATTCTGTGCACAATGAAATCATCCTGTAAAGAGACTGACTGATCATAACAGGAGCTGTGGAAGCTCTTTGATTGACTTGCGATAATTCACTGGAAGGGTCATAATAATTTGCAATTCTTTCCAGTTGTCGGAGAGTGTCATATATACTATTAACTACAAGCATTAATTCATTTTCTGATTTCTGGCAGCAGAGTATTATATCTACGCGTGTATGCATGGATAAAAACCAAGCATAAAGCAAACCGTCATCACCATGTGTCTTGTATAAGTGTTGAATTGTATGCTGCATTTTGTTTTATTGAAATATTAAGAGGGCATGCCACTTTGTGCATGCCCTTCTACTCTTGATTTTATGTTAGAAATCGGCTTTTCAGTGCAAGTTATTTCAGCTCTTTGATTTTTACATTTTTAAACCAGACTTCGTCTCCATGATCTTGAAGAAGAATATTGCCTTCTGCGGAATTACCAAAATTAGGCCAGTTTTTATATTTACTGTAGGCAACCAAAGCATTCCACATGTCAGTATTGCGAGTATATTCGATCAGTTTTACCCCATTCAGCCAGTGTTCTACGTGGTTATCTTGCACAATAATGGTGGCGGTATTAAAATCTTTTTTGTTGAAAGGCTTCTTCTCTGGAGCCGGAATAAGATCATATAATGAACCCAACTTTCTGTTGCCTTTTACTCCAAGTTTAGCATCTGGATGTTTGTCATCATCAAGAATTTGAAACTCACAGCCAATAGCAGAGCCTTCTCCTTTGTTCAAATCAGGGTTGACAAAGTATTTAACCCCGCTATTTGCGCCTTCGGTAATCTTGAAATCTACCGTGAGAATGAAGTTTTTATATTTGCGGGTAGTTACGATATCTCCACCATTAGCTGATTCTGCTCCTCCGCTCTTCATCACTTTCAGAATTCCATCTTCCATCTTCCATCCTTTTTCCGGAAAAGCATTCAATTTTGCTCCTCTCCAACCATTGTTGGTTTTACCATCCCAAAGTAGGGCCCAACCCTCTTTGGCTTCACGTGGAGATATGGTGTTGGCAATCATATTTCGTTCGGGCGCTTCTTCCGTTTCAGGTGTCTGGTAACGTTCTACATCCGTTGTACAAATACGGATGTCTTTCCAGCTGACAGTTTTACCTTCTTCGGAAGCATTACCTATTGCGTGTACTTGCAATGCAATAAATCCGCTAGGTGTCATATCATCCCAGATATTGGCACAAGGTACTCCATTAATCCAGGTACGGATAGAATTTCCGATAGCTTCAATCCTGGCTTTATTCCATGCATTGTTTTTAAAAGCGGTTTTTGCAGCCGGATTCAAAGTCAGTGGATACAACCAGTTTCTGCGTGCTTCATCATAGATACCTCCTGACCAAGCTCGCTTAGACGGGTCAATTTCAAACTGATAACCGTGCACACGACCATTCTGATAATCTTTCTTGCTTTCACTACGAAGTTGTACTCCTGAATTTAATCCGTCATCAATTTTGAAATCAAATTCAAGTATGAAGTCTCCATAGTTCTTGGTTGTTGCCAGAAAAGTATTTGGAGTTCCCATTTTAGAAATACCCACAATGGCACCATCTACGATTTTATACTCGGCTTTGCCATTTAGTTTTTTCCATCCTTTCAGGTTTTTGCCGTTGAAAAGAGGTTCCCAGGTCTGCGCAGATAATGAAGCCGCACAGAATAAAAGTAAAGTAAATAAGAAGTTCTTTTTCATTTTTAATGTTATTCTTAGTAAATTGTTTATAGCTGGTTTAATGGGTGGTTATGTTCATTTATAATTTATAAAATTCGTCCCAACCTTTGCGTGGAGGTATCCCTGTCAGCATTGCATTGGCAAACTCGTTATTTGTAATTTGTTTGGTACGGCTGTCGAAGAACAGCTGAGTGTTGAGGCGTTGAGCCATTACACCAAGTGAGAATACCTGACTTAGCACTCCATTGATTTCGAATGGAGAACGTGTTTTTTCTATACCGTTACATGCCAATAAAAAATTCTCGAAATGATTGGACGGGCTCTTTGGTATTTGGGGTAGCTTGTCTGCCATCTCTTTGGCTTTTTCTTCGGGAATGATGGATAAGGTACTTCCATGACTTCCTCCTTTAAATGTCAGGTCTTTTGTATAAATGATCTTTCCAGGATTCAATTTGGCGGCCGGAACATCTCCTTGGTTAGTCGTGGGGATATTAGGGTCTAATCCTGATACTCCGTAACCGGCAGGAATAGGAGGGAGGTTGTCTAGTCCGTCATACCAGGTGATATCTACGGGTGGCATCCCTTTGCGTTGTGGGAAGCGGAAAAGAATAGTGGAAGAATAAAGAAAGAAATAATCATTATGCCCTTTTTCATGCAATAAAGTTACTTCATAGGGCAATCCTAATTCCAAAAACTCATGAACGGTATCCAGAATATGTGCTCCCCAGTCTCCTAAAGCTCCCATTCCGAAGTCATACCAACAGCGCCATTCTCCCTGATGATATTTTTCATTGTATTCATGATATGGAACAGCGCCGAGCCATGTATCCCAATCCATGTCTTTCGGAAGTTGCTGTCCTGAGGGGAGTTTATAAATGTTTGTATCCCATTTATGCCAACGCCGTACGTTATTCATGTGTGCAGTGACGGCGGTCACGTCTTTAATAATTCCGGCATCCATCCAAGCTTTGAACTGGAAGTAGTTTGCTTCAGAATGTCCTTGGTTTCCTACTTGTGTAGCCAGATTAGGACGTTTGAGCGCTGCTTGCATCAAAAGTTCCGCTTCATAGAAAGTACGTGCTAACGGCTTTTCTACATATACGTGTTTGCCAGATGCCAAAGCTAGCATGCTAATCGGAAAATGAGAGTGATCTGGTGTAGCAATTGCAACGGCATCAAATTCTTTTCCCGCTTTATCAAACATCTGGCGGAAGTCTCTGAACTGTTTTGCTTTGGGATACATGCCTATTACCTTTTGTGTATGTTTGGCACCCATGTCTACATCACAGAGGGCAACTACTTCTACCATGCCGGTCCGGGCAAAATCTTCAATAATTTGCTGCCCGCGGTTACCGATACCTACATAAGCTATCTTCACTTTTTCGTTTTTGTTTTTTGAAGATGACAATGTTTGTGCATTCAATATTTCACCAGCTCCTGCTGCCAGTCCGGCAGAAGCCATTGTCATTGTTTTCAGGAAATCTCTTCGTGTTACCATAATTTCTTCATTGATATTGATTAAGTATTCTGTTGATTATATGTTATAAATCTGTTATTATTCTTTTTTCTTTTTGAATAGTGCTGTTATGCCATAAAAGAGGATACGTAAAAGGCTCCAGATGATATATAGCGCTACAGAAAATATGAGCACATAAAAAAATGAAGTTATCATCTCCGTCAAAGGAGTATTATACGTAAATATAGAGTATAAATTGACCAAATTGGCAATAATAAAACACAGGAACAGTGTAATCAACTCTGTTTTCTTTCGTCGAGCGGTCAGGATTGTATCTTTCATACTGCTTCGGATGTTTTTGATTGATGATTCAGATAATTAATTTTGTATTCATCAGGGAAATATAGTGTTTTTTCTTCCTGTAACGCTTGGTGACCCAATAGGCAGAGCATACTCGCATAATATCCTTCTTCCGCGATTCTTGCGGGTTGTTTGCGAGTAATAACAGCTTCTACAAAAGCTTCCAATAACAAAGAAGTGCCATCGCTCTTAGGACGTTCTCCGAGGATTAATTCTCCTTTGTTTTCGTTAGCCGTTTCCGGAGCCCAACTGGTACCTGCGAAAGGCAGAGTGTCAAATAATTTATTTTCCCAATCGTTTATCATTTGCAGAAAACCGGGTGCCGGCGGGATACTTTCAAAGTAATATTTACCTTTTTCTGGTTCAACAGTTCCGAGATTTCCCATGATTTGCTCTTCCAAACCATAAAATTGATTGGAAATAACAGAATCGAATGTCATTTTTACGCCATCATCGAATACATATAGGCAACTTACATTGTCGTATACTTCCCGACCGTCTTTCCAGTATGTAATAGCTCCATGTCCCATCACTTTCTCTGGGAGTTTATTCAATGCCCAACTTCCTATTTGTAATTGATGGCAGGCCAGTTCCGTCATTAGTCCTTTTGAATACTCTTTATAGAGTCGCCAGTTAATTTGTCGTTCTAAATTAGCAGAAGGAACTGGGCGTCTCCAGTCTCCATTTCTGTACCAGAATGTGCGGATCGCATTTATTTCTCCAAATGTGCCGGCATGAATCATTTCCATAGCTTTGATATAACGAGGATCGAACAGACGCTGTTGACCTGTGAAGAATATTTTTCCCGTACTACGATGTTTATTGTACATACGGAAACATTCTTCCATTGTAAAACCAATTGTTTTTTCACAGAATACATGTTTACCGGCATCAAAAGCATCCATTACAATTTTACAGTGCGAACTGAGAGGAGTCGCTACAAGTATAGCATCTATGTTGTTGTTTTCCAATAGCTCACGATAGTCACCATATACTTTTGCTTTGGGAGCAAGCTTCAATGCTTCATCTATCGAAGGCTGGTAAATATCGCAAAGTGCTACGATATCAACTTTAGGATTTTGGACTAAAAAGCTCATAAGGAAGCGACCTCGTGAGCCTGGTCCAATAACCCCCAAACGACATTTTTCATTGGAGGTGTTCACGGCTTCTGAAAAGGCAGAAAGCCAGGGACTTGCTGCAAGAAGAACTCCAGCTCCGGTCATTCCGATATTCTTCAGAAACTCTCTTCTGCTAATTTGCGTATGTTTCATTTTGAAGTTATTTGATTCTCAGTATTTTATTCTGTATGCAAATATAGAAAGAAGAGTAAACTTTCTATAAAATTCACTCTTCTTTTTATTAAAATTGGCATTTACCATTCAATTGCCTGATCTTCGTCTGGTATTTGAGTATTTATTTTACGTTCCATCGTTAGAGATCCCTTTACAACATATTCAAGCGGATAACCCGGAACTGAAGTATAATCTGTAAACTCATATTCCAGATTGTTGATTGTTACGTAAATATGTTTTAGGTAAGGTCGTGTAGCATCCATCTCTTCTTCAACCGTATAGGAAGGTTGCCCTTTCACTACCAGATTTATGTCCTCATTATCAGAAGAAATCTTCAGCTTACGTGTTTGAAGATCTATTTTCTCTTCTGTAAATTCAAATTTAATTTTGTAATATTTCCGATCCAAGCGGTCAATGTCTATAAGGCCCGCATAGAAAAATATAGTTTTGTCATCTATTACATAAGAAGTATGGTATTCCGGAACTATAGCCTCTTTTTCGTTTCCTTTAAAATATACTTTATACGCAGTAGCACTATATTGCCCGGAATAATCATTGAATGGGGAAATACGTAACATCGCCCTCCTATAAAATTTGCGGGGATTGGCCTGGTAGTTGTGTGATGGATCGTTGCTCTGAATAGCTAACGGCAATACCCATTTGTCTACCTGATCTAAATCTTTCAGGGCAAAATCGATAGGCAGTAAGCTTGTACATTCGCCTGCCGGTATCTGTACTGTTTCCGGGAACTCGTAATACTTGTTTTCCAACGGTTTAAAGAAAAGTTCTTTACGGCTGCCGAAATGTTCAACATTCAACACATCCAATGTGTCAAGATCCAATCCTACATGCACATTCAAGTCTTTGGAATTCATGGTTGACCCGCTGACTATCAATGGGAGTTGGTATGTTACTTTCCCTTCCGGCTTGTAACGTATGTAAATAGGAGTTACTCCTTGTGCGTTGACTGGTGCCTTGAAAGATACCATTTGCACATATTGTTCAGATTCCCATTCATTATTGCATGACGCACATACTATCAGTACAGTCATGGCTAAGAGTAAATAATATATCTTTTTCATTTTTTTCAAGTTTATAAGATTATTCCGGATAAGTCCAGCCTGGATTTTGAGTTAAACGTTTGTTGCGCTTTAATTCAGTATGATTGATTGGCCAAAACCACATTTTGCGTGAGAAGGTTGTTGGTAATGAAGGTACTGCTACCGGTGTATGGAATACATCTGCCATTTCTTTAGTTGCTAAAGTGTTACACCCATAAATTGGAGTTGATTCTTCTACCGGAGCATCTAGCCAACGACGTAAATCAAAATAGCGATGTCCTTCTCCCATCAATTCAATCTGACGTTCACGTTTTAACTTTTTGCGGAATTCGATAGGGTCATCATATTCTTCTTGGGTATAATCAGGAACTCCTGCACGAATACGTATAGGACGAATTCCTTTTTTCATTTCATTGATATCGCGTTTGATTATATGAGTCTTATTACCATCCCAAGAAGGTATGTCGTATTGCCCGTTTAATTCGTTCAATGCTTCGGCATAAATCAACAGAACTTCTGCATAACGGATAGCCGGTTCTACTTTCTTTTTAATAAGTTCTTCATTGTTGTCTCCTTTACCCATATCATCCGGGTGTACAAATTTTTTAACTCCAATGCCGGTGCGTAACCAAAACATCGAGTTTGTATACCCATTACCGTCTCCACGGTAATAGAAGACTTGTATGTTTTGAGGTTCTCCTGCATTTTTATTGCTGTTCAACAAATTCCAAACATCACCATTGTAGGCTACTGAAGCATAGAAACGGGGCTCACGATTAGCATACTGTAAAGAGACGCCTTCTGACAAAGGTTTGTAACGACCTGCTTCTACGTCTTCTTTCGTCACATAGCCGGACATGCGTTCCGAACCGTCACCGCGGTTGATTTCTTTATCTTTACCGGGACAATCAGTTCCATCATTCATATAATATGCGTCACATTGTTTCTGTGTAAGTCCGTGTGTATTCCATCCTTTAGCAACACGTGGTAGCTGATGTATTACCATGTTATTAATGCTTTGGTCACCAGTATTCTGCCCACGGGTAAAAATTAATTCTTTATTCTCAAAAGCACTGACTGTTCCGTTGAATATAGCACGATAAGATTCGAACGGATCGATGTCTTTCCACCCATTCGGCCAAGCTTGTTCTGAGAATTCAGGGTGGTATGGAGGAGCAATCGTTGCAGGAAATGCAATATCCCCTTTGTCTGTAGCATAAGAAACAAACAGCGTGTAACGGTTCAATTCTATCACATCCTTGGCAGCGGCAGCAGCTTTCGCCCACTTAGATTCATCGTAAGCTTCTGGTAACAGTCGATTACCTTGATCATCTACCAGTTCTGAAGCAATATCAGCAGGCGTTTGTCCATTCATTAATGGGCTGGCAGCATATAGCAGAACTTTGGCACGAAGAGCTAATGCCGCACCACGGGTGGGGCGAGCTATTTCTTGTATTGCACGGTCTAAAGGGAGAGCTTGCGCAGCCAGAACTAATTCATTTGTGATATAGGTCACACATTCGTCATACGTATTACGCGGTTGTGCTACTGCATCATAATCTTCCATGTAGTCAATGCCTTGATCCGGCACAATAGGAACAGGACCGAACAAGCGCAACATAATCCAGTAGAAATAGGCTTTCAAAAAGTGCGCTTGTGCTTTGTTGTCAGCAATTTCTTCCGCTGTATATTCCGTATTCATGTCTATATTGTTCAAATATATAGAGGCTTGGCGAATGCCTTTATAACATTTGTTCCAGATTTCTGCACTTTCTCCTGCTAAACCTCCTTCGTTATATTCACCGTTTTTCCATGCTTTATATCGGTCATCTCGATCACCGAAATACATGTCATCAGCAAAACAGAAAGGAACATATCCTTTACTGGCTACATCGAGAAGATGGTTATCTCCCAAAAAGAAGTATGCGCGTGCCAGCCATTTGTCAGAATAAGCTCTGCTTGTAAAAACATCTTCTATTGACATACGCTCATCAAATAGATAATCAGAGTCCAAGTAATCGGAACATGAACTGAGGGTAAATCCTATCCCTATTATAAATGATAAAATAATGTATATTTTCTTCATAATGTCATTGCGTGTATTATAAATTAACGGATATTCCTAAAGATAAATTTTTGCTGAGCGGATATCTCTTTCCATCCGTACTTCCCATTTCCGGGTCCCATAATTTGAATGCAGACCATGTGAGTAAATTGGTGCCAACAAAGAAGATACGGACAGTGTTAAAATGTACCTTATTTACCAGCTGGGTTGGTAGCGTATACCCTACTTCTACAGTCTTTAAACGTAGATAAGACCCGTTGCGTAACCAATAAGTAGATTGCTGATAGTTATTAGAATTAGGTCCGTAGGATAGTCGGGGATATTCAGCATTCGGATTCTCTGTAGCTGGATCACCAGATATATCTGCTGAAATCCAACGATTGGAATTAGCCATCTCTGACAGGACATTTCCCCAGCCATCTCCCAACTTGAACATATGGACTGTTGAGCCATCGATAAAATAAGTTGATTTTCCGGCTCCCTGAAAGTGCAGATTCACATCTAGACCTTTCCAGTTTGCAGCTATTCCGAATCCATAAATAAGATTAGGTTTGGTCGTTGCACCGATTGCGACTTGGTCATTACCGTCAATTTTACCATCACCATTCACGTCTTTATATTTAATATCACCAGGCATTACTTTATAACCATCGAAATCTTGTACCGGACTATTACGGATATCATCATAGTCTTTAAACAACCCTAAAGATATCAATCCTCTTGCTTGATTTACACGATGTCCTTTTTGCATTTTATACCAGTAGTAGTTGTTTTCTTCATCTCTATCTACTATTTCATTTTTGCTATAAGTGATATTACTACGTATTGTTAAGCCAACAGCTCCCAGTTTCTGGCGGAAAGTGAAATGTCCGTCAAAACCTTCAGAAGTCACTTTTCCAACATTGGCACTAGGATTACTTTCTAAACCGACTATCCCCGGCAAATATTCGCGTAACATATAGATTCCTTCGCGTTTCTCATTAAAATAGTCAACAGAACCGGATAATTTGTCATTGAAAAAAGAGAAGTCAATACCGAGGTCATGCTTTGTTGCAATTTCCCATGTAACGTTAGGCGAAGATAAAGAAGAATAGCGCATACCACCATAATATCTGTCAAACGTGTAATCTCCAAAGTTGTATCCACCAGTGTCTACAGTTTTGTCACCATCTTTTTTAGTCATTGTTTCAATATCATAAAGGTAGGGGAAACGAGTATTTCCCAAATTGTCGTTACCTACTTTACCGTATGAATATCGAATTTTGAACATGTTCATCCATTTAAGATGTTTTTTTATCAAAGACTCCTCAGCTATGTTCCAAGCTCCTGAGATGGCAGGGAAGAAACCAAACCGATGTCCTGCTGCGAAATTCTCCGAACCGGTATATCCGAAATTGAAATCAATGAAATAACGATAATTCCAGTTATAGGTAAATCGTCCTGCCAATCCTTGATTACGTCTGGCAATACCTTGTTTAAGATCATCTCCAAGGCCTACCGTTTTTATTTTTGAAGACTGGTTATATTTTAATGTTCCTCCTAGATGATGATGTTTGAATCCTCGGCTATAATGTAACTCTGCTTCAAAGAATTCATTTCTAAGGCCATCGGAACCGCTCTCTTGAAACATCTTTCTTTCTTCAGCTACACGGTCATAATCGAGGGTTCCGTCTGTTGCGCGGAAACGTTTTGCCTTCCACTGTTCCGGCCATTTTCTGCGGTTAATCCAGTTGTTATTTTCTGTGTCATATCCGAAGCGTCCCACGAATCTAAGTCCTTTGGTGATGAAATCAAGTTTCTGCTCTAAGGTTACATTAGTCTGGATATTATTCTTCCAGTTTTCCCGATAACCAGTCATTGTAGCTTGAACCCATGGATTAAAGCGATCTCCATTGTCATTTCCATAGGCTGGTACGTATCCATTAGAATATAATTTAGGAACCATAATGGCATTATATCCCATAAGAGCTGTCCAAATAGCATCACTGCCAACTCCTGAATCATTGGCCTTTTGTAATGAACCTGAAACACCGACTTTTAATAGAGTTGATTTAGTGATGTCTATATCTACATTCATGCGGTAATTCCAATGACGGAAATTTGCATTTGTATTGTAATCTTTCAAAGCTTTATCTACTTTGTACATACCTTGTTGGTCAAGATAGCTTCCTGATACATAGTATCGTGCTGTATTACCACCACCGTTCATGCTTAGTGTGGCACGAGTGCTCCATGAACCTTTTCGTAGTAATTCATCTATCCAATTAACATTGGGATATAAATCAGGATCTAGTCCTAAACGGAATATTTCCAATTCGTCCGCTTTATATAGCGGCTCAAGATTACGTGTGATTTTAGCTTCATTTGCCATGGAAGCATATGTGTATCCATCTACAAAGTCAGGAACTTGGGTGAGCATATTGTAGAACGTTTCCGCTTTTGCACTGATATTAATTTTCCCGGCTTTACCGTGTTTGGTTGTGATTAATACTACTCCATTTGCACCTTTGGAACCGTAAATAGCAGTAGCTGATGCATCTTTTAATACGGAAAAAGATTCGACATCTTCTACATTTATTTCATCCAGACTACGTTCGAATCCGTCAACGAGAACTAATGCGGAATTACTGGCTCCGAAAGTTGAAATACCACGGATCCAGAATTCAGAAACACTACCCGGCTTTCCGGAAGTTTGCATCGCTAAGATGCCCGGTACATTACCTGCCAGGGCATTAGCCATAGAACCTGAGGGATTTGCTTTTAAGACATCTACATCCACATTAGTAATAGCACCTGTTACAGTCAACTTCTTTTGGGCACCGGTACCCGTGATTACCACCTCGTCAATCTCTCTAGCACTTGCTTCTTTCATTGTGACATTGACAGTTCGTTGCTCTTTGACTAATACTTCTACTTTTTCAAAGCCTATATAAGTAAATACCAATTTGTGGTAGGGTGGCATTTTAATACTGTATTTTCCATTCAAATCAGTAATGGCACCTAAGCCGGGTATATTACTTATTGATACATTAACCCCAATCATGGGCTCTTTATTTGTATCAGTTACGACACCTGTTACTACAATGCTTTCTTGTGCCAAAGCACTGGTAGAAAGTCCAAGCAACAACATGCATATAAATAAAAAGTTTTTCATCATATAAATGTATGTGTTAATCATGTATTATTCTTCGTAGCCAATTTTGCGAATACGGCGGTTTTCACGGTCACCTATAAAGAAACATTCTCTTTCTTCATCGTATACGATTCCTTCAGGATGATTGAAGCGTGCTTCTTGGCGTAAATCACCATCATTATATCCGGAAGTTCCATTACTGCCTCTACCAGCAAATGTCGTTACTCGACCTTGTGGTGTTAAGATACGGATACAGTGGTTTTCTCTATCACAGAAATAAAAGTCATATTCATCGCTGCTCCCTTTGTATGCTGGATTCTTTACGAATGTACCTTGTCGGGGAGCATGCATGCGGGCTTTTTTACCAACTCCATCTACCCAATCTTTGGCACCCTGCTGACCACAAACAATATATGGGGTGGTAAGGCGCTTTGTCTTCCAGTCATAATCAGAACGTAAGATGTAATGTTGATTAACTACTACAATGTATGCATAGTTTCCGCTAGGGTGGAATTGGATATGAAACTCCCATCCACTATCTTGTATCGTAAACAAAGGGGTAGTTTCCTGAGTTGTAAAATCATATCGAAACACTTGACCAGCATTCCATGAATTGAAATATAATTCTCCATTTATAGGATGAGTTTCTGCACCATTACAGTTTTGACCTTTTGTCAATTCTGTTATAACTTTGAATCCTGATTCACGTGTAAGAATATAATTGTTCGGTCTATCATTATTATTTTGGTCATTGGTAATAATCATGCTGTCAGCTTCATGTGTCCAGCAGATGGTACGTACTTTGCTTAATCCACTATATACGGTACTTACATATTCTTTTTCAAAGTCAATCAAACGGGTAGGGTGCTGTTCACCCACTAGATATAAATGATTGTGATTTTTGGGATCAAAGGACAACCAAACAGCACCTCCAAAGCCACCACAATCATCAAAAGGTCCATCTTTTAAATCATATTTGGTGTTTCCATCATACATTGTTCCTAGAAATGTTGTAACAAGCATCTTCTTTTGATATACAAACTTCTCATTGGCTTCTGTATTTGCAATTTCTTCACCTTCATCGTTGAGAATACTTAATTTAATATCTCCATCATAAGCTTTAGCTGGCACAACACAGTAGAGGCTTTTTCCTTTTGCTCCTACAACTTTGGAGTCTTGTCCACCGATAGTTACCTTTATTTTAGAAATATCACTTCCGAAGTTTTCTCCATACAAGAGCATTCGGGTTCCAAGTCCTCCTTCTTTTGGACTGAATTCAGAAATGACAACAGGCTTATTCGGATCAAAATCTCCTGTTGCGTCATCATTATCTTTGCAACTTGCAAAGATAAGTGTAAGTAAAGCCAGTACTACCCATTGAGTGTACTGACAGCAACTTTTGGTCTTACTTTTCATTTTCATAATACATTGGATCTTATTGGTAAAAATATTTGTATGCATTTTTACAGATTATTTGAATTCTTATTCACTAGTACTTTCATCCAATATCCTCCGATTACAGAACGAGCCTTAAAACCAGTCATTTTGCCTGTTTTCGTATCATGCCAATCACTGATAGGTACTCGTGAAGTCGTTTCATTGATATATTTATAGAGAGGATTTATAAACTTTTCAAAAGTAGCCTGATCCGGAGACATAGTTGCAGTCCACATAATCCAGTCAGACTTTGTATACTCTTTGCGGGAGT
>ULTK01059047.1_pt1 | contig 14388 bp, 7 predicted proteins | sample 1957551 | NCBI WGS metagenome assembly ULTK01 (sample SAMEA4835733, study PRJEB28245) | human gut metagenome | biome: gut microbiome; material: fecal sample | place: Denmark | collected 2008
CTCGCGGTGCTTTTCCAGAGCCTTGGCGAACATATCGCGCGCGTCGAGAATTTCTTTGTTGTCGGTCTCGGCATAGCCGGTCGCCTCGGCGATGAGCTCGTCGCTGAGACCCGCCTTGCGCAGATCGGTCTTTGCCATGTACTCGGCGTTGCCGCCGAGCATGATATCGGTACCACGGCCGGCCATGTTCGTCGCGACCGTGACCGCGCCGAGCTTACCGGCCTGTGCGACGATCTCAGCTTCCTTTTCGTGGTTCTTTGCGTTCAGGAGATTGTGCTTGATGCCCTCGCGGGAGAGCAGATACGAGAGCTTTTCGTTCTTTTCAATCGACACCGTACCGACCAGAACGGGCTGCCCCTTGGCATGGCATTTTTTCACCTGCTCGATGACGGCGCGATACTTTGCCGCCTCGGTCTTGTAGACAACATCGGGGTCATCGATACGGGCGATGGGACGGTTCGTCGGAATTTCAATGATGTCGAGGTTGTAGATCGTGCCGAATTCCTCTTCCTCCGTGAGCGCCGTACCGGTCATACCGGAGAGCTTGCCGTACAGGCGGAAGTAATTCTGGAACGTGATGGTCGCAAGCGTCTTGCTTTCTCGCGCGACCTCGACATGCTCCTTGGCCTCGATGGCCTGATGCAGACCGTCGCTATAGCGGCGGCCGAACATCAGTCGGCCGGTGAACTCGTCGACGATGACGACCTGACCGTCCTTGATGACGTAGTCGATATCGCGCTTCATCGTGCCGTGAGCCTTGATGGCCTGGTTGATGTGGTGCGCGATGGTGGAGTTTTCGGGATCGGAGAGGTTTTCAAGGCCGAAGTATTCCTCGGCCTTCTTCACGCCGCGGGCGGTGAGCGTCGCGGTCTTGGCCTTTTCGTCGACGATGTAGTCGGCGTCGACGTTGACGTCTTCCTCTTCCTTGTCGTCGCTCTCGGCGATGACCTTCTTGCGGAAGCCGCGTACAAGGTTTTCCGTGCGGGAATACATCTCCGTGGACTTTTCACCCATGCCGGAGATGATGAGCGGCGTGCGCGCCTCATCGATCAAAATGGAGTCGACCTCGTCGACGATGGCAAAGGCATGTCCGCGCTGGACGAGCTCGCTTGCGTAGATGGCCATGTTGTCACGCAGATAGTCAAAGCCCATCTCGTTGTTCGTGCCGTAGGTGATGTCCGCGGCGTAGGCCTTGCGGCGCTCTTCGCTCGTGAGGTCGTGGACGATCAGGCCGACCGTGAGGCCTAAGAAGCGGTGGACCTTGCCCATCCACTCGCTGTCTCGCTTGGCGAGGTAGTCGTTCACGGTGACGATGTGGACGCCGTTGCCGGTCAGGGCGTTTAAGTACGCGGGCAGCGTTGCCACCAGCGTTTTGCCTTCACCGGTCTTCATCTCGGCGATGCGGCCCTGATGGAGCACCACGCCGCCGACGAGCTGCACGCGGTAGGGGTACAGCCCCAGCACGCGGCGGGACGCCTCGCGCACGGTGGCAAACGCCTCAGGCAGGATGTCGTCGAGCGTTTCGCCGCTTTGCAGACGCGTCTTGAACTCCGGCGTTTTGGCCTGCAGCTCCGCGTCGCTCATCGCCTTGTATTCGTCCGCCATCGCTTCGATCTTGTCGACGATGGGGTAGATGCTCTTGAGCTCACGGTCGCTGTAGGAACCGAACATTTTACTAAAGAAACCCATATTCAAAACTTCCTTTCGTGGGAGCATAATGACACGCTTACAAGTATAGCATCTCTCTGCGCGATATGCAAAGGGAAATTTGCTGTATAATATGAATGGATTGTAAATAAATTCCGATGCATTGACGGGCATGTCTTGCACTCTATATAGCCGCTGTGGTAAAATACAAAGCAAGATAGTACAAAGCGACGAAACGCCCTCCGATGGCGGAGGACAGAAGCATAAGGAAGAAGTTTTTTCTCATCTAAGGAGGACATTCGCATGAAACTGCACTTTTACGGGGCCGACCGCTGCGTGACCGGCTCCTGCCACTGCCTGGAGATAAACGGTAAGAAGATCCTCGTCGACTGCGGCTTACAGCAGGGCCGTGACGAGCTCGACAACCGTTATCTCGCTTTCGCTCCCGGCAATATCGATATTCTGCTCGTCACCCACGCGCACATCGACCACACGGGCCGTATCCCGCTGCTGGTGAAAAACGGCTTCCACGGCCGCATCCTGACGACGCGCCTGACAGCAGATTTGATGAAGATCATGTTGCTCGACTCCGCTCACATTCAGGAGAGCGACGCTGAGTACGAAAACCGCAAGGGCGAGCGCGCGGGCCGCGAGCATGTCGATCCGCTCTACACCGAGCAGGACGCGCTGGACGTCTTCAAGTACGTCACGACCTGCGAGTATGAAGAAAAGGTCGACCTCTGCGAGGGCGTGAGCGCGCTCTTCACCGACGCGGGCCATCTGCTCGGCTCTGCGTCCATCACGATTGAGCTCGAAGAAAACGGCGTCCACAAGACGATCGTCTTCTCCGGCGATATCGGCAACGTTGACCAGCCCATCATCCGCGACCCGCAGCTTTTAAAGAAGGCCGACTACGTTGTGATGGAGTCGACCTACGGCGACCGCAACCACACCGAGGTCTGGAGCTATACCGACGAGCTTGCCGAGATCATCGACGAAACGCTCGGCAAGGGCGGCAACGTTGTGATTCCGTCGTTCGCTGTGGGCCGCACGCAGGAGCTTTTGTACTTTATCCGCGAGATCAAGGATCAAAAGCTCGTCAAATCGACGCCGAACTTCCCTGTGTACATCGACTCGCCCCTTGCCAAGGCGGCGACGACTGTGTTCTGCGGCGACCTGCACGGCTATCTCGACGAGCAGGCGCTCGATCTTGTCAAGGACGGCACGCACATGTTCACCTTCCCCAACCTCAACCTTGTTGAGTCGAGCGAGGAATCGAAGATGCTGAACATGGACACGACACCCAAGGTCATCATTTCCGCCTCCGGTATGTGCGACGCCGGCCGCATCCGCCACCATTTGAAGCACAACCTCTGGCGCGCGAACAGCGCGGTCGTGTTCGTCGGCTTCCAGTCGCCCGGCACGCTGGGCCGCAGATTGCTCGACGGCGTTGAAAAGGTCAAGCTCTTCGGCGAGGAGATCGCCGTCAAGGCGAAGATCGTCAATTTCCAGGGCCTTTCGTCCCACGCCGACCATGACCACCTTGTCGAGTGGATCAAGGCCTTCGACCCGAAGCCTGCGCATGTGTTCGTCGTCCACGGCGACGAGGACGTTGCGCCCGTGTTTGCCGAAGAGCTCAATTCCCTCGGCTTCCATGCGCACGCGGCCAAGTTTACCGAGTGCTACGACCTCGCTGCGAACGAAATGGTCAGCGAGGGCTACATTTCCGAGCGCAAGCGCACGGCGCAGAAGTCCCGCGCCGACAACCTCTACGCCAAGCTCGTGGCGGCAGCGGAGTCGCTGCTTGAGTTTGCCAAGCGCTGCAAGGGCAGACCCAACAAGGACATTTCCGCGCTCACCGGCCAGATCATCAGCCTGATCGAGCGCTTCCGCGAGTGATTTGAGATACACAACAAAAGGTACTTCGCGCGATAAAAGTGCGAAGTACCTTTTCTGAGAGGAGAAAACGATGGAGCTTGCCAAAAATCAGGAGCATACCGTCACCATCGAGGGCTATGGCGAGGGCGGCATGGGCGTTGCGCGCATCGACGGACGCGTTGTGTTCGTCCACGGCGCGCTGCGCGGCGAAAAGTGCCGCGTGCTCATCCTGAAGACGCTCAAGAGCGTCGCCTTTGCCAAAGTGCTCGAGGTGCTCGAGCCGTCGAGCGAGCGCATGGAATCGGACTGCCCGTATTTTCCGCGCTGCGGCGGCTGCACGTACCGCCACATCCGCTATGAAGAGGAGCTGCGGCTGAAAAAGCAGCGCGTGCAGGACAATTTGTCCCGCATCGGCGGCAGTGATGTGACGGTTGAGGAGATTTTAGGCGCGCAGGACACGCTGCGCTACCGCAACAAGGCGCAGTACCCTGTATCAAAGGACGGCGCGGTCGGCTTTTACCGCGCCCGCACGCACGAGGTCATCGAGTGCGAGCACTGCTTATTAGTCAGACCTGAGGCCGACGACGCGGCGGAGGCGCTGCGCGAATATATGCAGTCCTGCCACGTGGCGGGCTACGACGAAAAGACGGGCCGCGGCCTCATTCGTCACCTTTACGTCCGCTCGAACGCGGCGGGGGAGAGCCTGATCTGCGTGCTTGTGAACGGCGATAAGCTGCCGAAAGAAGACCGGCTCGTCGCGCTCCTGCGCGATGCGTGCCCGAAGTGCACCGGCATCGTGCTGGGCACGAACACGAAAAAGGGCAACGTCATCCTCGGCGACCGCTACCGCACGCTCTGGGGGAGTGACCGGCTTGAGGACACGCTCTGTGGCAAGACGTTCAAGCTCAGCGTGCCGTCATTCTATCAGGTCAACCGCGCGCAGGCCGAGCGGCTCTACGCGAAGACCATCGAATTTGCGGACCTCACGGGGCAGGAGACGGTGCTCGACCTCTACTGCGGCGCGGGCACGATCACGCTCGCACTGTCGGATCACGCGAAGAAAGTCCTCGGTGCGGAGATCGTCCCCGAGGCCATCGACGACGCGCGCGAAAACGCCGCGCGCAACGGCGTTAAAAACGCGGAGTTTTTCTGCGGCGATGCGTCCGATGTGGCAAAAAAGCTCGCGCGCGAAAACCTGCGCCCCGACGTCATCACCGTCGACCCGCCGCGCAAGGGCTTGGCCGCCGACGTGGTGGAGAGCATCGCCGAGATGCAGCCGGGACGTGTCGTGTACGTCTCGTGCGACAGCGCGACCATGGCGCGCGATGTGAAGCGCTTAGCAGACCTCGGCTACACCGCGAGGCGCGCCTGCGCAGTGGACATGTTCCCAAGGGCAGATCATGTCGAGACGGTATGCTTGTTGTCCAAACTTCAAAGTAAGGAACATATCGAGATCGAAGTGAAGATGGACGAGTTGGATTTGACCGCTGCGGAGAAAAAGGCAACCTATGAGGAAATCAAAGCGTATGTTCTGGAACATAATGGCTTGAAGGTCAGCCATCTCTATATCGCACAGGTGAAGCAGAAGTACGGCATCATTGAGCGCGAGAACTATAACAAGCCGAAGTCTGAAAACGCCAAACAGCCCCAATGCCCGCTGGATAAGGAAAATGCGATTATGGAAGCATTGAAGCACTTTGGTATGATTTTGTAGATGCCTTTTGAAAGAAATTGCAGGTGGCGGTCGGTACCAAATGATCTTTCGCTAACAAGCTGTCTAAAGGTTAAACTGTCAGTATAAGAATGCTAACGAAGGTGCGTAAAACACGGAACTGCGATATTGGGAATATCCGAAAGCTGATTTTTCCCAAGAAGGCATCGTTGAATAAGAGGTGGATGGTATGGCGGCAAAAAAGAAAAACATAATTAGCAAGGCTAGCCCTCACACAATAAAAAAATTTGAGCTGATAGAAGAGTACATCAAATCGTGGGCACAGAAGTTGCTGCTGACTGAGTCTTGCAATGGGCTGATCTTTATAGACTGTATGTGCAACAGTGGTGTATACACCGACGATGCCGGGCAATTGGTGAAAGGTACAGCAGTACGCGTCTCAGAAGCACTTAGGGAAGCATCAAGAAGCTATACGGAGAAAAATATACACATTTACTTGAATGACAAGGATAAAGCGCGCGTAGATGAGCTAAAAAAGCATCTTCCACAGGATGAGCGCAATTTTAAGATTGTCACCTCTTGTGGTGATGCGCACGAGCTACTCCGAACTATCGGACCACAGTTATATGGAACTGGGCACCTGCATTATTTCCTGCTCTACGATCCGTATGATGCGACTATTGACTGGGAAGCACTTCTACCGTTTTTCCGTAACTGGGGTGAAGTTATGATTAATCACATGGTTTCAGATCCGGTGCGGGCGATCACAAGCGCCAAGAAGAAAACGACAAAGGCAAAGTACGAGAACACTTATCTGGAAGACTTTGAGAAACTGGTGCCTTACGGAAGTGACAAGAAGGCCTATGAGGCTAGAGTGGAAGAAATCATAAATTCACTGAAAGGAGCTCGCAGGTACTACGTATCGGCATTTCCGTTCTATAACACGCAGAATTCGCTCGTCTACAATTTGATTCATTGCACGAGCAACAAGGAGGGATTTAAGCTCTACAAGAAGAGTGCTTGGAAGGTATTTGGCGCACAGTCCTCTACCAAGCACTCGGTTGAGAACAGGCAGTTGTCATTTAACCTTTTCGGTGAGATTGCTGAAGAGGAAGATGAAAGCTGCTTGCATGTTATCGATATAGCGAAATACCTGCAGCGCAGCTTTAGAGGCCGAAAGCAGGTGCCGCTGGATGAGATGTGGGAACTTCTGGATAACCACCCGATTTTCCCGTCAGAGGGATTTCGCAATGAGGTAAAGAGCGATCTGACCGATTTCTTTGGCGCGAAGATTGAGCAGATTGTGAATCCTGATATAGGAAAGAAGGAAACGGTGATCTCTTTCTCTTCTTGAGATTGAGTTTCAAATAGATGAGGTGATTGGAATTTATGGCAACGTCGCAGAAATTTGGTGGCAATTGGACTGAGAAGAAGTTGAATATCTTCACCAGCTACCTGGACGCATACCTGATTGCACTGCAAAATCAGAAGTTTAAGAAGATTTATATAGATGCCTTTGCTGGAACCGGTGAGATCGAGACCAGTGACGGCGGGCAGTTTCTTGTGGGCTCTGCTAAGCGTGCACTGGCGTCTGAAAAGAAGTTCGATCATTACTATTTCATAGAAGCGGACTCTCAGAAGGCAGGAGAACTTCAGAATATGATAAACTCCGAGTTTCCGCAGATGAGGAGAATTGTTACAATTTACTGCGGCGATGCGAATGATAAGCTCGCGGAGATTATTAGCAACGTAGACTGGAGATATAACAGAGGATTGCTGTTCTTAGATCCATATGCGACGCAGGTAAATTGGGCTACGCTTGAAAATGTAGCACAGACGAAATCGATAGACGTATGGTACCTGTTTCCGTTCTCTGCACTTGAACGTATGCTGCCGAAAAACGGAAAGTACGATAAATGGGAGGATTGCATAGATCGATTGCTTGGAGATGCCGGATGGAGGAAGGAATTCTATAAGAAAGATCCCCAGATGACGCTTTTTGACTTGTTCCCGGAGCCCGGACAGAGCGATGGCGAACGGATGGTTAAGGACGCAAATCCAGATCACATAAAGGAGTATATCCTCTCTCGACTTGGGACAATCTTTCCATGTGTGTCAAAGCATGCGCGGATTTTCAGGAACAGCAGGAACTCGCCGATGTTCCTATTCTGCTTTGCCATTGCGAGTGAGAGTCCGAAAGCGCAGGGACTTGCACTGCGGATGGCAGACTACATATTAAAGAACAAGTAGGCGGAGGATGAAAGCACCTTGAAGACGATAAAACGAAAATCCATGCTTTATCAAACAGGGGTAGAGTATGGTGACTACACAATGAATCACGTGCAGGGGTGTGCACATGGGTGCAAATATCCATGTTATGCATTCCTGATGAAGAAGCGATTCGGGCAAATTAAGGATTACGAGAGCTGGCTTGAGCCAGTGCTTGTATCAAACACGCTTGAATTGCTGGATAAAGAGATACCGAGGCTCAGAGATAAGATTCAGTCTGTGCAGCTTTGCTTTACCACAGATCCGTTCATGGAAGGATATCCAGAGGTGTCCCAGATGAGCATTGCGGCTATCCGAAAACTGAACGAGGCCGGTATCAAATGCACTACATTGACGAAGGGATTACTTCCCATAGAATTGGCGGAACTTTCTCCGGAAAATGAATATGGGATCACGTTGATAACGCTGGATGAAGCATACCGGGAACAGATGGAACCGGGAGCTGTTCCCTGTGCAGACCGACTGGCAGCGCTGAGAGCGCTTCACGAAGTTGGTTGCAAGACGTGGGTGAGCATAGAACCGTATCCAACGCCGAACATGATAGAGCAGAATTTACGCGAAATCTTGGAAGCTGTAGCATTTACCGACAGGATCATCTTCGGCAGAACGAATTACAGCAAGACAGCAAACGCCTATGAAGGACAAAGGCACTTTTACAATGAATGCGCAGCAGAGGTGACGGTTTTCTGTCAAGAGCGCGGCATTGATTATCACATAAAGGAAAAGACGATCACAGAAGAATGAGGTGGAAACAGTGGCGTTATTACAAGACTTGATCCGGCAGATCAACGATCCAACACTCAGGGATAGGATTTTGCAGGAAACAGATAAAGTAATGAAACAAAAAAAGTTCGGGCTTGTGTTTGAAGAGCATCTGCCCGAATGCACGCCGCTTCATGATGTTCCAATCCGTGTCGGTTCAAAAGTGGCGTTAAAGACAGGCTATGTCAGCGATATTTATATGGTCATAAAGCTCGATGGGAACGAAGCTCTCTGCGACCGAAGAGAGACGCATGAGAAAGTAACTTTCCAGCTGGATGAGATTGTCGCTATTGCAGAATTTGGCGAGCCGATCTATCCCACACTAAAACCGCTGGATACCGTTCAGAACGCTCCAGATAGCGACCTTTGGCATACGCTGATTGAGGCGGACAACTACCACGCGCTCCAGCTGCTGGAATACCTGTACGCAGAGAAGGTGGACTGCATCTATATCGATCCACCATACAACACCGGAGCAAAGGACTGGAAGTACAACAACGATTATGTTGACAGCTCTGATGCTTACCGCCACAGCAAGTGGCTCTCCATGATGGAGAAGCGCCTGAAAATTGCGAAAAAACTTCTGAATCCGAATGATTCCGTCCTTATTGTTACCATTGATGAAAAGGAGTACCTACATTTGGGCTGCCTTCTTGAGGAGATTTTTTCTGGGAAAACGATGCAAATGGTTAGTATAACCATTAATCCCTCTGGAGCAAAGCGAGATAATCTATTTTCGCGCTCTGATGAATATGCGTATATTATTCTCTTTGGTAACGCACAAGTGGTACACCCGAAAGGAAATGGCGATGAACGAGAAGTAAGATGGTGGTATTTACGCAGAACGGATTATGCCTCCAGAAGAGGGACTATTAAAGGAGGTGTGGCCCAATTTTATCCAATATATGTTGATGATAAGACAATGAAGATCATTGCTATAGGAGAGGCATTGAAACCAGAGCAACAAAGAGTTAATATCCCAGCTATTGAAGGTGCTACTCCTGTATTCCCCGTTAGAGACGATGGAGTTGAAATGAACTGGGGAATAACAAGGGACTCTTTACAGAAACTTTGTAAAGAAGGCGTTGTAAGAGTTTCTCCAGGAAGCAAAAACCAACCATATGTGTTTAGATATTTAAGTGCTAATTATGTTGATAAAATTAAAAGCGGTCGATGGGCCGTACGAGGTCTACGCGAGGATGGAACAAAAATAGTTGTCGAAACAGAAGGTAAGGTTACAAGAACGACAACCGTATGGCAAAACAAAAGTTATGATGCGGGACAATACGGAACATCTGTACTTGGCGATATAATAGGAAGCGGTAAATTCACTTTCCCAAAATCGGTGTATGCTGTAATGGATACACTCAAGTATTTTATTGCAAATAAGAAAAATGCTCTTGTTGTTGATTTTTTCGCAGGATCTGGTACAACCATGCATGCTGTCAATCTGTTAAATTCGATAGACAATGGTCATCGTCGGTGTATTATGGTAACCAACAATGAAGTTTCAGCGGATGAAGCAAAAGCGTTAGATGAAAAAGGATATAGGCCAGGAGATAAGGAGTGGGATAGACGCGGTATTGCTAGGTATGTCACATGGCCTCGAACGGTTTGTTCCATTAAGGGATGCAATATTGATGGCAAACCTCTCGATGGGAACTATGGATGTAACGTAGAACAATATACCGAAATTGACGGGGAAACCATTAATCCCGAAACTGGAAAAAAGATTCGAGGAAAAGTATATAAAAAAGAAAAAGAACCTGCTTATCCTGAATTAGCGGATTTGAAGATGTCTGATGGATTCAAAACCAATGCTGTGTTCTTCAAACTGAGCTTCCTCGACAAAACCTCCGTTGCTCTCGGTAGGCAGTTCCGTGAACTGCTTCCGGTGCTCTGGATGAAGGGCGGAGCCATTGGTAAGTGCCCAGCTCTTGAAAATGATGATCTCCCGAATATGCTGATCTTGCCGCAAAACAAAATGGCTGTTCTGGTAGATGAAATATATTATTCAGAGTTCGATGCCGAATTGAGCCAGCATCCAGAAATCCAGACAATCTTCATTATAACGGATTCAGAGACAGCATACCGGTCGATGATCCGTACCTATGATGGCAAAGACTGCTATCAGCTTTACAGAGACTATCTGGATAATTTCAGAATCAATACGGGGAGGTAACCATGAGAGTAGAATTATTCCCTTTTCAGAAAAGAGCGCTTGCTGATATCCGTATGAAGACTGCGGAGGCAATGGGCAGCTATCACAGAACACATGCGCCGCAGGTGGTTTCCTTTACTGCTCCAACCGGAGCCGGAAAGACCATCATTATGTCCGCGCTGATTGAGGCTATTCTTTTCGGTGATGAACAGTATATGGAGCAGCAGGATGCAATCATCGTCTGGCTTTCGGATTCGCCTCAGCTGAACGAGCAGTCAAAGCAAAAGATCGACTCCAAGGCTGATAAGATCAAGTTGTCGCAGTGCGTTACAGTTTCCGAGGAATCCTTTGATAAAGAGGTATTTGAGGACGGTCATGTTTATTTTCTGAATACGCAGAAGCTGTCGGTCACCTCCAAGCTAACGAAAAATGGCGATGGCAGGACTTATACAATTTGGCAGACGCTTGCAAATACTGTTCGGGAAAAGAGCGACAGGCTGTACTTTATCATAGATGAAGCACACCGCGGCATGCAGGGACGTGAGGCCAGCAAGGCCACGACAATCATGCAGAAATTTATCAAGGGTAGCGATGAGGATCATATTCCGCCGATGCCAGTGGTGATTGGTATGTCTGCGACGACTCAACGGTTCAATGCTCTGGTCGAGGGCACATCCTCAACCATACATAAGTCCATTGTCACAGCGGATGAAGTGCGGACGTCCGGACTTTTGAAAGACCGCATTGTCATCACTTACCCAGAGGCCGGTGCGGTCAACAACGATATGGCTATCCTGCAGGCGGCAGCAGACGACTGGAAGGAAAAGTGGGAACATTGGACGCAGTATTGTTTTGAGCAGCATTACGCCTATGTGAATCCAATTCTGATCATCCAGGTGCTAAATGGAACCGGGGGCAAGCTGACCGATACCAATCTGGATGATTGCATCGCAAAGATCGAGGAGCGGACAGGATTCAAGCTGGAAAACGGTCAGGTAGTCCACACCTTCGGAGGAACAACTGCCTCCCTTACGGTAAACGGGTTTGAAGTACGTTATGAGGAACCTTCTCGTATCGCAGATGACCGAAATATCCGTGTTGTGTTCTTTAAAGAAAATCTGTCTACAGGATGGGATTGCCCAAGGGCAGAGACCATGATGTCCTTCAAACACGCGAATGACGCTACCTATATTGCCCAACTCCTTGGACGCATGGTCAGAACTCCGATGCAGATGCATATTCAGGTCGATGATGTCCTGAATGATGTGCATCTGTTTTTACCGTATTTTAACGAGGAAACGGTCAAAGATGTCGTGGAGGCATTGCAGAGCACTGAGGGTGGAGATATTCCGACAGACATATATGGCGAGTCACTATCTGGAAAACGCTTCGAGACACTAACTGTTAAACCGAAGAAGAAAATGCAAATGTCAATTCCGGGACAGATGACTTTGGAGGTGTTTGCAAATCAAGGTACCGAGGCGCCAGCTTTGGTATCCATAACGGATACACAGGGTGCACCTACTCCGGTACAGCAGCAGACACAGATTCCGGATGTAGCAGAAGTGACACCCGCACAGCCTACAAATGCCTTCCAGCAAATGAGCGCCGATAGCACACAGACCGTTCAGACGGATGTTAAACCGACAGCAGATGCTCAGCCGAGCGCAGTTACTGCACCCGAAACTATGGCTCCAGATAGCCAGCAGGAAGAAGTAGAGGATTTATTTGACCGTGAAGCGGTTATGAAATTTATCAATGATGCCGGCCTGCTTTCTTATAATGTCAGAGCGCTCCGGATTAACGATTACCTCAAATCGCTATATCGGATGGCACACCTGCTTAGTATGTCCAAGCTGCACCGTGAGGCAATCAGAGAGGTGCAGGATGAGATTGTCCAGATGATTCGTGATTATGTGGAAAATCTGAAAGCTAAGGGCAAGTACGATGACCTCGTGCAGCAGGTGAAACAGTTCAAGCTTGCCACGCAGATTTTTGATGTGTTCGGCGAGACTGTGGACAACTATTCTGTTCATGATATGTTTACGACGACCGATACAGACATTGAACGCCAGTTCCAGATTGCCGATGTGAAGTTGGGACGTGAAGGCATTGGTATGGCATATGGCAATAAGTATGGCGACCTCAGTGACCTCACGGCTTTTAAGATAGACGTCATTCTTTTTGTTGCTGACGAGAACTGCATGAACAGACTTCATACCTATGCGGAAAACCGGTTCCACGGACTGAATGATGATTATCGCAGATATATTGCCACTATCAACTCAGAGAAAATCCGCAGAGATTACGACAGCATCGTCTCTGATGGTGATGTGGTCAGCAAGCATAACTTCCGCCTTCCAGAGACAATACAGGTTCCACATGAGGCTGGTGGCAAAGAATACCGTGATCACTTGTTCGTTAGTGATACCACGGGAACAGCGAAACTGAAGCTAAACGGCTGGGAGGCTGATCTGATTGCAGAGGAAGAAAAGCGGCAGGATTTTGTCTGCTGGATTCGCAATCCTTCCAGAGCGTCATGGGCACTGTGCATTCCCTATGAAATCAACGGAGAGATTAAACCAACTTATCCCGATTTTATCATAGTGCGTGAAGATGAGCGCCTTGGCTATGTGATCGATATCCTTGAGCCACACAGTGCAGACTTTAAGGACAATCTTGGAAAGGCTAAAGGTTTTGCAGAATACGCAAGACAGAATCCGGGTGTCGGTAGAATCCAGCTTATCCGTATGGGTAAGGATGCAGCGGGAAGAAATCAGTTCAGACGACTAGATATGTATAAAACAGCAATCCGTGAAAAGGTTTCTTGTGCGATAAACACGGATGAGCTAGATCATATCTTCGATACAGATGGTGTCATCGAGTAAGAATCATAATATCTAGGTATTTTCACAACATCTGGAACTTCGATACTTTTGAAGCAAAGTTGGATAATAACAAACATAACCTTCCACAGAATTCATCTCCCCACTGGATGAAATCTGTGGAAGGTTATGTTTTAGGAGGCTATGAATGTGCAAGCTGTGATATAGTTGCATCTTCATAGGCGACTGAAACAAGGGGAGTGCAGAGGGGAGCAATCTCCTTTGACGCTGGGTTTCCAATAGGGGCGCGAAGCATCCCTGTTGGCACACGATTTTGCTTGCAAAGTCTAGTGTGTTATACCTTTGCTTCCGGCTGACGCGGGAAAGGGGCTGGCTTCGCCATCTGCTGTACGGGCAGATAGCGGTTGGCGGACACTTTTCTGCGTCAGTAGGACAGGCGGATTTTGTGACACCAAGGTGACACAAATGCAGGATTTTTGAGAAGCAAAATCCGACTGGCCGGAGAAGGAAGCAGAGGTATATACAGCCCTCGTCCCGCCGCAGCGACACACTAAAACCACCACGGCAGCTCCAGCCAGAGGTTATCCATTGCAGTATCTTCCAATGTCTTTGCACGGCTCTCTCTCAGATTGAAATGAATTGCTGAGCCGATCATCGTATGCTCCACATCGTCCGTAAAGCCATAGCGGTACAGCAGATAGGCTTGCTCACGCTCGGAAAGTCTGCCCAAACCTTCGTACAGCTCACGCATGGTTTCTTTGTCCACATAAATCTGTTCCGGAGACTTGACGGTCGGATCGGCAATGGCTTCAATGCGCAGCAGCCGTTCCTCACCGGGAAGGATCTCATCCAACCGGATTTTCTGCAAGGCAAGTCCGTCTGTGGTGCTGGTCATTCTCTGCTCATATTGGGAGAAAACATCCCGTATCAGGTCGGTCATGGTGTTGCGGATGAACGGTGCGGCGTAAGTCAAAAACTTGATGCCCTTACTGCTGTCAAAGAGGGGAATGGCGGTCAGCAGACCGAGGCAGCCCTCCTGTTCCAGATCGCTGGTTTCTGTACTGAGGTCACTCTCTGCCAGATTGGATTTCAAATAAATCTCATTGGCGGTTTTGCGGATGAAACCCAGATTG
>ULTK01042862.1_pt1 | contig 14074 bp, 8 predicted proteins | sample 1957551 | NCBI WGS metagenome assembly ULTK01 (sample SAMEA4835733, study PRJEB28245) | human gut metagenome | biome: gut microbiome; material: fecal sample | place: Denmark | collected 2008
ATTGGTGACAACGAAGAGCGGGCGCAAAGATATGCCTACCAAACTTGATATAAACTTCTTCACAGGTTTCAGCCAGACTCCAAAAACGTTGAATGTCTTTAATGGTGAAGAATACAGCCGTTTCGCACGTTATTATAATTTAGCAGCAGACGGTTATGGCACAGAAGTTGGTTCTGTTCCTTTTGTAGGTGCAGGTACAGACTGGCAAGACATTATGCTTCGTACTGCAATGACTTACAAAGCCAACGCCAATATTAGCGGCGGTTCTAAAACTGCTTCATACAGTGCGTCCGCAAGCTATTTGAACAAAGAAGGTATTCTTCGCAACACCAGTCACGAATCATATAATATCCGTTTGAAAAGCGATTACTCTTTTCTGGATAATCGCCTGATTATCGGTGAATCGATGATAGTCCGCCTCTCTAAGGGTGAAGGTAACATTAATCAGGATACTATGGGTGAAATTTTGCGTTTCCCTTCAGTAGTTCCAGTCTTTGATCCGACAAACCCGACCGGTTGGGGAACTTCCGCAGACATCAATCTTCCGAATCCGTATGCATATTATAGTACGGTGAACAAAAACAATGAAAAAACTCAGATCTTCTTAAACGCTTATTTACAAGCTGAAGTTATTAAAGGATTGAAATATAAACTGAACTTAGGACTTAGAAAGGACCACACCAAAAGCCGTACATATACGGGTGCCTACGACCTGGGAACTTATGGTAAAAACGATGCCCCTGACCTGAGTGAAGGCTCTGCCGATTACGAATCATGGGTATTGGAGAATACATTGAACTATGATAAGATATTTGGCAAACATAATCTTTCCGCATTGGTCGGCTATTCTGCACAAAAAGACAAGAGCTACGGTCTGAACGGCAGCAATACAGATATCCCTGAGTTCATTGAGACAATGACGGGTAACGTTAAATCAATGACAGCCTCCAGCTCAATAAACGAATTGGCTTTGGTTTCGCTCTTCGGACGTATCATGTATTCTTACGATGACCGTTATCTGCTTTCTGCATCTATCCGCCGCGATGGTTCCTCACGTTTCAAGAAAGGACACCAGTTCGGTAGCTTCCCTTCAGCATCTATCGGATGGAACATCAACCGTGAGAAATTCTTCAAACCATTGGAAAATGTATTTGACCAATTCAAACTTCGCTTCAGCTACGGTAAACTAGGTAATCAGCAGATGGATAAATACTATCCTACCATCAGCGTAGTATCCGATGGCATGAATTACCTGCAAGGCAATAACATTTGGTTCGGTCAGTTGCCTAATGTAACCGCAGTATCCCCCAACGATCTGACTTGGGAAAGTACAGAAACTTTCAATGCAGGTCTGGACCTGAGTCTGTTGAACGGCAAATTAACATTGACAGCCGATGCTTATGTAAAAAATACAAATGATGTATTACTTCCTGTCCCTTATGCTGCTTCTACCGGTATCAGCGGTCTGTCTATCCAGAACGCCGGCCAGGTACGTAACAAAGGATTCGAATTATCCATCAATTGGCGCAGTACTATCGGTGACGACTTCAGCTACTATATCGGTGCAAATGCTACTACTGAAAAGAATGAAGTAACGAAGATTACTGCCGGTGGTAACAACATGGCTATTTCCGGTTACTCAGCTCACGGTGCCGGCGGACGCGGTATTAACAGATTTGAAGAAGGACACCCTATGTCATACTTCAACCTGATTGAAACTGACGGTATTTTCCGCACACAGGAAGAGATTGATAACTACAAGAATAAGGACGGCAAACAAATTCAGCCGGGCGCACAACCGGGTGACGTACGTTACAAAGACTGGAATGGTGACGGTATTATTGATGAGAATGACCAACATGATGTAGGCAATCCGTTCCCTGATTTTACATTCGGCCTGCGCTTAGGCGGTGAATGGAAAGGATTCGACTTCGGTCTGTTCTTTGACGGCATGACAGGTAACAAAATATATAACTATCAGCGTTACTGCCTTGAATCGGGTAAGTTCAACGGCAACTACAGCACTAAGCTGGCTAACTCATGGAGACCGGATAATCAGAACACCGACATTCCTCGTTTCTCTAAAACAGACGGTACAGATAATGGATTGGCATATACCGACAGATGGCTGGAAGACGGCTCTTACTTCCGTCTGAAAACACTGGATATCGGCTATTCACTCCCGAAAAACTTGCTGAAGAAAGTAAAACTGGAAAATGTAAGAATTTACACATCAATGGAGAACCTCTTCACATTGAGTAAATATTCGGGCTATTCTCCCGACCTCGGAGAAAGCGGCAGTGTAGATATCGGCGCATCTTACAGCGTATTCTCAAGAGGAATCGACCAAGGACGTTATCCGCTACCACGTACTATCTCTTTCGGTATTCAGGTTAGCTTATAATACGAAGATAATACACACTAATTGAATTTATAACATGAAAAAGAACTGGTTATCATACATATGCGTGGCGACTCTCCTTTCCGGAGCATTGACCTCGTGCAACGAATCCAACTTTTTGGATCTGTCAGATCCCAATCACTTCACAGAAAATAATTTCTGGAAGAATAAAGCTGATGCAGAGAGCGGTCTTGCTGCCGCCTACTCACCGATTAAATATCAAATGAACGGTTATTACGGTGCATTCGACGGATGGTTGAATCTGAACAGCCGCGGCGACGATATCTTTACGATTCTGAATGAAGAGGCTTCCATGTGGGCCATCGCTACATTCCAAAACTCCAGTACAACAGGAAATGATCCATACGGAGCACTCTATGCAGGTATTCAGCGTGCCAATCTGGTACTGAAGAATATTGATTTGGTTCCGGCAACAGGGATTAGTGAGGAAGACCGTTCCACCATTAAAGGAGAAGCTCTCTTTCTGAGAGGCTTCCAATACTTCCTGTTAGTACACAACTATAAAGAAGTTCCTCTGCGTGTGGTTCCATCCAACGAAGACGAAAGCAACAAACCCGCCGCCAAGGAAGAACAGCTTTGGAAACAGGCAGAAGATGATTTGAAAGATGCTATCAGCTGTAACCTTCCTGTGACCCGTTCCGGTGATGAAAAAGGTCGCATTGAGAAAGGGGCCGCCATCGCTATGCTTGCCAAAGTATATCTGTACCAGCACAAGTATCCTGAAGCAAAAGCACAACTGCAATTATTGATGAACGCTCCTTACTATCCGGGACGTTACAACCTGATAGAGAACTTCGCTGAAAACTTTACTACAGCAAAAGAGAACAATGAAGAATCTGTATTCGAATTGCAATATAGTAGTGATGGTGAATTGACATGGGGTAACGAAAGTGGCATCAGCCTCGGTAACTCTCTTCCCCAGTTTGTAGGTCCGGTTGCCGGCGGTGGTTGGGCTAAATTGATGCCTTCCAGTTTCGCTGTCGGCCAGTTTGTGAAAGAAGAACGTCCTGCCGGATCGGATACAAAGTTTGACAAACGTATGTACGCAAGTTTATTCTTTAATCCGGAATCTATGAATGACGTTGTTAAGAATGAAAAATGGTATGGCGGCAACCGTTCGATGGAAGATCTCTGGGATGGCAACAGTGGTAAAATGACCGGAGGTGCTCCCACATTCAGCCAGGGAGACGGTATGTTTCTGCTGAAAAAGTACACTGCATATTTTGTGAACGCGACTAATGCCGATAATATGGGGCATAAGGAAGGTAAAGCAAACAATCTGCGTGCTATGCGTTTTTCAGAAGTACTGTTGATGTATGCCGAAGCCTGTGCTATGACAAACGATGCCAATGGTGCAAATACAGCATTAAAGATCATTCGCAAAAGAGCCGGATTGGCAGACAAGACTTTTGCCCAAGCTGATTTAATGGCTGAAATCGAACATCAGTGCTTACTTGAATTCTTCGGTGAAGGACACCGTTTTGACGACTTGAAACGTTGGTATACCACTCAAGAGATCAAGACAATCTTCAACGCAAATGAAAAGCAGGGAGCAGATAATTTCCAAGAGAAATACAGATATTATCCGATTCCTTCCGGTGAGTTAAACAATAACAATGCCATGGAACAAACTGAACTGTGGAGATAATACCTTTAAACCCATTTATATTAGAAAATTATGAAAAAGATATATTCATTATTATTTATAGCGCTTTTCCTCTTTTTAGGATACTCTTGCGATGATGGAAGTTTAGATCACAGCGATGTATACATTCCGGACCCTGTAGAAGAAAACTTTGAAGATGACGGAATTGCGCCGGAACCAACCACTACCGCTGTCATAAAGATGAAGATTGGAGAAGAGAACAAACACCAAGTGATTGACGGTTTCGGCTGTGCGTTCTGTGGATGGTCACACCGTATTTGGAATACCATGCAACGTGATGCGGTGATGGAAGACTTGTTCGGTAAATCAGGTTTAGCCCTGAATATTTTCCGTGGCGAAGTATTCCCTTCTTATTGTAATCCGGAAACGGGTGATATTGAATTCAAAATGGACCGCAATTTCATGTTACGCCCCGATGATCCTTCTATGATCAATAACTATTGGCGTAACTACAACGGTGAAGAGTGCGGAGAGCAGACGCAACTGGGACAAATGTGGCTGGTTGACCATATCAACAAAAAATTTAAAGATGTCAAGTTCTTCTTTTCTGTTTGGTGTCCCCCTGTTGTATGGAAAAGCAATGGTAAACTTAATGGTGGAAACTTGAAGGCAGATTACTACGAAGATTATGCAAAATACCTGATGGATTTTGTAGATGCGTATGAAAAAGGATTGGGCATTGATATCTATGCGATGTCCGGATGGAATGAACCGGATGTTCTATCCAGTATGGGAGGATGGGCCAGCTGCTCTTGGAGCGTAGACCAAATGGCTAAGTTCGTACTCGAAAACCTTCGTCCGGAGATGAACAAGAGAGGACATAGTGATATGAAACTGGTATATGGCGAGAATGCCTGGTGGTCATGGGCTACTAAACATATTAATTCAAGCCTTGAAAAGTATCCTGAATTGGCAGACCCGAATTTGATTGTTGCTGGTCACGGCTATTCCACAACAGATGCAAGCATCGCACCTTTCGAACAAGCGGAAAAGCATAATCTCCATATCTGGCAGACAGAGATCAGTGATGATAAGGACCGTAAGGAAACATGGCCGGATGCAATGAAGTGGGCAAAAACCTTCCACAGTTATATGGCAAATGGTAATGTAAGCGGCTTTGTATGGTGGGCAGGTGCACGTCCTTGCAGCACAACGGGCGAAAACCTGATACAGCTGGAAGAGGCATTGCCTAGTACAACCTACTATAGAGTACCCCGCTACTATACTTTCGGACAGTACACTAAGTACATCGAACCTGATGCTGTACGTGTGGATGTAGAAGCTGTTTCTTCAGAGGCCGACAAGCTTCCGGAAGAGTTATTGGTTTCTGCTTATATAAAAGACGATACTTATACCATCGTTCTGGTCAACGCTTCTGAAAAGGAGTCCTTCTCTACTTTAGTGGAGATCGAGGGAGTAGAATTTCAAAATATGAGAACTTATACATCCAGTGAAAATGTGAAATGGCAACAAAAAAAGATCAATCCGTCTTCAAGCGGTTTGCGTGCCATTACTGTTCCTAAATACAGTGTAGTAACTGTGACCGGTAAAATAAAAGGCCACGAAGCTGAATAATGAATTATAAATTAGAGAATACCATGAAAAGAAATATAATATACTTAGCAGGAATCGCACTTTGTGCCATCGGACTATTCTCCGGCTGTGACGAAGACCTACCTAGTTATGCAAATCTGACTGTAAATGCAGAGACTTTAACGATTAATCTGGATGAAACAACCGAAGGAAGTTTCAGTATCGTCGAAGGTAATGGCGGCTACAAAGTGAACAGTTCAGACGCAACAGTAGCAACAGCAGTCATTTCGGGCAATGAAGTAATTGTGACAGGCCTGGAATATGGCACTGCGACATTAACTGTTACCGACTGGACAAAGAAATCAGCAAATGTGAAAATCATTGTAGATCAAGAACAGGAACTGGTAATAAAAACAAGTTCTACTACTATGTTCTTTGGAGAATCCAAAACTCTCGAAGTATATACCGGAAACGGTGGATATAGTATTACTTCTTCCGACGAGTCTGTTGCAACCGCCAAAATCAGCGAAGACGGTAAAATAGATATTACTTCCATCGCTCCGGGTACTACCACGCTTTCTGTAAAAGACAAACATAACAAAACGGCTGATATCTCGGTAAAAGTGATCAGGAAACTTGTTGTAGACAATAGCGCAGATATTACTTATCTGGTAATTGATGAACCTGTCACTATTAAGATTCTGGATGGTAATGGCGAATATACTTGTAAAGGTAATGGATCTGCCACCTATCTGAAATGCTCAATGGCGGAAAACGGGACAGAAGTTATTGTCGAAGGACTGAAAAGATACCGCTATAACAAAACGATAACTATCAGTGATAAAGAGGGACAATCTATTGATATTTATGTTAATACCATTGACGATCCTTATCTGGTGAATCCTTCGTACCGTTATCTGATAGCTGGTTCTTACGCTTATCAGTCTCTTTCTACATCAAAAGCCGGTGAAGCGATCTATTCTCCTGAATTCAATATCTCTCAGTTGATTATAAAGAGTGCAACGACCACTTCAGCGACTGGCTTCGCAGTAGAATTCACAGGTGATCTGAGTGTCGGTACCAAAACGAAACCTATGCTCTATAAAGTGGCAAAAGGTAAAGTAGACAAAAGCAAAGAGTACCCTATAGAAGATTGCCGAATTGATAAAATAGAAGATGGCTGGTATTGGGTCAGCTTCATAGAACCGGGCTATACCGTTCGTTCTTATTTCATTACCAAACAATAATTTGTAAACTTGACACATATCTTTTGAAAGTACCCCCATGCTTTTAAAGTGACGAATATAAAAAGAGATTGTTCTTGCAACGCAGTATATCCTTTGTATTGTCTGTATTGTAACCAGTCTCTTTTTATCTTGTCAAGCAATGCAAAAGAATCGTATATAGACTCTTTATAATTTGAGAATTAATATGAATAGATATGATAACAGACTACATATTCTCACGAAAGAATATGATGAGCTCATCTCACGTGAAAATGAAAAGATACTGCCCGGCAATGGTGTTTTTGAACGATACAAATATCCCATTCTGACAGCAGACCACCCCCCCGCTGGAGTGGAGATACGACTTCAATCCGGAAACAAATCCCTATCTGATGGAACGTTTCGGCATTAACGCCGTATTCAATGCAGGCGCTATCAAATTCAACGGGAAATATCTTGTTATGGCACGGGTAGAAGGACATGACCGCAAATCATTCTTCGCCATCGCAGAAAGTCCCAATGGTATCGACAATTTCCGCTTCTGGGAATATCCGGTACAACTGCCGGACTTATATCCGGAAGAAACGAACGTCTACGATATGCGTCTGACAAAACACGAGGACGGATGGATATACGGTATCTTCTGCTCGGAAAGCAAAGATCCGGACGCACCCGCAGGAGACCTCACTTCGGCCATCGCAGCAGCAGGAATCATACGCAGCAGGGACCTTAAAAACTGGGAACGCCTGCCCAACCTCGTCTCCCAAAGCCAGCAACGGAATGTGGTGCTGCACCCAGAGTTCGTAGACGGAAAGTATGCGCTGTACACCCGTCCGCAAGACGGATTTATCGACGCCGGAAGCGGTGGAGGCATTTCATGGGCATTGATAGACGATATCACTCATGCAGTGGTCAAGAAGGAAATCGTCATAGAACAGCGCCATTATCACACGATCAAAGAAGTGAAAAACGGTGAAGGGCCTCATCCCATCAAGACTCCCCAAGGATGGCTACATCTGGCACACGGAGTCCGTGCCTGTGCTGCCGGACTCAGATATGTCCTATATCTGTATATGACGTCTTTAGATGACCCCAGCAAAGTAATCGCCCAGCCGGGAGGTTACTTCATGGCACCTGTGGGAGAAGAAAGAACCGGAGATGTATCCAACGTCTTGTTTTCCAACGGATGGATCGCGGATGAAGACGGAACGGTATACATCTACTATGCTTCCTCCGACACACGGATGCACGTAGCGACTTCTACGATCGAACGACTAATCGATTACTGCCAGCATACACCGGAAGACAAACTCCGTTCCACGACTTCCGTGAAAAGCATATACGATATCATAGAAGCCAATAAGCTCGTGATGTCGGAAAATGCCGTTGTATTATAGTTCCGGAAGCAGTATTATCATCTGTCTTTCAGGATGTTCCATTCTGCATGATGGATGTTAACATCTGAGTTGCAGGGTATTAACAGCTGACACGTCAAGTATTAACACCTGACGTGTCAGGTATTAAAGCCTGAGAAGTCAGATAAATAGTATCAGTATGAGTTAAAATAATATTTGTTTCTTCCCCACATTCGACCTACTTTTGTACCTGATAGATTATTAATGTACAAAACCTAATCAAAATAGCAACATGAAATTACACACATCCGATCTTCTGATCATCTGCGCCTACCTCATTGCCATGATTGTCATCGGACTCATACTGAAGAAGCGAGCCGCACAAAATATGGACTCCTACTTCCTGGGAGGCAAATCACTGCCCTTCTATATGCTTGGCCTGTCCAATGCATCCGGAATGTTCGACATCACCGGTACGATGCTAATGGTTTACTGGGCATTTGCCTACGGATTCAAAAGTCTCTGGATTCCCTGGCTGTGGCCGGTATTCAATCAGATATTCCTCATGGTTTATCTGTCGGTGTGGTTGCGGCGTTCCAATGTGCTCACCGGAGCCGAATGGATCAAAACCCGCTTCGGTAAAGGCAAGGGAGCGACACTCTCTCATACCATCGTTGTCGTATTTGCGTTATTAAGCGTACTCGGATTTCTGAGTTACGGATTCATAGGAATAGGCAAGTTCATGGAAATCTTTATTCCCTGGGAAGTCATTTCACCCTACATTCCTTTCACGGTATCACCGGAGTATGTTCCGCATGTATATGGCATCTTCTTCACAGCTATCGCCACCTTCTACGTCATGTTGGGGGGAATGCTGAGCATCGTATGGACAGATGTCGTACAGTTCCTTATCATGACGGTGGCAGGCATCGTTATCGTAGTAATCGGTATGCAGATGGTGGCGCCGGATATGATACACTCCTTTGTACCTGCCGGATGGGATTCCCCTTTCTTCGGATGGACGCTCGATATTGACTGGAGCAGCAGGATGAGTTTGCTGACCGAACGAATGGCAAACGAACCTTACAGTCTGATAGGCATCTTTGTCATGATGGCGTTGCTCAAAGGCATCTTCATGAGTATGGCAGGGCCTGCGCCCAATTATGATATGCAGAAAATTCTGTCCTGCAAGTCTCCCAAAGAAGCGGCGATGATGAGCGGTTCCGTATCCGTAGTGCTGTTAATTCCCCGTTATCTGATGATTATGGGATTTGCATTACTTGCCATCTATTTCTTCAAGGAAGACGGCGGACTGACACAGATGGAAGTGACCCGCACGGACTTTGAGACGATTCTTCCCCATCTGATCACACGATATGTTCCGGCAGGACTTGCAGGATTATTATTGGCAGGACTACTGGCAGCTTTCATGTCGACCTTTGCTTCTACCGTCAATGCAGCCCCTGCATATATCGTAAATGATATTTATCTGAAATACATCAACCCGAAAGCGAGCGTGAAAACTCAGATACGCAGCAGTTATGTCATTTCCGTTGCAGTAGTGGTGGTGAGCACTGTCATCGGATTCTTCCTGAAAGATATCAATGAAATCTTCCAGTGGATTGTAGGCGCACTGTTCGGAGGATACATCGCAGCCAACGTACTGAAATGGCATTGGTGGCGTTTTAACGGTGAAGGTTACTTCTGGGGAATGACTGCCGGAGTAGTGGCAGCTATTGTGATGAAATTTACCGTTCCGGACGCATGGGTACTTTATTTCTTCCCCGTACTGTTCGGCGTCTCTCTGATCGGATGTATCATCGGGACTTACAGTGCTCCAGCTACAGATGAAGAGACTCTGATCAACTTCTATGTCAATGTACGCCCGTGGGGATGCTGGAAGCCGATTCAGGAGAAAGCAATCGCCCGTTATCCGCATATCCAGGCGAATAAAAACTTCAAAAGAGATGCCTTCAATGTAGCGATAGGAATCATCTGGCAATGTACACTTACCATCATTCCAATGTACCTCGTTGTCCGCGAACAGTTAGGACTCTGGAGTTCCATCGCTTTGCTTCTGATTACCACGCTCATACTCAGAAAAACCTGGTACAAGCCTTTGTGTAAGGAGGAAGCGAGATACAACGAAGAGATGAAACAAATACGATAAGTATCAGCATAATTAATTTATATCATAAATTTAGGCACGGATGACACGGATTTCACGGATTTAAGAGATCGGTCAATTAAAAACCGCGTTAATCCGTGTCATCCGTGCCTAATAAAACAGAGAACCGATCATGAAAAGACTATCCGTAATACTTTTGTCATTTTTACTATATCTTCCGCTGTGCGCACAATTTAAAGGAACCGTCTATGTCGACACCAATCAATCGGGCACATTCGACAAAGGAGACAAACCGCTGGTGGGAGTGATGGTAACAGACGGAATGAACGTAGTAAAAACAGATAAAAAAGGCCGGTTCTCCTTATCGGGATTCGAGAAAACCCGATTTATCAGTATCACTACGCCTGCCGGATTCGAGACACAGCAATTCTACCTCCCTGTCAAGGAGGACAGGAAAAGCTATGATTTTATAGTGACCGAAAGCGAACGGACCAAGACCAGAGAACACTCCTTTATCCATATCACCGACACGGAAGTGACCGGAGGAGTGGGGCGTTGGGTCACCGACCTACAACAATACATAAAGAACGAACAACTGGCTTTTCTGATTCATACCGGAGACATCTGCTACGAACCGGGACTCACAGTGCACAATCAAATTGTGAATGCACAAACAATGGACTGCCCCGTCTATTACTGCATAGGCAACCACGACCTGGTGAAAGGCAACTACGGCGAAGAACTTTATGAATCGATTTATGGCCCGACATGGTATTCGTTCGATGTCGGCAACGTGCATTATGTCGTTACTCCCATCGACCACGGAGACAACCCGACCGATTACACGCAAAGGGATGTATACAACTGGCTGAAGAATGACCTCGCCCTGATGAAGAAAGATCAGGCGCTTGTTCTTTTTAACCACGACCTGTTTACTCCCGGCGATAACTTCGTATTCAAGGCAGACAAAAAGGATATCCTCGACTTTCGTACCTTCAACACGAAAGCACAAATTTACGGACATATGCACTACAACTACGTCCGCAATCAGAAAGGCATTTATACCATCTGCACCGGCACACTGGACAAAGGAGGCATCGATCACTCCCCTTCTTCATTCAGAGACATAAAGATAGATGCCAACGATCACCTCACAACGCAACTGCGTTATACTTTCATCGAACCGCAAATCGCTATTGTTTCTCCGATGAAGAATCAAGCAGCCCCCATACATCCGGAAACCGGCTATCAGCTTCCGGTCTCGGTCAACACCTATAACTCACAGGCAAAAACATCGTCTGTTTCTTATCTGCTGAGCAATCCGGAAGACAACCGGGAAATAGCCAAAGGTAACCTGTCCCCCTCACCGACTGGAACTGGAGCGGAAGTATTCAAATACCCGCTAACGAAAACGGAAAGAAACTGAACCTGACAGTGACTTCATCCTTCAACGACGGAAAGGAAGCGACTGCCACCAGCCAGTTCCTTTATCAGAAAGATTTCAAATCGACTGCTATCACAGGGAAGGACTGGAATACCCTACTTCAGAACGCAAGTCACTCCGGCGGAATAAATGATTCCCAAATCAAACTCCCCCTGCAACTACAATGGACAGCGAACACAGGAAGCAACATCTTCATGGCCTCCCCCCTCATCGTCGGACAAAAAGTATTCATTGCCACTACCGATGATAACACATCGCTCAACACCTATATTTGTGCATTCGACTTCCATTCCGGCAAACAGCTATGGAAGTTCCGCACGGAAAACTCGGTAAAGAATACGATTGCCTGCGAAAATGAAATCGTTGTAGCCCAGGATGCCTCCTGCAATCTGTACGCCCTCGACGCAGCATCCGGAAAACCACTGTGGCAACAATACATCAACTTAAAGAACTATCCCTATCTGAGCGAAGGACTGACAGTTGACAAAGGAATCGTTTATGCCGGAATCGGCGCCGGACTTTCAGCCTACGACCTGAAAACAGGAAAAGTGATATGGACCAACACGGACTGGAAACAACGGGAAGGCTCGACCACCACGTTAACCATCGCCGGAGACGTACTAATCAGTGGCACCCAATGGGGAGGACTGTATGGCAACGACATCCGCACTGGCAAACAACTCTGGAAACTCTCGGACAACGGACTCGGCAACCGAGGTGCCTCTCCGGTCTACAGAGACGGAAAATTATGGATCATCTCCTCCAAAAGCTTTTTCCTGATAGAACCTCAAACCGGTAAAGTACTCCAGCAAAAGGAACTGTCCGCCAACCTGGACGTGACATCTACCCCGCTTGTCACCGAACATGAGATTATCTTCGGCAGCGCAGACCGTGGAATCTTCGCTCTCGACAAACCGACTCTTTTCATCAAATGGAGAGCCGAGACTTTACCTTCTCTTGTATACACTGCTCCTTATTCTTCTACGCCACAGGCAGCAGTAGAAACAAGCCCTGTATCTTCACAAGGAATGGTCTATATCGGAGCTTCCGACGGATATTTATACGCCATCGACCAGTCAACAGGGATTATCAAAGACAAGTTGTACTTCGGAGCACCAGTTTTCTCAACGATAGCCGTATCGGGAAACAGGATGATTGTTTGCGACTTTGCGGGTAATGTTTATTGCCTGTCGTCAAAAGCGGCAGAAGAATAAAGTACATCCCGCCTCACGCAGTTTTCTCCACCCGCAGCGTTGTAATTTAAAGATTATCACGTATCTTTGCCCCTCAATCATAAATACGAGATATGGCTATTACAATCAAGAAAGTCTCTACAAAGAGAGAACTTAAGAAGTTTATTCGCTTTAATTACAGGATGTATAAGGGCAATCCATATTCCGTGCCCGACCTTTACGACGATATGCTCAACACATTCAACAAAAAGAAGAATGCGGCATTCGAGTTCTGTGAAGCAGATTACTTCCTGGCATACCGGGACGACAAAATCGTAGGTCGTGTGGCCGCTATCATCAATAACCGCGCCAACGAAAAGTGGGAATGCAAGAACGTCCGTTTCGGATGGATAGATTTCATTGATGACCCCGAAGTATCATCCGCACTCATCAAGACCGTCGAAGACTGGGGAAAAGAGCGCGGCATGACTCACATCACAGGTCCTCTGGGATTCACCGATTTCGATGCGGAAGGAATGCTAATCGAAGGATTCGACCAGCTCAGCACAATGGCTACTATCTACAACCACCCGTATTACCCCGTACACATGGAGAGACTCGGTTTCGAGAAAGACGCCGACTGGGTGGAATACAAAATCTACATCCCCGATGCCATCCCCGACAAGCACAAGCGTATCTCCGAACTGATTCAACGAAAATACAACCTGAAGATAAAGAAATACACCTCCGGAAGAAAAATAGCCAAAGACTACGGACAGGAAATCTTCGAACTGATGAACGAAGCATACAGCCCGCTCTACGGCTACTCCCCGCTGACGCAACGGCAAATCAACCAGTACGTAAAGATGTATCTCCCGATTCTCGACTTACGGATGGTTACCCTCATTACCGACGCCGACGACAAGCTGGTATGCGTAGGCATCTCCATGCCGTCTCTTGCCGAGGCCCTGCAAAAGTCACACGGCCGTCTGCTCCCTCTAGGATGGTTCTATCTGCTGAAAGCACTGTTCATGAAACGCCGTGCCAAAATGCTTGACCTGCTGCTTGTAGCAGTCAAACCGGAGTACCAGAATAAAGGTGTTAACGCTTTGTTATTTTCCGATTTAA
>ULTK01056390.1_pt1 | contig 14048 bp, 10 predicted proteins | sample 1957551 | NCBI WGS metagenome assembly ULTK01 (sample SAMEA4835733, study PRJEB28245) | human gut metagenome | biome: gut microbiome; material: fecal sample | place: Denmark | collected 2008
GCAAGAGCTGGGGCGTGGCGGATTATCTGGACTACACCGATACCCCGCTCATCGTGGCGGCAGTGGAGTGCAATGCAGGCCCCAACAACGAGCGCCTTGTGGAGTATTCGCCCTACCGCTTCGATGACCCGACCTATGGCCACTTTGACGGCAAGGGGCAGGCGACCATGAGCTGGTTCATCCACCGGTTCAAGCCCTTCATTGACCACAATTTCCGCACCCTGCCGGACCGGGAGTACACGTTTATTGGCGGCAGCTCCATGGGCGGCCTGATGAGCCTGTATGCTCTGCTGCAGTATAACGATACCTTCAGCCGCGCGGCAGCCCTGTCGCCGTCGATCTGGGTGTCTCCTGAAAAGCTCAGCGGTCTGGTGGGCCGCGCAAAGCTGGAGCCCGGCACGGTGCTCTACATGGACTACGGCTCCCAGGAGATGGGCAGCCACGAGGGGATGCGCAGGGAATTTGCCGAGATGTGCAGCAAGATCATGGTCCGGGGCATCCACCTGACCAGCCGCCTGGTGCCCGGCGGCACCCACAGCGAAGCCAGCTGGGAAAAGCAGCTGCCGTTCGTGTTCCATACTTTGATGTACGAGTTGGACTGAACCTCTCCGTCATCCCTTCGGGATGCCACCTCTCCTGGTAGGAGAGGCGCGGAGCGCCTGAGAGGTTTTTATAGAGGAGGGAACTACATGGAAACACAATACTTCAAGGATTACAGCCCCGCACTGGGCCGGGAGATGGAATGCAAGGTCTACGGCCACGCAGGCCGCCCCATGCTCTTTATCCCCTGTCAGGATGGCCGTTTCTTCGACTTTGAGGACTTCCACATGGCCGGTACGCTGGCACCGTGGATCGAATCCGGGCAGATCATGGTCATCTCCATCGACACCATCGATCAGGAGACCTGGTCCGACACCAACGGCGACCCCTACTGGCGGATCCGCCGCTATGAGCAGTGGATCCGCTACATCGTGGAGGAAGTCGTGCCCAAGATCCAGTATATCGCCAAGGAGCGCAACGGCTGGGACAGCCTCCCCGGCGTGATCGCCTTTGGCTGCAGCCTGGGCGCGACCCATGCCGTCAACCTCTACCTGCGGTTCCCCTATCTTTTTGATGGTTGTCTGGCCCTCAGCGGCATCTACACCGCAAAATACGGCTTTGGCGATTACATGGACGAGGTGGTCTACCAGAACTCCCCCGTGGACTATATGGCCAACTTCCCCACCGACCACCCCTATATGGACCTCTACCGCAGCAGGAAGGCGGTCATCTGCTGCGGTCAGGGCGCTTGGGAGCAGCCCGATACCACCCGGCAGCTCAAGCAGATCTTTGAGCAGAAAGGCATCCCTGTCTGGGTGGACCTGTGGGGCTATGATGTCAAGCATGACTGGGATTGGTGGTATCAGCAGGTCGTGTATTATATGCCTTATATTCTAGGATAAGGCGGCTCACCCTCTCAGTCAAAGCCTTGCGGCTTTGCCAGCTCTCCCAAAGGGCGAGCCTTTGGCAAAACCGTGAACTTTGCAGGGACTGCCAAGGCCTCCCACTTTGGGGGAGGTGGCATTGCGAAGCAATGACGGAGAGGGTGAGGACGTGAACAAGAAAGAGGAATCAAAAACCATGAGCAACTTTATCTTTATCTCCCCCAATTTTCCCACCAACTACTGGCAGTTCTGCCGGGAGCTGAAAAATAACGGCATGAACGTGCTGGGCATCGGTGACCAGCCCTATGATGAGCTGAAGCCGGAGCTGAAAGACAGCCTGAACGAATACTATAAGGTCGGCAGTCTGGAGAATTATGACGAGGTCTACCGTGCGGTGGCGTTCTTTGCCTTCAAGTATGGCCGCATCGACTGGCTGGAATCCAACAACGAATACTGGCTGGAGCGGGATGCGGCCCTGCGCACGGACTTCAACATCAAGTCTGGCTTCCAGACCGAGGATATGCCCCGCATCAAGTACAAGAGCAAGATGAAGGAGTATTACCAGAAGGCCGGCATCGCCACCGCACGTTACCACATGGTGGACGACCTGGAAGGCTGCAGGAAGTTCATCGACGAGGTGGGCTATCCGGTGGTGGTCAAGCCGGACAACGGTGTGGGTGCCTCCGATACCCATAAGCTGTCCAGCGATGAGGAGCTGAAGCGCTTCCTGCTCTACAAGAGCACCTATCACCCCGACCTCTCCTACATCATGGAGGAGTTCGTCCACGCCGAGGTCAACAGCTACGATGCCATCATTGACGGCAGCGGCAACCCCATCTTTGAGGCGGGCAACGTCAGCCCGGTGTCCATCATGGACATCGTCAACGACAACGATAACTCCATCTACTATATCATCAAGGATCTGCCCGAGGATACCCGCGCCGCCGGACGTGCCGCCGTCAAGAGCTTTGGCGTGAAGAGCCGGTTCGTCCACTTTGAGTTCTTCCGCATGACCGAGGATCAGGCCAGCATGGGCAAAAAGGGCCAGCTCGTGGCGCTGGAGGTCAATATGCGCCCCTGCGGCGGCTTTACCCCGGATATGATCAACTTTGCCCGCTCCACCAATGTGTACAAGATCTGGGCAGATATGATCGCCTTCGGCGGCACGGATATGCCGGTGGGCGAGCACTACTACTGCCCCTTTGCGGGCCGCCGCGATGGCAAAAACTTTGTGTACAGCCATGAGCAGATCATGCAGAAGTACCAGAAGAATATGCGGATGGTGGACCGCATCCCCGAGGCTCTGTCCGGTGCCATGGGCAACCAGATGTACGTTGCAACCTTCTCCACTCGCGAAGAGATGGAGCAGTTCTACGCCGATGTGCTGGCCGTGAATGACCCTGTCAACGCCAAGGTGCAGAAGGAGCTGGCCGAGGTGCTGGCACTGGGCGAGCCCACCACCACCGCCCTCACCGAAAAGCCGAACCTCTCCCCCGCCGTGAAGCCCACCACGGCTGTGACCAAGACCACGACCAAGGCCGTGACCAAGACGCGCAGCCGGAAAAAGTGAGCGCCTGAAAATTTGATTTGAACCCAAAGCCGCCGTGCAGGAAAACACCTGCCCGGCGGTTTTTTTGCGGCCCTGTTTTTCCACGGTGCACAAAAATCGGTGCATTTTTTTGGCCATCGTGCGAATAGACACGGAAAAGAAGCTTTGGTATCATAAATGCGTAAAAACAAGACGTTACTCCTCGGAGGCGCTACTTGCATCGAATTCCCTTTCTAAAACAAGGGGAGTAGTGTGAGCTGCTGCATTCGGGGTTTTTCTTTTTGTCCGAAAATTCGATGCAGGGAGAGTAGAACGGTATGAAAATCATCCGACAGATCAACAACAATGCCGCCTTGGCACTGGACGGAAACGGCAAGGAGCTGGTGGTGCTGGGCCGGGGGGTTGGGTTCCCCAAAATGCCTTACGAGCTGACGGATCTTTCCCGCATCGAGCGAACGTTTTACGACGTGAACCCCCAATATTTTGGCATGGCGGCCGATCTGCCCCGCCCGCTGGTGCTGGCCTGCGCCGAGATCGCGGAGCGGGCCGAGATCGAGCTGGACTGTGCGCTGAACCCAAACCTGCCCTTTACCCTGGCCGACCACCTGAACTTTGCGGCGGAGCGGCTGCGCAAGGGCATCGAGATCTCGACCCCGCTGGCTTACGATGTGCGCCACCTGTACCCCAAGGAGACAGAGCTGGCCAAACAGGCACGGGAGCTGCTGGCGCGGGAAGCCGGGCTGAAGCTGCCAGACAGCGAGGTGGTGAACATTGCCCTCCACCTCATCAACGCCGAGGCGGAAGCGGGCGATATGCACTCCATGATGCTGACGCTCAAGGCCCTTTCGGACGTGGACGGCATCGTGGAGAAACAGCTGGATATTACGCTCAACAAAGAGAGCTTTTCGTATTCCCGGTTTTCTATGCATCTGCGCTACCTCGTCCAGCGGCTTGCCTCCGGCAGGCAGGTGGAGGAGCGGATCAGCGGGATGCTGGCCCAGATGCGGCGGGACTATCCGCAGGTGTATCAATGTGCCCGCGCTATTGCGGACTATTTCCAGGCCACTTGGAATTGGCAGTGCAACGATGAGGAGATCGTATACCTTATGCTGCACATCAGCCGTTTGCAGGAGAAGCATGAGGCCTGAACCAGCCCCGCGACCTTGCCCACCTTTTTGCATGAATCCACCCAATGGCGCGCGTTGGGCGGTTCAGAAGATATTGACCGAGAGGGAGGTCCTCTGCCATGGATCGTGAACAGTTCCTGGAGCAGCTGGCTGCTCCGGCCGGCGGAAAAGAAAATATAGGCCTGTGTGATTTCCGCAGCGGCTATCTGTCCGTGACCGTAAAGGATCGCAGTGTGATCGACCTCAACGCGATCCGCGGGCTGCCCGGTGTGGCTGACGCAGAGCTTCTGCGCAGCAGGCTCCGGATCACCCCGGATCAAACCATCATGGAGGAATTGCAAATGGCAAAAAAAGAAGATTACGGCGCATTGGCAAAACAGATCCTCAGCCTGGTGGGTGGTGCCGAGAATGTGAGCAACGCCACCCATTGTGCCACCCGTCTGCGCTTTAACCTGAAAGATGAATCAAAAGCCGATACCGATGCCATCAAGGGCCTGGCCGGTGTTGTGGGCGTTGCCCAGGCAAACGGCCAGTATCAGGTGATTATTGGTGCCGAGGTCACGCAGGTGTACGAGAAGTTCAGCGGGATGCTGGGCACCGCCCCTGCCGCCGCAGCCCCCGCCCCCAAGGGCAAGTGGTACGACCGTGTCATCGACACCCTGACCGGCATCTTTACCCCTATCCTGCCCCCGCTGACCGCAGCAGGCATGATCAAGGCCGTGCTGGCCATCTTGGTGGCGTTCAAGCTGGTCAGCAATACGTCCAGCACCTACCAGGTCATCAACTTCATGGGCGATGCCACGTTCTATTTCCTGCCCATCCTGCTGGCTAACTCGGCGGCAAAAAAGCTGGGCTGCAACCCCTACCTGGCCATGATGCTGGGTGGCATCTTGATCCACCCCAGCTTTGTGAACCTGGTGGCTGCCTCCAAGGAAAGCGGCGAGGCCATCACCATCTTCATGCTGCCCATCTATAACGCCTCCTATTCTTCGTCCGTGATCCCCATCATCTTGGGCGTGTTGCTGATGTCCAAGGTGGAGCCCTGGGCTACCCGCATCTCCCCCAAAGCCATCCGCTTCTTTACCGCTCCGCTGCTGACCATGTTCATCTGCGGCATTGCCACCCTGTGTGTGCTGGGCCCGGTGGGCTATGTGGTCTCCAACGCTCTGGCAGCTGTGATCAATGGCCTGAGCACCCTGGCACCCTGGCTGGTGCCCACCATCGTCGGCGTGCTCCTGCCGTTCCTGGTCATGACAGGTACCCACCACGCCCTGCTCCCCATTGGCATCAACAACCGTATGACCATCGGCTTTGACACCATCATCTATCCGGGCCAGCTGGCCTCCAACGTGGCACAGGGCGCTGCTGCTCTGGCCGTTTCCATCAAGACCAAGGACCCCGAACTCAAGCAGCTGACCTCCGCCACCGGTATCACCGCCGTCTGCGGCATCACCGAGCCGGTCCTGTTCGGCGTTACCATGAAGATCCGCACCAACATGATCGCAGCCATGGCTGGCGGCGGCGTGGGCGGCTTCTTTATGGGCCTGATGAACACCAAGAACTACTCCGGCGGCTCTCCCGGTCTGCTGACCCTGCCCAGCTACATTGGCCTGGATACCCCCATGGCCAACTTCTACTATGCCTGCGCCGGTGCAGCCATTGCCTTTGTGGTGGCCTTTATCGTCTCGTTCGTCCTGTTCCGTGACGAGAAAAAGAACTGATCCCCGGACGCTGCAACATTAGGGAGGAACCTGTATGTATTTCCCGAGAAATTTCCTCTGGGGCGGCGCAACGGCCGCAAATCAGTGCGAGGGTGCCTATCTGGAAGATGGCAAGGGCCTGTCCATCCAGGATGTGCTGCCCAAGGGCTTCAAGGTCATCACCGAGGAGCCGACCCCCGACAACCTCAAGCTGAAAGGCATTGATTACTACCACCGCTACAAAGAAGACATCAAGCTCTTTGCGGGCATGGGGTTCAAGGTCTACCGCTTTTCCATTGCGTGGAGCCGCATTTTCCCCACCGGCGAGGAAGCACAGCCCAACGAGGCGGGCCTGAAGTTCTACGATGATGTCATTGACGAGTGCCACAAGTACGGCATTGAGCCGCTCATCACCATTTCCCACTACGAAACGCCCCTGGCCCTGGCCCGCAAGTACAACGGCTGGAGCAACCGCATCATGATCGACCTGTATCTGAAATACTGCCAGGTCCTGTTTGAGCGGTACAAGGGCAAGGTGAAGTACTGGATCACGTTCAACGAGATCAACTCCATTTTGCACCAGCCCTTTGTCAGCGGTGCCATCCTGACCCCCAAGGCCCAGTTGAGCAACCAGCAGCTGTATCAGGCCATCCACTACGAGCTGGTGGCCAGCGCCAAGGCTGTGCAGCTGGCCCACAGCATCGACCCGGAGTACAAGGTGGGCAGCATGATCCTGGCCGTTACCATCTACCCGCTCACCCCGAACCCCGATGACATCATCGAGGTGATGGAGCTGGACAACGAGGTGTACCTGTTCTCGGACGTGCAAGCCCTGGGGGCCTATCCCTACTACGCCAAGCGCGTGTTTGAGGAAAAGGGCGTGCAACTGGAGATCAGCGATGAGGACCGCGAAGCCCTGACCCACACTGTGGACTTTGTTTCGTTCAGTTACTATTCCAGCAACTGCGCCGCCGCCGACCACTCGCTGGGCGAGCCCACCGGCAGCAACATGGTCCCCACCCTCAAGCGCAATCCGTATTCCAAGGTCAGCGAGTGGGGTTGGCAGATCGACCCCAAGGGCCTGCGCTACACCCTGAACCGGCTGTACAGCCGCTACCACAAGCCCCTGTTCATTGCCGAAAACGGCCTGGGTGCCAACGACACCCTGGTGCCGGACGGCCACGGCAGCTTTACGGTGGAGGATGATTACCGCATCCGCTACATGAACGACCACCTGGTGCAGGTCAGCGAAGCGCTGCACGACGGCGTGGACGTGATGGGCTATACCAGCTGGGGCTGCATTGACCTGATCTCCTGCTCCACGGCGGAGATCAAAAAGCGCTACGGTATGATCTATGTGGACCTGAACAGCGACGGCTCCGGTACGCTGGAACGTTACAAGAAAAAGAGCTACGAGTGGTACCGCCGCGTGATCGAATCCAACGGCGAAAACCTGGAGCTCGACCCGGAGAAATCCATCGTCCTGTAACACACGCTTCTCATAAGGTGCCCTGAAACGGCACTTCCTCCTTTCAGACCCGCTGTGTGGCGTATGCTGCCCAGCGGGTCTTTGTTGTGCACAAAAATTTGTCCCCTGCTTCAGAATGTGATATACTGTTCCCAAAGAAAGAGAACGAGGTATTGCTGTTATGAAAATTCCTGCAAATGGCTTCACCCACGCCGGCAAGTTCCATGCGGACGACGTATTTGCAACGGCGCTGCTGCAGATCATCCGGCCGGACATCAGGGTCACCCGCGGCTTTGTGGTGCCGGACGATTTCGACGGCATCGTGTATGATATCGGCTTTGGCATGTTCGATCACCATCAGGAGCCCCGAGAGTACCGCGCCAACGGCATCCCCTATGCGGCCTTCGGCCTGCTGTGGCGGGTGCTGGGCCCGGGGCTGGTGGGGGAGCGTCAGGCCCGGCTCATCGATGAAAACTTTATCCAGCCTCTTGACCTGAACGATAACACCGGCGAGCAGAACAGCCTGTGCGATGCCATCGGCTTCTTCAACCCGGTGTGGGATTCCAAGGAGGATCAGGACACCTGCTTCTTCAAGGCGGTGGCTGTGGCAAAGCAGATCCTGGAAAACCAGATCGAGAGCGCGAACGCCGTGAACCGCGCCGACGAGAAAGTGCAGCAGGCCTATAAGAATTCCCGGGACGGCATCGTGATCCTGCCCTGCTACCTGCCCTGGAAGAATGGCCTGTACAAGACCGATGCCCTCTTCGTCATCTACCCCAGCCAGCGCGGCGGGTGGAGTGCCCAGTGCGTGACCGACCACAAGACCAAAAAGCCGAAGCTGCCCTTCCCCCAGAGCTGGGCGGGCCAGCCGCAGGAGATCATTGAGCAGAAGAGCGGCATCGAGGGCATCAGCTTCTGCCACGCCAGCCGGTTCCTCATCACCGCAAAGGACAAGGAGACGGCGCTGGCCGCCTGCCGTCAGGTGCTGAAAAACAACGGGAGACTGTGATATGAGCGGGGAAGCGGAGAAGGCGGAGCGAGCCTATGTCTATATGGTGCGCTGCGCAGGCGGCCAACTCTACACGGGCTGGACAAATGACCCGGCCAGCCGCCTGCACGCCCACAAGAGCGGGAAGGGAGCCAAGTGCACCCGTGCGCTGGGGGCACAGCGGTTCGCGTATCTGGAACGGTGCACAGACAAATCTGCCGCTCTGCGCCGGGAAGCAGCCCTGAAAAAGCTGACCAAGGCGCAGAAGGAAACCCTGTGCGCCGAATGGGCTGAGAAGAACCTGCCCCGGCTCTCGCTGGCCACCCGGGCCGATGCGGCGGAGATCCTGGACATCTACAACTGGTATGTCCTGCACCACACGGCAACCTTTCAGGTAACGCCCTCTTCCCTGCCGGAGTATGAGGACTGGGTGGACAGCACCCGTGCGCTGATCCCTCTGCTGCTGGCCCGGGATGGGGACGGTAAACTGCTGGGCTACGCCTGCGCTCACCGCTACCACCCCCGGGAGGCCTACGACTGGGCTGTGGAGAGCACCATCTACTGTGCCCCCGATGCCCGGGGCTTTGGTGTGGGGGATACCCTCTACCGCGCCCTGCTGGATATTCTGGACGGGATGGGTTACTGGAATGTCTACGCCCTTGTGGCAGACCCCAACCCTGCCAGTGAGCGTATCCATGCCCGCCTGGGTTTCACCTGCGTGGGCCGTGAGCCTCACACTGCCTATAAGTTCGGCTGGCTGGGCCTGTCCACCTGGTGGCTGCCCCTGCGCAGGGGCAATGAAAAGCCGGAACCCACTCACCCGCTGACACAGGAACAAGTGGAGGAGATCCTGGGAAGATACCAGGCATAAAGAAAGCGTCCTTCGGGGCGCTTTTTTGCATTTCATATATACATTTTAACTGCATAAAATTTGAATATAAACTGAAAACATTGCATAAACATACAAAGTGTAACAAATCCTGCCGCAAATGCGCGGCATGTTTGGCAGTTTTCAGCATTGACGGAAAAGCCGCGCTGTGTATAATAAAAGCATCAACCGCGAATCAAAGACAGAGGATGCGAAGGGAAAGTGCGCATCAGGGTACAAAAGTGTATTTTTATTAAAAGGAGCGCGTTTATTATGAAAAAGGAAAACATCAAAAAAGTCGTTCTGGCATACTCCGGTGGTCTGGATACCTCCATCATCATTCCCTGGCTGAAGGAAAACTACAACAACTGCGAAGTCGTCGCCGTTTCCGGTGACGTGGGCCAGGGCACCGAGCTGGACGGCCTGGAGGAAAAGGCCAAGGCTACCGGCGCTTCCAAGCTGTACGTCCTGGATCTGAAGAAGGACTTTGTGGAGAACTACATCTTCCCCACCCTGAAGTTCGGTGCAAAGTACGAGGACTACCTGCTGGGCACCAGCTTTGCACGCCCCTGTATTGCAAAGGCTCTGGCCGATATCGCCATCAAGGAAGGCGCAGATGCCATCTGCCACGGCTGCACTGGCAAGGGCAACGATCAGGTGCGTTTTGAGCTGACCCTCAAGGCCCTGTGCCCCGATATGGCCATCATTGCTCCCTGGCGTGAGTGGGACATCAAGAGCCGTGACGAAGAGATCGACTACGCCGAGGCTCACCACATCCCCCTGAAGATCAACCGCGAGACCAACTACTCCAAGGACAAGAACCTGTGGCATCTGAGCCACGAGGGTCTGGATCTGGAGAGCCCCGCCAACGAGCCCCAGTACAACCACCCCGGTTTCCTGGAGCTGGGTGTCAGCCCCGAGCAGGCTCCCGACACCCCGACCTATGTGACCATCCATTTTGAAAAGGGCGTTCCCACTGCCGTTGACGGCAAGGAGATGGGCGCTGTGGAGCTGGTGGAGTACCTGAACAAGCTGGGCGGCGAGAACGGCATCGGCCTGCTGGATATCGTGGAGAACCGTCTGGTGGGCATGAAGAGCCGCGGTGTGTACGAGACCCCCGGCGGTGCCATCCTGTACAAGGCCATCAATGTTCTGGAGACCATCACCCTGGACAAGGAGAGCGCACACCTCAAGGAGCAGCTGGCACAGAAGTACGCCGACATCGTCTACAATGGCCAGTGGTTCACCCCGCTGCGTGAGGCTCTGGATGCTTTTGCCAACAGCCTGGCAAAGACCGTGACCGGCGATGTGAAGCTGAAGCTGTACAAGGGCAACATGATCAACGCCGGTGTCACCTCTCCGTTCACCCTGTACGATGAGCAGACTGCTTCCTTTGGTGAGGACGAGGATTACAACCAGGCAGATGCAGCAGGCTTCATCAACCTGTTCGGCCTGTCCATCAAGGAGCGCGCAAAGTTGTCCAAGAGCTGGCCGAAGATCGAGGACTAAGCGGCTGATCCACCGGGATCACACAAAGCCAACTTTCTCTCCGGTGTGTTCTCTACACTTTCACAACGGAGTTCCAAAACCGGCATAGTTGCCGGCGGCACCGCCGCAGGAGCGTTTTCCCCTGCGGCGGCTTTGCCGTTTTTAGCTGTTTTTATTTACAAGATAAACATCCTCGCCCTCTCAGTCACCTACGGTGACAGCTCTCCCAAAGGGAGAGCCCTTGGCATAGCGGCAAAGTTTCCGGTCAAGCCGTGAAGTTCTCGGTTGCGCCAGAGCCTCTCCCTTTGGGAGAGGTGGCATTGCGCAAGCAATGACGGAGAGGGCGAGCCGCCTATCAGAAAAGGAAGAATATTATGGCAGAACAATTATGGAAGGGCCGCTTCTCCAAGGCGGTCGATTCGCGCGTCAATGACTTCAACTCCTCCATCCGCTTTGACCAGCGGATGATCGCGCAGGATATGCGCGGCAGCGGGGTCCACGCCGCCATGCTGGCCAAGCAGGGCATCATCTCCGAAAAGGACTGCGAGGATATCCTCAGCGGGCTGGCCTCCATTGCCGACGATCTGGCAAGCGGTGCGCTGGAGATCGACCCCAACGCCGAGGATGTGCATACCTTCGTGGAGCAGACCCTGACCGCCCGCATCGGCGATGCAGGCAAGCGCCTGCACACCGGCCGCAGCCGCAACGATCAGGTGGCGCTGGATATCCGCCTGACCCTGCGGGACTACAGCCACACCCTGCAGGCTTACATCGTGGAGCTCATCAAGGTCATCTGCAGGAAGGCCGCGGAGAATACCACCGCTGTCATGCCCGGCTACACCCACCTGCAGCGCGCCCAGCCCATCACCTTTGGCCATGCGCTGATGGCCTACGCCTCCATGCTCCTGCGCGACCTGCAGCGCTTTGAGGATGCCACCGCCCGCATGGATGCCCAGTGCCCGCTGGGCTCCGGTGCTCTGGCCGGTACCACCTACCCGCTGGATCGTCAGTTCACCGCCGAAAAGCTGGGCTTTGCCGCACCCTGTGCCAACAGCCTGGACGGCGTTTCTGACCGTGACTTCTGCATTGAGCTGGCCAACGCCATCTCTATCTGCATGATGCATCTGTCCCGCCTTTCCGAGGAGATCATCCTCTGGTGCAGCTGGGAGTTCAAGTTCATCGAGCTGGACGATGCCTTTACCACCGGCTCCTCCATTATGCCCCAGAAGAAGAACCCCGATGTCACCGAGCTGATCCGCGGCAAGACCGGCCGCGTCTACGGTGACCTGAACACCCTGCTGGTGATGATGAAGGGCATTCCTCTGGCCTACAACAAGGATATGCAGGAGGACAAGGAAGCCATCTTTGACGCGGTGGACACCTTGGAGCTGTGCCTCAAGACCGTCACCCCCATGCTGGACACCATGAAGACCCTGCCTGCCAACATGCGCCGCGCTGCCGCCAAGGGCTTTATCAACGCCACCGACTGCGCCGACTACCTGACCAAGAAGGGGATGCCCTTCCGGGATGCCTACAAGCTGACCGGCTGCATGGTCTCCGACTGCATCGCAAAGGATAAGACCCTGGAGGAACTGACTCTTGACGAGTTCAAGGGCTACAGCGCCCTGTTCGAGAACGATATCTATGATGCCATCGACCTCATCAAGTGCTGTGAGGGCCGCACCAGCTACGGCGGCCCCAGCGAGGCAAGCGTCAACAACCAGATCCGGCTGGCCATGGACCAGCTGGCCGCATGGGAGGCGAACAACGCATGAGCGTAAAGGTCTTTATCGACGGCTCCGCAGGCACCACGGGTCTGCGCATTGCCGACCGTCTGGCTGCCCGGCCCGAAATTGAACTGCTCTCCATCTCCGAGGAGGGCCGCAAGGACGTGAACGAGCGGGCAAAGGTCATCAATTCGGCTGACCTCGCCTTCCTCTGCCTGCCGGATGCGGCTTCCAAAGAGGTCATGCCCCTGCTCCGTCCGGATGTCAAGGTGCTGGATACTTCTACGGCTTTCCGCACGGATCCCAACTGGGTCTACGGCTTCCCGGAACTCAGGGGCCAGAAGGAAAAGATCAAAAATGCCTGCCGCGTGGCGGTGCCCGGCTGCTATGCCAGCGGCTTTATCAGCATTGCCCGCCCGCTGGTGGAGCTGGGCCTTGCCCCGGCGGATTATCCGTTCAGCTGCACCGGCATCTCCGGCTACTCCGGCGGCGGCAAAAAGATGATCGCCGATTACGAAAGCCCTGACCGCCCGGCCCACGGCAAGCTGGATGCACCCAAGAGCTACGGCCTGAGCCTTGGTCACAAGCACCTGCCCGAGATGCAGAAGATCAGTGGGCTGGCAAACCCGCCCGCCTTTGTGCCTGTGGTCTGCGATTATTACAGCGGGATGCAGGTGCTGGTGCCCTTCCAGCCGGTCTGGGGCGGTGCCGAAAAGGTGGCCGCAGGGCTGGCGGAGTATTACAGGGATGCCGCCACCATCAAGGTGCACGCCCTGAACGAGCCGCTGCCCGAGAATGGCCTGTACTCCAACGCCATGGCCGGTACCGACCGCATGGAGCTGTACAGCACCGTGAATGCCGCCGGGGATCAGATGATGCTGGTCTCCCTGTTTGATAATCTGGGCAAGGGCTCGTCCGGCGCGGCAGTCCAGTGTATGAATCTGATGCTGGGTTTTGAAGAGACGGCTGGATTGGAATGAAATGGCTCACCCTCTCAGGCCGCTTCGCGCCCAGCTCTCCCGAAGGGAGAGCTTTTGACAAAACCGCAAACTCTGCGGGGAATGCCAAGGCCTCCCACTTTGGGGGAGGTGGCAGCGCGTTAGCGCTGACGGAGAGGGTGAGGATGCTGAAGGGAGAAAGTAGTATGTATCAAGAAGTTGCGGGCGGCGTTTGTGCCCCCAAGGGCTTTGCGGCGGCTGGCGTGCATTGCGGCATCCGCGCAAATCATAATGAAAAATACGATCTGGCACTCATCAAGGCGGAGGTGCGCTGTGCCGCCGCCGGTGTCTACACCACCAATAAGGTCTGCGGCGCACCCATCAAGGTGGACCGCGCCCACCTGAAGGACGGCTATGCACAGGCCATCCTTGTGAACAGCGGCAACGCCAACACCTGCGCCGCCAACGGCGTGGCTCTGGCCGAGGAGTGCTGTGCGCTGGTGGGCGAGGCACTGCACATCCCTGCCGAGGATGTGCTGCCCGCCTCCACCGGTGTCATTGGCCAGCCCATGGTCATTGACCCCTTTGCCCGGGGAATCCCTGCCGCCGCAGCAAAGCTGGCAGCCACTGCGCAGGGCAGCACCGATGCAGCCACGGCCATTATGACCACCGATACCCACAAAAAGGAGTACGCCATCCAGTTTGAGCTGGGCGGAAAGACCTGCACCGTGGGTGCCATTGGCAAGGGCAGCGGCATGATCGCCCCCAACA
>ULTK01032937.1_pt1 | contig 13860 bp, 11 predicted proteins | sample 1957551 | NCBI WGS metagenome assembly ULTK01 (sample SAMEA4835733, study PRJEB28245) | human gut metagenome | biome: gut microbiome; material: fecal sample | place: Denmark | collected 2008
CCAACCGCCTCGCAGAGTTTCGCCGCTCCCGCGGCGAAATAAATTCAAATTGTTTTTTCTGACGACAAGCGCGTCAGAAAAAACACCTCTCGCTCCGCAAACGTGCGCGCCTACGGCGCGTGCGCTGCAGCGGAGCGCAAGAAATAAAAAATGCCGTCCCTTTCGGGACGGCATTTTTTAAGTTATTTCACTCCGTTGACGTAGCGATACAGGAACGTCACGGCCTCGCCGCGCGTGCAGGAGGCGTAGGGGGAGAAGGTGGTCGTGCTGGTGCCCTGGGTGATGCCCTTGCCGACAGCCCACAGGATGGCGTTATAGTAGCTCGCCTCGTTCACGGAGCTGACATCCTTGAACGGGTTGGAGTAGTTGCCGCTGGGCTTGCCCGCGTAGCGGTACAGGAACGTCACGATCTGAGAGCGCGTGCACTCCTGATACGGGGAGAAGGTCGTCGCGTTGGTACCGGCGGTGATGCCCTTCTGGCTGGCCCACAGGATGGCCTTGTAATAGCTGGCGTCTCTGACGGAGTTCACATCGGTGAACGGGTTGCGGGTGCTGGTCGGCTCCGGAGAACCGGCGGCGCGCCACAGGAAGGTCACGATCTCGGCACGGTTGCAGTTCTTGTACGGGGAGAAGGTCGTGCTGGATGTGCCGTTGGTGATCTTGTTGTTCACGGCCCACTTGACCGGCTCATAGAAGAAGTCGCTCGCCTTGACGTCGATGAAGTTCATCGTCTGGGCGATGGTGATAGCCATCGTACCGGAGGCCTCTTCGTTCTTGGTGCCGTAAACGGTGAAGGGGATGTAGACGGTCTTGCCGGCCTCGGCCCATCTGGTGGTGTGGTAGGCGACGTCCGCAAGGTCGTACTGCGTGCGGGAGGGCTCATAGTAGAACTTGTCGGTGCTGTCGGCCAGCTTGCCGGTGGAGTAGCTGCTGTAGGAGCGGTACAGACCGCCGTAAGCGTAGGAGGAGACGTTCTTGCCGCTCACGTCGAACTTGACATAGTCGAGCGTGGACTTGCGGTAGGAGGTCTTGGCGTCCTGCAGGAAGTTGACAAAGTCGCGCGCGGTCAGCTGGACGGTGTCGTCGATGCCGACGGTGTAGGTGATGTCTTCCTTGACGACGGAGATGACGACGTTGACGTCATAGTTGACCTTGTCGGGCTTTCTGCTGTTGGGCTTTTCGATCTCGCCATAGACGCGGAAGGTCAGGGTGACGGTGTCCTTGCTGGGCTTGGAGACGGAGTCGAAGCTGACCTTGTCCATGTCGGTCATGTCAGTCTTGATCTTGTTGGAAGAGGTGATCTCGGTGCTGCCATAGTACAGCGTACCCTCGCTCTTGGCGCTGGGGATGGAGGAGGTCAGGACGGCGTGGTCGAAGGTGATCTCGTCCTTCTTGGGGTTGTAATTGCCATTGTCCTCGGCGTAATCCTCGAGGAAGCTCTCGAAGTCCTTCTGGTTGAAGGTCACGCTCTTGCCCGCGACAACATTGTAGTTGATGTCGTAGGACTTCTGGGAGACGGTGATCGTACCGGTGGAAGCGATGTCGTCATCAACAGCGACAACATAGAGGGTAGCCTTGCCATTTCTGTCGAACGCGCTGGAAGAAACGGTGTAATCCTTGTTCTGAGCAACGGGCTTCCAGCCTTTGGGGGCGGTAGAGGTCTTGCTCCAGTCGCCGTCATACTTCTCGGTCTTGAAGCTGGAACCCTCATAGATATAGAGGTAATCGTAATCGCTGTTGGTGAAGGTCACGGACTTGCCAGCGGAAGTGCCGGTCACGGTGTCCTTGATTTCGCCCTTGCTGTCGACAGTCAGGTACATGGTGACAACATAATTGTTGTTGACCTTGAGCTGGAAGCTGGCATCGCCAATGTAGGCCTCGTCAGCGTAGATGGTGAAACCATCGGTGACAGAACTGCCGTTGCTCAGCGTGGTCTTGCCATCCTTGAGGGTGACACGGCTGGGCGTACCAACAACAGTGATGGTATTAACATTGTTGTAGCGGAAGCTGCTGTCCTGCTTCTTGATTGCATCAGCGAGTTTATCCTGAATGTCGGACTGGCGGTAACTATCGCTATCGCCATTGACGATGGAATTAAGCTTGGAATCGAGCTCGGAAATGTTCACCGTATAGGTCAGCGGATCATAAGTCTTGCTCTTGTAGGTAATGGTTGCCTTGATGGTAGCAGTACCAGAACGGGTCAGGGAACTTCTCTTCGTGACACGACCGGAAGACTCATCCACAGTGACGTAAAGCTCGCCGCTGGTCACTGCGAATTTGACGCTATAACCATTATCGGAAGAAGTAATATCATTAACGCCAGTACCTTTCAGAACCGGCTTGTCGATATCGCAATAGTTCGTGCCGCTGCTGGGGACGATGGTGTACTCGCGGGTGCTGTTCGCATAGGCGGAATGATACGGGTCATTGAGAACCTTAACATAAACGACACCATTGGTCGTAGCACCACCCTTTTCGGTCACAGTGCAGGTAAGGGTGTAAGTGTCGCCGCTCGCACTTGCGGAGGAGGGAGCCGTCCAAGTAGCACTGACGGCAGGGTCACCTTTGCCGGCAGGAGAGTTCGCGCTGTTGCTGGCGCTCCAAGTATAGGTAGCATCGTTATTGCCATCATAACCAGATGCGGTCAGTTCGATTTTCTGGCCGGCATAAATGGTAAGCGGGCTGCTCGAACTGTTATAAGCAGTACCGTTCGCCTTGACCGTGACAGTCGGGGAGGCAACAGTGGAAGTGCTAACCGTGAACACAGCACTTACTGCCTGCTTGGTCGAGGCTTTCGTGCCGGAAATTGTCAACTGCGTCTTTTCAGTATTCAGCGTATAGCTAATGGTACCATAAGTTGTATCACTAGTACCGAGATTAGAAGTAGTTGTGCCAACCGAGCCGACCGATTCAGAACCGATGAGCTTGAAAGTAAGTGTGTTGTTGCTGACATTACTAACATTGAAACTGTGACCATTCAGGGTAACGGAAGTGATGGCCTTGCGGAATGCCTCGTCAGCACTCTTCACGTTAACCGTTGCGCTGCCGTTTAGCGTAGTAGTGGCGGTTGTTTCAGTAGCACCAGCTTCGGATGTGATGTAAGTAACGGTCATTGAAACATTGACCGTTGCATCACCAGCAGCCTTGCCTTTTACGGTAACGGAATTCGTGCTGGAGGAAGCACCAACAAACTCCACTTTGCTAGTGCTATTGCTATCAATCGTCCAAGTAGCTGTTGTTTCAGGGTCTGTCGACTTGACATTGTACGTTTTCTCCCCGACTTTGACGGTGGTCGGGACAGAGACGGACAATGTCGTAGTATCTCCCACTTCAATGGTCTTTGTACCGCTAACCGTCAAGTCATTGTCCGTCGCCTGTGCCGGAACGATGACCAGACTTAAGATCATGGTCAACGCCAGCAGCGATGAGAGAAATTTCTTCATAATTTTCTTCATCCTTTCTCATTTTTGTGATCCGGCCCCGCGCGCACAGAGCCTTTCTCATACATGGCATTTTACCATGCCGCGGGGAATAAGGGAACAGGAAAATGCAAAATTCATAAATTCTTTATCTTTCCGTTCGCCCGTCTTCCCTTGTCTCACTGATTAGACGCAAAAAGCGTCGATTTTGTTTCACAAAATCTCAAATTTTTCAAAATTTTTTATGCCGCGAAAAACCGCACGTACACATATACTCCCGCCGCGATTTGACAGAGTAAGATCGCCGGAATGCCGAACCGGAAGTACCAGTGCCGCGTCTTGTGGTGAAAGACCCTCATTGCGAAAAGAGCACCCGCGCTGCCGAGCAGCAGCGCGAGTGCAAATAAGGTCTTTTCGGGCACGCGCCGCGCGCCCTGAATTTTGGCGCGGCGCTTGTCTGCGCCGTAGACGCAGAAAGTAATTAGATTGATCGCGGCGAGATAGATGACAAAAACTCTCACTTTTCGAGCTTGCTGAGCTCCACAGCCGCCGCCGCGCCGAGGCGCGCGTTGTTGAACACGAGCTGAATGTTGGAATCCAGGCTGTCGCCGCCGGTCAGGTCCTTGATCTTGGCGAGCAGATACGGCGTCGTGGCCTTGCCGTGAATGCCGTCCTTCTTCGCGTCCTCCACGGCCTCGGCAATGGCCTTGTCGATGACTTCCTTGTCCATGGAGTACTCTTCGGGGATGGGGTTCGTGACGAGTAAGCCGCCGCGCAGACCCAGCTCGCGCTTGACGTGGAACGCCTTCGCCAGCTGCTCCGGCGTGTCGAGCTCGTAGTCGACGCCAAAGCCGGACTTGCGCGTATAGAACGCGGGCAGCTCGCTCGTGCCGTAGCCGATGACGGTCACGCCGTGGGTCTCGAGGTATTCGAGCGTGAGGCCGAGGTCAAGGATGGACTTCGCGCCCGCGCACACGACCATGACGGAGGTGTTGGCCAGCTCTTCAAGGTCGGCGGAGATGTCGAACGTCTCCTGCGCGCCGCGGTGCACGCCGCCGATGCCGCCGGTGGCGAACACGCGCATGCCCGCCATGTCGGCGATCATCATCGTGGTGGTGACGGTGCACGCGCCGTCCTTGCCCTGCGCGACGAGCACGGGCAGGTCGCGGCGGGAAGCCTTCGGGATGCCCGCGCCGGTGCGGCCGAGGTAGTCGATCTCATCCTTGGAAAGGCCGGCCTTGAGCCGTCCGCCGATGATGGCGATGGTCGCGGGCACGGCGCCCGCGTCGCGGATGATCTGCTCGACCTTGAGCGCGGTCTCAACGTTCTGGGGATAGGGCATGCCGTGGGAAATGATGGTGGATTCGAGCGCCACGACGGGCTTACCGGCGGCAAGGGCCTCGGCAACCTCGGGGGCGATATCCAGATACTTGTTCACAGTTAAAAATCCTCCTGTAAAGTAATAGGTGAAAGTTTCACGTTTACCTTTTGAGGTAAGATTGCATCATAACATACAACTTGTCAAAAGTCAATACAAAGCGGGGCTTGAATTTGCACGGGAAGTGGCATATAATACCTCTATTATCCCGTGAAAACCCACAAAAGGAAGGAAAATTATTATGGAACGAGTGAGAATTGCCGCGCTCTTCGCCGACAAAGAGCAGTACGGCGGCGCAAGCGTCACCGTATGCGGCGGGGCGAAGACCATCCGCGATATGAAGACCTTCGGATTCATCGAGCTGAACGACGGCTCGTGCTTCCGCAATTTGCAGGTCGTGATGGATGCGAATTCTCTTTCTAATTATAAGGAGATCGCCGCGCAGAACGTGGGCGCCGCCCTCATCGTGCACGGCACCGTCGTGCTGACGCCCGAGGCCAAGCAGCCGCTCGAGGTCAAGGCAACAGAGATCGAGGTCGAGGGTGCGTCCTCCCCCGACTATCCCTTACAGAAAAAGCGCCACAGCGTCGAATATCTGCGCACCATCCAGCATCTTCGTCCGCGCACGAACCTCTTCTCCGCGGCGTTCCGCGTGAGAAGCGCGGCGGCCTACGCCGTGCACGAGTTCTTCCAGAGCCGCGGTTTCGTCTATGTCAACACCCCCATCATCACCGGCTCTGACTGCGAGGGCGCGGGCGAGATGTTCCAGGTCACGACGCTGGATCTGGAGAACCCGCCGAGAACGCCCGACGGCAAGGTCGATTACAGCAAGGACTTTTTCGGCAAGAAGACGAGCCTGACCGTTTCCGGCCAGCTCAACGCCGAGAACTTCGCCATGGCGTTCGGTGACGTTTACACGTTCGGCCCCACGTTCCGCGCCGAGAACTCCAACACCGCGCGCCACGCCGCCGAGTTCTGGATGATCGAGCCGGAGATGGCGTTCTGCGACCTCAACGGCGACATGGAAGTGGCGGAAGCGATGATCAAGCACATCATTCGCCGCGTGATGGAGCGCTGCCCGGACGATCTCGCGTTTTTCAACAGCTTTGTCGACAAGGGCCTTCTTGAGCGTCTCCAGCACGTTGCCGAGTCTGACTTTGGCCGCGTGACCTATACCGAGGCCGTGAAGCTCCTCAAGGAGAGCGGCCAGAAGTTCGACTACCCCGTCGAGTGGGGCATCGACCTCCAGACCGAGCATGAGCGTTACCTCACCGAGCAGATCTTCAAGCGCCCCGTGTTCGTCACGGACTATCCGCAGGAGATCAAGGCGTTCTATATGCGCCTCAACGACGACGGCAAGACCGTCGCCGCGGCGGACTGCCTCGTTCCGGGCATCGGCGAGATCATCGGCGGCAGCCAGCGCGAGGAGCGCATCGAGCTGCTCGAAAAGCGCATCCGCGAGCTCGGCATGAATCCCGAGGACTACTGGTGGTACTGCGACCTGCGCCGCTACGGCTCCTGCCGTCACGCGGGCTTCGGCCTCGGCTTCGAGCGCATGGTGATGTATTTAACGGGCATCGGCAACATCCGCGATGTGGAGCTGCATCCCCGCACCGTGGGCAACGCAGACTTCTAATTCTTCAAAAAACAAGGGACACGGTTCCGCTACTCCTGATAGGGGTACCTTGAAGCGTGTCCTCGGATTAGGCAGGCAGTGCAATTGTACTGTCTGCCTTTTCTGTTGTCTCTCCGCATAGAAGCATATCGTCTGTCTCGTTGAGGTTGAAGTCCCGAAAACAGATGTGGATCTTCTGCGGTGCGTGCTTGGAGTATTTGACCTCTTTCTCATACACGATGATTTTCGCCACAAAGGTGCGGAGCAGTTCCGGGGTCAGTTCCGTCATGTCGGTGAACTTTCTGGCCTTGGCGATGAAGTTCTTGGCGTTGGCCATGCTACTGCGTAGTTTCTCCAGGCGCTCCTCCGTGGCAGGGATGGCTTCGGCCAGCTGCGCTTTCTCCTTGGAGTATGCCTCAGACAGCAAACGGAACTGCTCATTGCTCACCCGTCCCAAGGCGCTGTCCTCATACATCCGCTTGAACACTACATCCAGTTCGCCATCCCGTTTCCGCATCGTGGACAATTCCCGTTCCAACCCCCGGATCTCCTTTGCCACCTCAGTAGATTGCTTTTGCTGAATATATGCGGCGAACCGCTCCGGGTCGTTCCTGGCAAACTCTGTAGCTCTGCGGATTGTTTCCAGCACGATTTCCTTCAGTGCCACTTCCCGGATATAGTGAGCGCTACACACTTCTGCCCCGTCCTTCTTGTAGGTGCGGCAGGTGAAATGATTCTGTTCCGGCTTCATGGTGTGCGCCCGGTGCAATACCATGGGCTTACCGCAGTCCGCACAATACACCAATCCAGAGAACATATTCTGCTCATCCATATTCGTGCGGCGGCGCTTATGAGATCGCACCTCCTGTACGATATCCCAGGTTTCCTGATCCACCAGCTCTTCATGAGTATTCTCAAAGATAAGCCACTCTGATTTGGGGCGTTCACATCGTTTTTTGTCCTTGTAGGACTTGGTGCTGTAGCGAAGGTTGACCGTGTGCCCAAGGTAGACCATGTTCTGAAGCATATCCGCCACCATGTCGCCAGTCCAGTTGTAGGGCCGCTCTGCATTCAGCCCGGAATGGGATGTGCCGAATTTCGTATAGGCGTACATGGATGGACTGTAGATGCATTCTTTCTTGAGCTGCTTTGCAATCTGGGCTGGTCCCATTCCGCCGGCGCACATGGCGAAGATGCGTTTGACGACAGCCGCCGCCTCCTCATCCACCAACAGAGGAGAGTCCTTGGTTGCACCCTTGCGGTAGCCGTAAGGAGCTCGTGTCCCCACCCGGATTCCCCGCTGTGCCTTGGCGTTCACTACATTCCGCACCTTGCGGCTGCAGTCCCGCACGTGCCACTCATTGAACAAATTCTTGAAAGGCATCAGCTCGTTGCTGTTTTCATACTTGGTGTCAACATTGTCGTTGACAGCGATGTAGCGCACATCATTGGAAGGGAATATCTCCTCGATATAAAGACCGGTGTGCAGTTGGTTTCTTCCAAGGCGGGAAAGATCCTTTGTGATGATGACGGCGATGTCGCCGTTGCTCATGTCATCCATCATCTGTTCAAAGGCTGGGCGATTGAAATTCGCGCCGGAATAGCCATCGTCCACATAAAATCTGGTGTTCTGGAACCCATTCTCATCGGCGTACTTTTGCAGGATAAGTTTTTGGTTCTGGATACTGTTGGAGTCGCCCTCCAGATTATCATCTCGGGACAGACGGCAATAGAGCGCCGTGATCTTTTGGTTTGGCTGTAACATATTGACCTCCTTCATAAAATGCCAAACCGATTGAGAGATTGCAACCATACAATACCCTCAATCGGTTTGTTTGTCTATGCGAACCTGTTTTTCAGGCGGAAATATTTTTTGCGTCCTGCTCCAGGTCGATGACCTGTTTCATAAGATCGACCGTAGATTGCGTTCCTCCGAAACTGAATTCCGCGAACACAATGTACTCTCTGCCGCATACATGCTGTCGGCGGCTTTTTATAATCTTGCCGTCCCTTTCTTCCACTGCGGTATCCCGCACTGCCTTGGCAGAGGGAATATCCTCATCTCCATGCTTTTCTTCACTGTAGGAGCGGGGACGCTCATTGTATTTGAATTTATACGCCATATCGTTCCTTTCCCCTGACGCTACAGTCAGGCAACAAAAATAGCAGACCGTTACATAGTCTGCTGCTGTGTTTGTTCTGCCTGCTGATCTTCGGTCCACTGCTGTTCTGTAGATGATTGCTCATCCTGTGTGAGCACCATGGCTACGCCGGCCACCAGTCCGATGACAGCGCCGATATTTTTGGCTTCCTGTTCTGCCTGGATACGGCGGTAACGTTCCTCGACATCTTCGTTACCATCATCCAGTAACGCTCCAGTTACCGCCAGACCATACAGTCCAGCGTGGAGCGGCTTCATAGAAACAGGTTGCGGATGTTGCTGACCACTGTCGCTGTGCCATACCCCATCCCCAGCAGTGCCGCCACGATGAGCAGTACCAGTACGATCCATTTGGCCACTACGATCAGGTCGAAGTCCGGAAGCCAGTCCAGCCATTTGCAGGAATGCTTTTCTTTCTTCTTCCCAGCCTGTTCCAGCAGAGTGGTCATCTCCGTCAACGATTTCTGGATCTTCGCCATGCTGTTCTGCACCGCTGTCAGGTCTGTGTGTGATCTCAGGTTCGGAAGATACTCCCGCATTCCACGCACTTCCCACCCGATGGATTCTGTCTTCTGTGTCAGCATCGTCAGAGCCTCCGGCAGCGGACACTGGATGACAATGGGCGTGATCGGTGAACTCGACTCCCGCGCTGTCGGCTGCGGTGAAGGCTCGGGCCGGTTCAGGGCCATGAGCTCGTCCATAGATAATTTCTTCTCTGATCCTGAATTCATATTCCATGTTCTCCTTTAGATATTTGTCACCGAACAGCAAACGGTCCCGACACTGCCAGCCACTCGGCGTGGTATAGGTGATATTCTTTCGGGACTTTTCCCAGCGAACCTTGTAGCCCTCGCTCTCCATCAGCGCAATGAACTCCTCGCGGTTGGAAGCGTGGCGCATACAGTCATTGATGATATTCATGAGCTGCAGCTTCTTGCTCTGACCACGGGCCGCCGTGTGATACTCTCCGATGGTCATAGTCTTTGTTTTCTGCTTTTGTTCCCTGGGTTGAAATACAGGAAGTGAAAACTCCTTGCAGACCATGTCGTTGCGTTGCCGCAGTTCCTGAAGCTGCTCCTTTGCGATATGCAGTTTCCGTCCGGTATCGAAATTGACCGAGTTGATGAGGAAGTGGGAATGGATGTGCTCACGGTCTGTGTGGGTGCAGACCAGAACTTCGTATCCCTCATAGTACTCGGCCAGCTTCAGCGCGGCCGCGTGAGCGGTGACCGGGTCGACTGCTTCGCCTTTCGGGAAGCTCTGTACCATGTGATAGAACAGTACACCGTCCGTCTTGTGGTAGAGCCGCTTGGTGGTCATGAAATCCGCGTAGACAGATTCCGGCTGACAGTTGATACCTGTGACCAACTGCTGCCCCTCGAACTCGGTCTTTTTATCCTGCATGGTATACCGCATCACGGCGCTCATGCATCCGGTGGTCTGGCCCCGCTTGTAGTTTGTGAAGCTGATGATAGCCATAGCTTACCAGCGCTTTCGTTCAAGGATCATCCGAACGGCACCACAGAGTTCAGAGAACGCCCGACATACGCTTTCCAGATCGATCACGGTCACTCGTCCCATGTGCGCCAGGGTGACGAGCTGGTTCAGATTTCTGCCGATGGACTTCAGCTCCTTCAGCACTTCTTTCAGGCCGTCGATGACCACCACCTGCTTTCCCAGGCAGCAGGCAGTGACGTAGTCGCTCATGGACATCCCGGACTGCTTCGCCAACTCCTTGATGGCCTCCCGGTCTGTGGACGCCATGCGGGTGCTGAATTTAACATCTTTTTTCATGTCGTTTCCTCCAAATCGTAGATAAAGTGGGTCCGGGCTTCTGCCCGGAATTCATGCGGAAGTCGGGCAGCGGCGTTGCCGCAGACCAGACAAACGCGATGCTGGCCACCTCCAAGGAGGTGATTTCCCTGCACCGAACACCCGCGCTCCGCTTTCGGCCACAAATGGCCACAAACGGCGTTTCTTTTTCCCTGCGGGTGTTTACTCGCCATGCCCGGCAATCTCCCGCAAATCGCCGCACAGCGCCCCAACAGGGTCAACAGGGGCGACCACAGGTACACCCTGGGCATCGTCACTTTCGGCACGGCGCAGCTCGATGAGCCGCTTCCCGTTGCTGCGGCGCACCATACCGGAAATTCCGATTTTGCTTAGCGCGTCAAGGTTTTGCAGGATCAGGCGGGACACTTTCTTAGGCGAGATACGCTCCATACCGACAGGGTCGATTTTTTCAGACAGCTCTGTGGGAGTGCCGATAAATTTCGTACGGTCGCGCATCAGTTCAGAGACCAGATAGGTGATCCGGTCGCCCAGTAGCTCCAGCTGCGTTCTGCTGTCTGCTACCATCTCCCACACGTTTTCAACGTTGCGTTCCAGAGACAACTCCCGGTATTCAATGTCACGACCGATGCAGGAGAGCTTCGCCTTACCGCTGCCGCGCCGATCTTCCACCAGAGTAAAACTGGAATCCACCGCCCCGCTGATGGCTGTCGTACCGGAGATGCGGTTGAACACATCATCGGCAGTTTCCTTTCGCAGATGATGGATCAGCAGGATGGCGATGCCGTGCTTGTCCGCCAGCCGCTTCAGCACGGACAGGTCCCGGTAGTCATTGGCGTAGGTGGCATCGTGGACGGGGCGGACCATCTGCAGCGTATCGACGAGGACCAGAACAGTATCCGGGTGAGCTACGAGGAAGCCCTCCACCTGCTCCTCCAGCCCCTGGCCGATGGGAGCGCACTCCGTACAGAAATGGACGCTGTCCGGCGCGTCCTCTGTGATCTCGAAGAGGCGGTTCTGGATGCGAAGGACGGAGTCCTCCAGGCAGAGATAGAGGGTGGTGCCCTGCTTCACGCTCATTCCCCAGACCGGTTCTCCCTTGGCCACCGTCACCGCCAGCCACAGGGCCAGCCAGGACTTGCCCACCTTGGGTGAACCCGCCAGGATATGCAGACCCTGAGAGATCAGCGTGTCCACCACAAAATTGGGCGGCTCCAGCGGACGGTCCATCAGCGTCCTACCGTCCACCGTGACCAGAGGACGGTCCATTTTGTTGCTCATAGTCAGTACCTCCAATTCAAAATATCTGAATACAAAAATCTCCCACCTCGAAAGAAGTGGGAGTAGTATTCTTTTAGAGGAGCAGTGCCCACAGGACTTTTGAGCATCCCCTTGCCCCTCTGCTTGTATTGTGGTGGAAAAGATGGTATCCTGATAAAAAGCATGGACAGATTAAAAATCAAGTAGGACAAATTATTGCAGAGGAGGGGGCCAGCGGAAATGGAGGGGAGCATCATATTCTATACCTACGGCAGCACCTTGGAGCTGAACGGGCAGCAGTTTGAGGCAGGCAGGCTGACCGAAGATCTGCTGAATCTATCACCGGATGACTACCACCCCCTGCACGAACGGATGGTGCGCATCCGTACCCTTATGGACATCTACGAGTATGTCCGCAAGAGTGAACTTTGGTGGAAACTGAATGATGAGATGGAGCAGCTCTGTCAGGAACTTCGCCGAAACATTATGGACAAGGACACAAAAGGCAGACCGAGAAACGGGCTGCTGACAACAAATAAAGGCTGAATATCAAGCACCGGGAAAGTGCGAGATATTCAGCCTGTTTTGTTGTCCGGGGTTTCCAAAGGGGCTTGCCCCTTGGCACACGACTTTGCTTGCAAAGTGTAGTGTGTTATACGCTCTGTCGGCGTTGCTGCGAAAATGGGGTTGCCGCCGGGGGAGGGCAAGCACATTTGAAGCAGCAGGAAAACAGATCTGTGATTGCGTGGCGGGAAGCCACAAGCGCAAGGCTGGTTTCATCAGCAGACAGGGCGTATATGAAAGCCCCCGTCCCTCGTTCCACGCTGGACTTCGTGACAAAGTGTCCCGAACTTGTGGACTTACTCCCGTAAAATTGAAATAGGCGGGAAAGCCATTTTTGGGCTTTCCCGCCTTGATTGCCCATCAGCAAAGACGGGCAGGACTGTCAACGGCGGCACATAAAATGTGCCGTTCATCTTGACCGTTGACTGGCTCGGCTGGCTTTGCTATTTTCCAGATAAAATGGTATTCATAGCGCAAATACGCCAAAAATTATTTACTTGTTCAAACTCAATTTTCAAATCTTGCTGAAAATGAGCGAGTAATGTTTGATTGTCCCATTCATATTGCGTATTGTTCCACGAGAGAAATCCCTCCACAAAAATTTTGTGATCAATATGAAATTGTTGAATACATTGCGTCGTTATAGATACGAATTTTAGAACATCGATGGAGGCAAACACACTATCAGGAACACCTGAAAATGCAACAAAAATTGCTCCACCAGAATGTGGACCTCTGTAATAACAATACTTATCAACTAAGCCGCAAGTTACGATAGACAGGTTATGCCCGTTGAATGTATCGTCCAATGTAAATTCTGCTGTCGTTAGTGGCTCTAAATTCCAGCGTTCCCCCACTACTTTTGCGTGTGTGGCTACCTGAATAATTTTCTCGGAAAATCCATTGACATTTTCCCACCCCCACAGCCATGTGTTACTTGATGTTGCCTCGCTTCCGATGAATTGAAGCGGATACTTTTGATTTCCAAAAAGTATTACGCCCTCTGAAAAATCAACATTCCAGTCCTGCCCCTTTACCACCTGCTCACTACAAGCAGTCTGTATTGCTATCATTTTACCTAAGCAAGCTGAAAACACTTGAAACCAATTTCCTGTATCAATATTGAGATGCTCAATCCAAATATTTTTTCTGTTATCCTGTTTTCTGTCTTTGCCCCAAAATCTCATCTGTATTTCCTCCGTAATACATTTCTTTTATTTCCTCCCTCGCTGTGGGGTTGGATTTTTCAGCAAGTCCGACTTCTGTGCAATCTTTTTCAGCCACTTCTTTTCTTCTTCGGACAGCTTCTTCAAATTCAATTTGAGCCGCTTACAGATAAACGCCAAAGCCGCTTGCTCCGGGTCGCTGTCTGGGCTGGCAGTTTCCTCGGCGGTCTGCAAGAAATCTTCCAGTGGATTGTCCTCCGGGACACTGAAAAAATCTTCCTTATGTGCTTCCCGCAGGTCAAGAGCTATCTTGTTTATATCCTGCTGTATCACATAGCGGCAAAAGCTGTCATCATCAATATGGGCGGCGATAAGCTGTCTTAACTGCGGGTCAGACAAGCCGAGATTGTGCTGCTTCATAATGGTTGCACTCACAGCGTCCACTATGGCGTTTGCACTCTGCACCTGTTTGCCAGCGATACCGTTTACATAGATTTCAAGGTCAG
>ULTK01004040.1_pt1 | contig 13645 bp, 10 predicted proteins | sample 1957551 | NCBI WGS metagenome assembly ULTK01 (sample SAMEA4835733, study PRJEB28245) | human gut metagenome | biome: gut microbiome; material: fecal sample | place: Denmark | collected 2008
AAGCTTTGGCATATACTTTACCGGGGTCAGTGGCAAGCAGAGGAATATCTTCTTCACGCGGAGAGGTGAACGGATGGTGCATTGCAACATAGCGTTTTTCTTCTTCGCTGTATTCAAACATCGGGAAGTCAACAACCCAGGTAAAGGCCAGTTTGTTTTCGTCGATAAGGCCGCGGCGTTTTGCCATTTCGATACGCAGTGCGCCGAGAGCGGCTGCAACAACGGAAGGTTTGTCGGCAACAAAGAGCAGCAGGTCGCCCGGTTCTGCTTCAGCGGTTTTAAGAATGTTTGCAAGGTATTCTTCGCTGAAGAATTTGGCAATCGGGGATTTTACGCTGCCGTCCGGCTGAATCTGCATCCAGGCAAGGCCTTTGGCGCCGTAAATGGCAACAAAATTAACCAGGCCGTCCAGTTCGCGGCGCGGAATACCGGCATCACCCTTAACGTTAATGGCTTTAACAATGCCGCCTTTATCAATAATATCGTTAAATACTTTAAATTCGCTGCCTTTAACGGCTTCGGTCATGTTGATAAGTTCCATGCCGAAACGCAGGTCAGGCTTATCACTGCCGTATTTGTCCATAGCTTCGTCCCAGGTCATGCGCTGGAATTTTTCCGGCAGTTCAACGCCAAGCGCGCCTTTGAATACGTGGCGGATTAAACCTTCGGTCATATCCATAATATCGTCGGCGTCAACAAAGCTCATTTCAATATCAAGCTGGGTAAATTCCGGCTGGCGGTCAGCACGCAGGTCTTCATCGCGGAAGCAGCGTACAATCTGGAAGTAGCGTTCCATACCGGCTACCATCAAAAGCTGTTTGAAAATCTGCGGGGACTGCGGCAGAGCATAGAACTTGCCGGGGTTTACGCGGCTCGGTACGAGGTAATCGCGTGCGCCTTCCGGAGTGCTCTTGGTCAGCATCGGAGTTTCAATTTCGCAGAAGTCATGGTTATCCATATAATCGCGCATCAGTTTGGTAACTTTGTGGCGCAGCATTAAATTGCGCTGCATTTCCGGACGGCGGAGGTCCAGATAACGGTATTTAAGGCGGAGGTTTTCGTCAACGTCAATGCCGTCCTGAATGTAGAACGGAGGAGTTTTGGCGCTGTTTAAAACTTCCAGCTCTTTGGCTACAACTTCAACTTCGCCGGTAGCAAGGTTGGGGTTGATGGTTTCTTCGCTGCGCAGGCGTACAACGCCGTGTACTTTAATAACGTATTCGCTGCGGATAGCTTCTGCCTTGGCAAAATCTTCACCGGCGTGGTCGGGGTCAACCACTACCTGCACAATGCCGCTGCGGTCGCGCAGGTCAATAAAAATCAGTCCGCCGTGGTCGCGTCTTTTGGCAACCCAGCCGCAAAGCACAACTTCTTTTTCGTTGTCGGCTTTGGCAAGCGTGCCGCAATAATGATTGCGTTTCAAATTACTCATACTTTTGCACCTCTGTTTGTAAAATTGTTACTATTTCATCAACAGGAATTTCTGTTTGTGTACTGTTTGCCATATCCTTTAAGGTTACGGCACCGCGTTCCAGCTCGCCGTCGCCAAAAATAACGGCAAATTTGGCGTTCAGGCGCCCGGCCTGCTTCATCTGCGCTTTCATGCTGCGCGCCATAAAGTCAAACTCGGTTTTAAGCCCCGCCTGCCTTAAGGCGATAGCGGTTTTAAAGGCCAGTTCAAAATTATCCTGATTGGGGGAGACAATAAAAGCGTCGATGCCGTCTTTATGCTCCGGCAAAAGGTTCTGGCTTTCAAGCGCCAGAAGGATGCGTTCCATGCCCATGGCAAAGCCGATGCCGGAAACATCCTGGCCGCCGATTTCCTTAACAAGGCCGTCGTAACGTCCGCCGCCGCATACAGCGCTCTGCGCTCCCAGCGGCACATACTGAATTTCAAACGCGGTTTTGGTGTAATAATCAAGCCCGCGCACCAGTGTGTTATCCACTTCAAAATCAATGCCTGCGGCAGTTAAAAGTTTTTTTACGCCTTCAAAATGCTCGCGGCATTCTTCGCACAGGCAGTCACCAAGGCTCGGCGCACCGGCTGCAAGTTCGTGGTCATGCGGTACTTTGCAGTCCAAAAGGCGCAGCGGGTTACGCTCAAAGCGCGATTTGCAGTCGTCGCACAATTCTTCCAGATGAGGGCGGAAATAATCCTGTAATTTGGCTCTGTGCTGCGGGCGGCATTTGGGGCAGCCCACGGAATTGATTTTCAAGTGCAAATCCTTTAAGCCCAGTTCCTTTAAAATGGTAACGGCAAGTAAAATTGCCTCGGCGTCAATCGCCGGTGTATCCACACCCAGCGCTTCAATGCCAAACTGGTGGAACTGGCGGTAACGCCCTGCCTGCGGACGGTCGTAGCGGAACATAGGCCCGATATAATACAGCTTGGTCGGCGCAGGCTCTGCATAAAGCTTGTGTTCGCAGAACGCGCGCACGGCAGACGCCGTATTTTCCGGGCGCAGGGTAATGCTGCGGTTGCCGCGGTCGGTAAAGGTATACATTTCTTTTTCAACAACATCGGTGGTATCGCCAATGCCGCGTTTAAACAACTCGGTATGCTCAAATACCGGCGTTCTTATTTCTTTATAGCCATATTGCGCGCAAATACGGCGCATAACGGCTTCTACATACCGCCAGTTTTCTATTTCCTGCGGCAGTATATCTTTTGTGCCTCTTGGCGCAGTAGTAAGCAAGCTGATTCCTCCTCACTGCCTTCTGCGGCAAATCCATAAGTTTACATACTTAAATATTGTACCACAATTAAGGCGCATTATTCAACACCAACAGCAAAAACTTTGGCTTGCGGTGTAAAAATAAGGTTAAAAATAAAAATACGGCCCGTTAAGACCGTAATTTTATTTTCTGCGGCTTTCGTCAAACTGTGCGGGAGTTGCTTCTTCCAGTACCTCGTCAGTGCTGTGCCACAGCTCTTTATACAAAACGCGGTACACAGCGGCAACAGGCACGGCAAACAGCATACCCAAAATGCCGTACAGCTTGGCGCCGATTAAAAGGCTTAAAATTAAAATTACCGGATGCAAATCAATCTTTTTGCCGATAATGCGCGGCATTAAAACATTGGCATCAAACTGGTAGAACACCAGATAAAACAGCGCCACATAAAAGGCCGACTGCGGGCTTTGCGAATAAGCTATGAACACCGCAGGCACGGCGCCGATAAGCGGCCCCACAACCGGCACCATTTCCGCAAGAATGGCAAGCAGGCCAAAAACAAGCGGATAATGAATACCCAAAATCGTTGTGCCGACGGCTATGCAAAAGCCTGCAATAAGGCTCAGGCGTGCCAGCCCCTGAATGTAGCAGCTTAAGGTTATGCCTATTTCATCAATAATATGCGCTACACGCGGCTGCGCTTCGTAGCTGAAAAAGTTAATCAGCATTGCGCGCAGGTCGCGCCAGTCTTTTAAAAAGTAAAATGCCAGGAAAGGCACAACAATCAGGCCGACAAGGTTGGCAATAATGTCAAGCGTCGATTTTAACAGGTTGCGCAAAACCGCTGCCACAAAGCCCATCAGCCAGCTGGTAATATAATCGAAAAGGCTTTCTATATTATGTGGCAGGCGCGGGTAATTGGCAGGGTCTTCCAAAAGCCAGTCAAAAGTTGCGGCATCCATTTTGGTGGTATAGTCAGGTATTTTGCCTACAAGGGCGTTAATCTGCCCGAACAGCGGCAAAATAATAAAGGTTACGGCGCAGAAAACAATAACCCCGAAGGCCACAAACGCCATTAAAATTGTTACCACGCGCGAAAGATGGATTGTGCCGCGCCCGAGCGTAATTTTGCCGAACAATTTGGTAACGGGGTGCAACAAAAATGCCAGCCCCACCGCCAAAAGTATCGGCAGCAGAAAGTTGCCCAACAGGTAAAATATAAACGATATAAATGCCGCCACAGCCACTTTAAAAGCGGTGCTGTTGCGTAATGTGCTGAAATCTTTAATCATCTGTTACTGCAGAAACGGATTTCTGCGTCTCTCCCATCCTACCGTAGTAGCAGGCCCGTGGCCCGGCAAAAGTTTAACGTCGTCGTCAAGCGGAAGAATTTTTTCTTTAATGGACTGTAAAAGCTGTTTGTATGAACCGCCGGGAAAATCTGTTCTGCCGATTGATTCGGCAAAAACTGTATCGCCGCAGAACACAACGCCGCCGGTTAAAAGGCATACGCCGCCGGGAGTATGCCCCGGTGTTGCCAGCACTTTAAACTTAATGCCGGCTGCTTCCACTTCGTCGCCGTCAGAATAAAACTTATCGGCTGGTTTTTTAAGCGCTCCCCCGCCGATATAAGCGGCAAGGCTGCCCACCGGGTCTGTCAGCATCGGCGCATCTTCCTTACTGATATACACCGGCGCGCCGGTTTTTTCCGCAACTTCTGCCAGCGCCATAATATGGTCGCCGTGGCCGTGCGTTAAAAATATGGCGTCAACGGTAAGGTTTTCTTTCTGCACGGCTTCCATAATGCGGCCTGCATCTCCGCCCGGGTCGATAATAACGCCGTGGTGCGTTTCTTCGTTAACTACAATGTAACAGTTGGTGGCAATATAGCCAACCTCCATTGCGATAATTTTCATTTAAATCCTCCTGTAAAGCGGTTTATTAAAGGTGGTGCACGCTTGAAGAAACCTGGCGTTCAACACTGTAAACGCCCTTCATGCGTTTTATTTTATTCATAATGTTATCAAGCTGCTCCAGATTGCTGATATCCAGCCCCATGGTGATGTAAGCGTTTTTATGCTTGTCGGTGCGGCAGTTAAGCGCGTTAATGTTCAGCTTGGCTTCGCTTGTAACCTGCATAATGTCTGCCATCATGCCGGGCCTGTCGGAAGCGTTGATAACAATGTTAACTTTATAAACGGCATCGGTAGTAATATCCCACGATACCTCAATCAAACGGCGCTGCTCGTCCGGATTGTTGCTTAAAACATTGGGGCAGTCCGTGCGGTGTACGGAAATGCCGCTGCCGCGCGTAATATAGCCTATTACCGGGTCGCCCGGAATCGGGTTGCAGCAGCGCGCCAATTTAACCATAATGCCTTCCTCGCCTTTAACGAGAATGCCGTGGCTGGCCTTGGCCTTGCTGCGGCGCGGTTTAAGCTCTGCCAAAAGCTGCGAAAGGTCCTTGGTAACTGTAAGCTTCTGCTCTTTTTTATAAAGCTCAACCAGCTTGCTCATAACGCCGTTAAGCGTTACGCCGCCGTAGCCCACGCTGGCATACAGTGCTTCCTCGCTGTCCAGTCGGAATGAAGCTGCCACGGTTTTAAGCTTGTCTGCCTTAAGCAGCACTTTAATATCGTAGCCGAGGCGCTTGGTTTCTTTTTCAAGCATCTCGCGCCCTTTGGCGATATTTTCTTCGCGGCGCTCTTTTTTGAACCACGAACGGATTTTGTTGCGAGTATCGGAAGAACCGACAATGTTCATCCAGTCGCGGCTCGGGCCGGTGGCCTGCTTGGAAGTGATAACTTCGACGATATCGCCGTTGCTTAATTTGTAATCGAGCGGCACAATGCGCCCGTTAACCTTCGCACCAACGCAGCGGTTGCCTACGTCCGTATGAATACGGTAAGCAAAGTCAATCGGCACGCTGCCGACAGGCAGGTCAATAACGTCGCCGCGCGGCGTAAACACGAATACTTCGTCGGCAAAAACGTCCATTTTTACCGTGTTTACAAAGTCGCGCGAATCGCTCATATCCTTGTGCCATTCCAAAAGCTGGCGCAGCCAGGAAAGTTTGGCTTCAAAGTCCTTGTCGCCGCCGGACGGCATATTGCTCTTGCCGCCGCTTTCTTTATAACGCCAGTGCGCCGCAATACCAAACTCAGAAATGCGGTGCATTTCAAAAGTACGGATTTGAATTTCCAGCGGCTGCCCGTTATGGTACAGCACGGTGGTATGCAGCGACTGGTACATATTGGATTTCGGCACGGCAATGTAGTCCTTTACACGCCCCGGAATCGGGCGCCACAGGCTGTGCACAACGCCCAGAGTGCCGTAGCAGTCCGCAACGGTATCAACCAGCACGCGGATGGCAAGCAAATCGTAAATTTCGCTGAGCTCTTTATGGTCGCGCTGCATTTTTTTGTAAATGCTGTAAAAATTCTTCGGGCGTCCCTGAATTTCGCACTTAATGTGCTGCTCGTCCAAATGCTCTTTAATTTCCGCCATTGCCTCGTGAATCATGGCTTCCCTTTCGCGGCGCTTTACCTTAACCTGTTCCACAAGGTCGTAGTAAATTTCCGGCTCCATATAGCGGAAGGCCAAATCCTCAAGCTCCCACTTAATGGTGTAAATGCCGAGGCGGTGCGCAAGCGGCGCATAAACCTCCATTGTTTCGCGCGAGATGGACTGCTGCTTATGCACCGGCATATACTTCATGGTGCGCATGTTGTGCAGGCGGTCGGCCAGCTTAATCATAATAACGCGTATGTCCTTGGCCATAGCCAGAAACATTTTGCGGTAGTTTTCAATCTGCTGGTCCTCTTTGCTGATGTATTCGATTTTGCCGAGCTTGGTAACGCCGTCTACAAGGTCTGCCACCTTCACGCCAAACATTTCCTTTAACTGGTCAAGCGTAGTTTCGGTATCTTCAACAACGTCATGCAAAAAAGCTGCGGCAAGCGTGGTTTCGTCCATTTGCAGCTCTGCCAGTATCGTGGCCACGCCCAGCGGATGAATAATATATGGCTCGCCCGATTTACGGCGCTGATTGGCATGGGCTTTGGCAGCTACGTCATAGGCCTTATGTACAAATGCCACCTGGTTATCATTAAGATATTTTTTTATCATTTCGAAGAATTCTTCGACGCTAATTACATGTGTTTCCGGCATATAACCACATCCTTACCCAATCAATTTCCGTGCCCGCCCGCTATTACCTGCGGAGAAGCAAGCATATTGGCACGGTACTGCCTGTAAATCCTACGGCCGGTTTCTTCAGCCTGCCTGAAGGCAGGAGAATTTTCCAGATTATTTTTTCTGACGGCGGCCATGCTTACCTTGCCGCCGCTGCGGTTGATGAAATTCAGTTCTTCAAACACCGTTAAATAAATTTCTTCCATGCCGCATTCGGCAATAAGCACGGCTTCATCAGCAATTACTTCTTTTTTCAGGCGGCAGGCCATTTTTTTATAGGCTTCCGCCAGATGCAGACGGTTGGGGCAGCGCCTGAACAGCGCTTCAACCGCATTATCGTAATCAACATTATTATACAACAGAAATAAACTGCAACCAAGGCTGCCTTTTTTTAACGATGCCGCAAATCCGGCAACATCGCACTCCGGCAAATCATACAGCACCACGGTGCGCGCCGCTTCGCAGCTGCCGTATTCCCTTACAAACGCTGCATCTATATCCGTATTTTCCAAAAAGGCATTTTTATCGTTAACATAAATAAGTATATCACTTTCGGTTTGCAAAAGCTTTTTTACAAAGGCCTGCTTGTTAATTTCTTCGTGCCGGTAATCGTAAATTGCCAGCTTCTGGGCAAAATCAACAACCTGCAAATTAACGTTTTCCTTATCCTGCCATACATTAATTTTCGGCATAAACACCAGGTCTGCCTCCGCGCCGTTATACATACAGGGGTAATTTTCCGCTCCGCCCCACATCAGGCACTGGTAAGGCTGCCCGCCGTACAGCGCCGAAAAACGCAGATGCGTATTTTCCGCACCGAAAATTTTGGCATAACGCACCGCAGCGCCCTTAAAAGCAAACAGCGGCGCCGGGTTGCTGCTGCCGTATGGCTCCAGCAGTTTCAGTTCGTTTAAAAGCGGCACATCAAGCACGTAATCCTTATCCACTAAAAGGTCTACGTTAAGCACCGGCAGGTAATCTTCCGGCTTTAAGGTACGCGCCACCTCCGCGCGGAACTGCCGCTTAAACTCCTCAATATTTGCCGTTTTTACCGTCAGCCCCGCCGCCTGATGATGCCCGCCGAACTGCACCAAAAGCCCGCTGCACGCATCAATGGCACGGTACAAATCAAGGCTCGGTATGCTGCGGCAGCTGCCCTTGGCAACCTCGCCGTCGATGCTGATAAGTATTACCGGCAAATGGTACTTATCTACCAGGCGCGACGCCACAATGCCGATAACGCCTGCGTGCCAGCCTTCCTTTGCCAGCACAATCGCCGTATCAATGTGTTCATACTGTGCCAGCATTTTTTCGGCATCCATAAAAATCTCACGGCTTATTTTCTGCCTCAGCGTGTTTTCTTCGTTCAGCGCTTCGGCAATTTCCGCCGCACGCGCTTCATCCTGCGCCGTTAAAAGCTCCACTGCCAGCTGCGCGTGCTCCAGCCTGCCAACGGCGTTAAGCCTTGGCGCCAGTATAAAACCAATATTTTCGGAAGTTATATCCTTAACCGGGCAGCGGCTCTTTTCTATCAGCGCCTTCAGCCCAATGTTTTCCGTTGTTTCCATCTTTTTAAGCCCGTGCTTAACCAGCGCGCGGTTTTCGCCCCACAGCGGCACAATATCAGCCACCGTGCCCAAAGCAACAAACTCGGTGTTGCCGTCCCACAGCGGCTTATCCGGAAAGCGCATTTTATAAAGCGCCTGGCACAGCTTAAAGGCCACGCCCACGCCGGAAAGATGCTCAAACGGGTAACTGCAGTCTTTCTGATGCGGATTTACCAGCGCATAAGCCTCCGGCAAAACCTCCGGCGGCGTATGGTGGTCAGTTACCACAATATCAAGCGTTTTTGGAGCGCCTGCAATTTCCTTTACCGCGCTGATGCCGCAGTCCACCGTTACCACAAGCGTTGTCCCGGCTTCCGCCAGATGGTTCAGCGCGTCAATATTCAGCCCGTAGCCTTCGCTTTTGCGCTCCGGTATGTAAGTGTTAACATCTGCTCCGCAGTCTTTTAAAAACAAATATAAAAGCGAGCTTGCGCTGATGCCATCCACATCGTAGTCACCGTAAACCGTAATGCGTTCGCCGGCATCAATTCCGCGCCAGATGCGCTCTGCCGCCTTTTGCATATCCTTCATTAAAAACGGGTTGTGATAAGGCTCGTCGCTGCCGTATAAAAACTCACGCACGCTTTTGGCATCTTTTATGCAGCGGTTCAGCAAAATGCCTGCCACCAGCGGCGAAACGCCCGCCTGCTGCGCCAGTTTTTCGGCTTCTTCCCTGTTAAATTCGTTAAACTGCCATATTTTATGTTTCTTCATGCTTTGCTAACAGCTTCTTCCGCAGGTTTTTCCAGTTCTTTATTGCGCTGGCTGTGCATAAGCATTTCTTTTTCTTCTTTTAATTTGGCATTTTCTTTTTTCAGCTGGTCAATTTCAAATTTCAGGCTCTTGTTATACAAATAGTGCTTGGCTTTCAGCATCAGCGTAAAAAAGCCCATGGCCAATGCGCCCAAAAGCGCAGCGCCCAAAATTACCACAACAAGGCTGGTCTGCACCGTCCACATCAAAAAACCAACCGTTACATCAGCAGCGTTCTGCACTGCAAATACCGCCACAATAATACTGATAATTAATGTAAAAAGCAAATACGGCATATCATCATCTCCCATCAAAAATTTAAATAAACTTATAAAGTATATTATTCGCTTAAACTATGCAAAATACCTGCCGCAGCCATAAACAGCGGCAATTTTTTTGCATATCGCCGCCAAAAGCTGCCGCATACAGTTACAAACTTTACAAAAACAAGCCTACATAAAAACGCCTGGCGGCATTAACCGTCAGGCGTTAAAAGTTTTATTTATTATCTGCCAAGCCAGGAGCGGGAAGATTTTTTACCTGCTTCTTTGTTTATTTCTACGGAAGAAGGAGCATACAAAAGCATATCGTCCTGCACTTTGGATACGCGCGCACCGATAATATAGCTCACACCGTTAAGGTAATCGAAAATACGGTTGCGCATTACGCAGTCCACAGCTTCAAAAGAAATCATCAGCGTGGAGCCGCTCATCAGCGCATCTGCATATTCACGCACATCGCTGAACTGGCGCGGGGTACGCACCAGAATATCCATATGCCCGGATTTTACAAGGCAAGGCCCGCCGTAGCCAACTTCTTCAGTATCTGTATGCCAAAACTTTAAAGCAGTGTTTTTTAAATCCATCTCCTGTGCCTCCATCCAAATTCATATTTCAGCTAATGTACTGTTAATACTTCTACAAAAAATTTTTAAATCCTGCTTTTGGCAAAAATTTATTGTTTGTTGCGCGCACGCAGTCTGCCGCGTTCAACCCTGTCGAGGATTTTCTTGCGCATACGGATGCTCTTGGGTGTTACTTCTACAAGTTCGTCATCGTTAATGTGTTCCAGAGCCTGCTCCAGAGAGAAGGTTTTGGGCGGAATCAGGCGGATTGCTTCATCACTGCCGGAAGCACGCATGTTGCTGACGTGTTTTTTCTTGCAGGGGTTAACGTCCATATCGTCTTCACGGCTGTTTTCGCCGATAATCTGGCCTTCGTAAACCTGTTCGCCCGGCACGATAAACATGGTGCCGCGTTCCTGTGCGTTGCTGATGCCGTAAGAAGTGGTTTCGCCGGCTTCAAAAGCAACAAGGCTGCCGCGGGTACGGCCCGGAATATCGCCTTTATAAGGCGCATAGCCTGCAAACACGTGGTTCATAATGCCGTTGCCTTTGGTATCGGTTAAGAACTGATTGCGGAAGCCGATAAGGCCGCGTGCCGGAATTAAAAATTCCATACGCAGGTAGCCAGCCATTTCGGTCATGTTCTGAAGCTCTGCCTTACGCAGGCCAAGGCCTTCCATAACGGCGCCCATAAAGTCCTGCGGCACGTCAACGGTCAGCGCTTCCATAGGTTCAAGCAAATTGCCTTCTTCGTCGCGGTGGGTAATAACCTTCGGTTTGCCAACCTGCAATTCATAACCTTCGCGGCGCATGGTTTCAATTAAAATGGAAAGGTGCAGCTCGCCGCGGCCCTTAACAATGTAAGAATCCGGGCTTTCGGTTTCTTCAAGCCTCATAGCTACATTGGTTTTAACTTCTTTAAACAGGCGCTCACGCAGATGGCGGCTTGTTACAAACTCGCCCTCGCGGCCTGCAAACGGGCTGGTATTAACGGAAAATACCATGGAAAGAGTAGGCTCGTCGATGCTGATGCCTTCCAGTTTTTCAGGGTTTTCGGCGTCGGCAATGGTATCGCCGATATTAGCGTCGGCAAGGCCGATTAAAGCAACGATATCGCCTGCAGCAACTTCGTCAACTTCAACGCGCTTTAAGCCCTGATAGGTATACAGGCGGCCGATTTTAGCCTTGCGGTTGCTGCTATTGTCCATCAGCATAATGTTTTCGCCGTTGTGAATAGTACCGCGTACAATACGGCCTACAACAATGCGGCCTACATAATCGTCGTAATCAAGCGTATTAACAAGCATTTGCAGCGGAGCTTCGGTGTCAACGTCCGGTGCGGGAATGTTCTCTAAAATTACACGGAACAAAGGTTCCAGGTTGTCGCTTTCATCTTCCATGGAAAGTTTGGCAATGCCGTTGCGGGCAGAAGTTAAAACAACCGGAAATTCCAGCTGGTCGTCGTTGGCGTTCAGTTCAATGAACAAATCCAGAACCTCGTCAATAACTTCGTTTACGCGCTGGTCAGGGCGGTCGATTTTATTAATAACAACAATAGGTTTCAAATTGCGTTCAAGCGCTTTGCGCAGAACATATTTGGTCTGCGGCATAGGGCCTTCGTAAGCATCTACAAGCAGCAGCACACCGTCAACCATGGTGAGCACGCGCTCTACTTCGCCGCCGAAATCGGCATGGCCCGGGGTATCGAGAATATTAATTTTAGTGCCGTTGTGCATTACAGCCGTGTTCTTTGCCAAAATAGTAATGCCGCGTTCACGTTCCAGTGCGTTAGAGTCCATAACGCGTTCTTCAACATGTTCATTGGCCCTGAAAACGCCGCTCTGTTTCAGCATAGCATCTACAAGGGTTGTTTTGCCGTGGTCAACGTGGGCAATAATTGCAATATTACGCAAATCGTTTCTTATCATAAAAGTCTTTCTTCCTCTCTTGCTGGCTGCTCACGGCAGCAGGGTAATGCTAAAAAAATAATAACGCCGCAGCTTCCTATGCGACTAATCTATTATATTATTTTTAAAAAGCAATGTCAACAAAACACCGTAAAGAAGCTGTAAAAGCGCGGTAAACAGTAAAATAAAATTTTATTCTAAATAATCAAATACCATTATAAAAATTTTGCTGCGTCATTTATTTTTACACCATTTTAGTGTAAGATAAAGTTAGAATATAAACCGGATAACCCCTGAATAAAACGAGGTGATTACGTTGAAATACTGCAACTACTGCCACCGCATGATAAAACCCGAAAAGAAAGTTAACTACTTTATTTTGCTTTTGCTGACATTTTTTACAGGCGGCAGCTGGCTGCTGTTTTACGCCATTTATTATTTTTTATTTAAAAATCCAGTCTGCCCCATTTGCGGCGGCGACAGCTTTTTGGATTTTGACCCGCATGGCAGATAAGTGCTTTATAAACATTCATTAATTTCATGTATTTTTACAAATTCCAATAATCTTAAATATTTTCAGTTATGAGGCTTTACTGTCGATACCGGCGTAAAGCCTTATTTTTTGCTCTGTTATATTTAATAACTTAAAAGTTATTGACTGTTTATAACTTTTAAGTTATAACAATTACGAGAGGAGCTGCAAATTTGTATAAAATCTATTTTTATAAAGACCGCAAGGGCAATCAGCCAGTTGCTGATTATTTTAATCTTTTAGCTGCCCAAAACAACAAAGATAGCCGTATTAAAGCAACTAAAATACGAGATTATATAAAAGCTTTAAGCCTATACGGAACACAAATCGGTGAACCGTATTTAAAACACCTTGAAGGTGAAATTTGGGAACTCCGCCCACTGCGCGACAGAATTTTATTTGCCGCCTGGATTGATAACAGTTTTGTGCTATTGCATACTTTTATGAAAAAGCTAAAAAGGAATTATCTGAAATCAAGCAAAGGGGGCTTGAATAATGAAAAAAGATTTGCTCAAAAACAATCCTGCCATTGGTATGAGCTGGGAAGAATTTGAAAAAGAATATTTTACACCCGAAGAAATTGCTGCCAGCGACTTACGTGTCGCTATTATCGGCGAACTTATCAAAGCCCGACGTGAAAAAGGCCTTACCCAAAAAGAATTGGAAAATATAACAGGTATAAAACAGCCTGTCATTGCCAGAATAGAAAAAGGTACTACCAATCCGCAAATAGCAACTATTTTAAAACTGCTCGCCCCGCTCGGCAAAACTCTTGCCGTTGTCCCGTTAAAACATGTTAACTCTACAACCTAAAAATTCCCATAGCATCAGCAAAAGCCCATGGAGCAAATTCCATGGGCTTTTTTGTATACAAAAAAGCAGCACTCTTTCGAGTACTGCTGTGTATTTACCATTGGTGCCGAAGACCGGACTTGAACCGGTACGGGGATCACTCCCCGAGGGATTTTAAGTCCCTTGCGTCTGCCAATTCCGCCACTCCGGCATGAATATGGAGGCGACACCCGGAATCGAACCGGGGATAAAGGTTTTGCAGACCTCTGCCTTACCGCTTGGCTATGTCGCCGTAATAATGGAGCGGAAAACGAGATTCGAACTCGCGACCCCCTCCTTG
>ULTK01024385.1_pt1 | contig 13496 bp, 9 predicted proteins | sample 1957551 | NCBI WGS metagenome assembly ULTK01 (sample SAMEA4835733, study PRJEB28245) | human gut metagenome | biome: gut microbiome; material: fecal sample | place: Denmark | collected 2008
CAAAAGTTGTTTTGTGTCCAACTTTTGGGGTGCAGTTCAATTTTTCTTCGCTTTTTTTATTTTTTATTTTGGATAAAAAATAAAACTGTGCTTTAATTTTTATTTTAAAGCACAGTCTTTTTTAGATTTTAAAGTTTTCAATGATACTATTATAAATATTATCTAGTTCTTCTTGTGTTGGTTGATTAGCAATACGAATCATATCATGGAAGATATTGAGTCCTGCTTCTTCAAGTTCTTTTTGTACGAGAGCAATGCTTTGTCCACCCCAGCCATAAGAACCAAAAGCTAAAGCTTGACGGTCGTTTTTCTTAGGTACTAGACCTTTGAGATAGCATAAGAAGGCAGCTACATTTGGCATCATACCATTATTTAAAGTAGGAGAGCCAACAGCGATATATTTACTATCAAGAACTTCAGTCATAATATCAGAATAATGATTAGTTTTTAAATCGAAGAATTTTGCACAAATTCCTTTTGCTTGGAATGCTTCTGTGATTGTTTTAGCCATAATTTCTGTAGAATTCCACATGCTGTCAAATACTACAACAGCTTTATGTTCATCAGCTTCAAAATTGCTCCATTTTGCGTATAAATCTAAAATATCTTTAATATGTTTACGCCAGCTTATGCCATGACCTGTTAAAATCATGTCAATATCAAGTGTGGAAACTGTTTTAAGAGCAGTTTGAGCTTGACGACCATAGAGCATTAAAATATTAGCATAGTATTTTTTCGCTTCATGCATTAAAACAGCATAATCAACTTCATCATCAAAACGTTCATTAGTAGCGAGATGTTGACCAAAACCATCATTAGAGAAAAGAATTTTTTCTTCTGGGCAATAAGTAACCATGCTATCTGGCCAATGAAGCATAGGTACAGGAACGAATTTTAAAGTGCGTTTACCAATATTTATGCTATCACCGGCTTTTACGCCCTGGTAAGTATGTTCACCGCAGAATTTAGCAATATTTTTTAAACCATTTGGTTGGCTGACAAAAATAGTAGCATTAGGGCATTTTTGAGCGATTGCATCTAAAGAACCAGAATGGTCAGCTTCTAAATGATTGCAAACAATGTAATCAATTTTTGCTGGATCAATGATAGAAGAAATACGACTTAAGATTTCATCACTAAAAGTTTTTTTAGTAGCGTCAATTAAAGTGATTTTTTCATCAAGTATTAAATAGGCATTATAAGTGCTACCGCGTCCAGTTTCATAACCATGAAAATTGCGAACGGACCAATCAATGGCACCTACCCAATAAATATCATCACGTATTTTAGTAGCTTTCAAGATATCTTCCTCCTGTAAAAATAGTTTTATAGAAATTAAAAATTAGCTGTTTTATTTACAGTAATTATTATACAATTTCAAAACTATAATTACAACATATAGGTAGGGTTATTTAGCAACAAATTGAGAAATATTATCATTTATTTCTTGAGCATAGATTTTTTTGGCGATAACATCACCATGTAATCCGTCCATAGCATATTCTGTTGGCAATATTGGTGGACTGTTCAAAGCTTTTGCTGTATCAATATGTGGCTGTGTGCGAATGAAATCGTTAACTAAATTTAAATTATATTGCCATACTTCAGAGGTTTCTTCATTGAATACTTTTTTTATATTATAAGGATTTATAGGTGCTAAAGTGAGCAGTATAGGTGTGATATTATTTTCATAACATTTTTCTTGGATTGTTTTTAAATCATTGATTACATTTTTGGCAGGCATACCAGCACGAAGACTATTAGTTCCTCCCATGATTAATAAATATTGTGGGTGGAAAGGCAGTACATCATCATCAAAACGTTGTACCATAGTTTCGCTTGTATCTCCGCTACAAGATAAATTAATAGTAGGGAAATTTAAATAATAAGCATAACTATATGCCCAATCTGCTGGACCAAAAGATAAATGCCCACCTCCATGACTGATACTATCGCCAAAAATTGCGATTTTCCAATTGTCTTGAGGTTCATTTTTGAAAATTTGAGCATCAGAATATACACCAACAGGATTTCCTTCATCATCTAAACCGCGTACACGCCAATAAAAAGTGCCAATACGAGGTTTTTCATCATAAAGTTCACCACCTGTGATTATTTTGGCATAAATACGATATTTAGAAGGTGTTGTGCCATTAGGATTTTCTGGAATGTTATCTGTAACTTCTATTTCAAATTGAGTGGCATTTGCATTAGGAATAAACGAATAAACAGGATAGAGAAGTGTAGTACCGTTTTTTTCATTATAAATAATATGTGGTATAGGTGCGTTCATTTGAGGTGCTTGGTTAGTGGCATATAGTTCCTCTAGAGCCGAAAATTTAGTGATAGGATTGTGGTCTATATCCATAGAACGAATACGCCAATAAAGAGGAGTCTTTCCGTTCAGCGCATTTGGGGCAATTTGAGTCAAATCAAGTTGTTTGGCGTTTGTATAAACAGAGGCTGTATAATATAAATGTTCAGAAGATAATTCTTCATCACTTAAATCATCAGGAATGGTATCAAATAATTCTAATTCATAATAAACAGCATTTAAATCTTCTCTCCATTCTAAAAGAGGCATATTATTGCTAGGGTCTTGTAGAGGAAAGTGAGATAAAGCTACTAAGGCTGGTGCTAATGGAGTTTTTTCTGAAGTTGATATTTGGGCTGTGTTTTTTGTTTCTGCATCAATAGTATCATTATTTTGTAGGGATAAATGCCAACTTAAAGTTATTAAAATTAAAATGATAAATAAAAATTTTTTGTTCATAAATAAAAATCCTTCATATATAAATAATAACAGATAGTTAAAAAGATTATATACCTAGGATTTGACTCTAAGTCAAGAAAAAAATAAAATTTTAAATGTTTTTGAAGAAAGACTAGATTTTTTAGAGCTTTATGTGGTACAATATATATCGCGTCTAGCTATTGAATACATAGTATTTAATCTAGCCATCTTGCAAATTGTTTTATAACATGATAAACTATTTTGGTACAATTATAATGATGAAAGGGTGAATTTCTTGCCAAACATTAAATCTTCTATTCTCAGCGTAAAAACAGATGCTATGCGTCGTGCAAAAAATGTTTCTGCTAAATCTGCTATAAAAACTGCTTCTCGTAAAGTTCTTGATGCTGTTGCTGCTGGCAATGCTGAAGAAGCAAAAGCATTACTTGTAATCGCATGCAAAAAAATAGACCAGGCTGCTGCTAACAGATTATTCCATAAAAATTGTGCAGCTCGCCGTAAATCTCGTTTAGCTCGCCGAGTAAACAGCTTAAGCAAATAATTGCTAATCAAAGTAAGGACTGATTTCCAAAAGAAAGCAGTCCTTTTTCGTTTTTATAGATAAATTAATTTATTTTAAGGAGAAAGTTTTATTAAAGATGAATATAGAATATTTTTTAATAAAAAAATGCCATTAAAATAATGGCATAATCTTATATATTAAGAGTAAAATAAATTATTTTTATTAGATTTTAAAGACAAAATTTTATAAGAAGATTTTCGATTAAAGCAGGCTCATTAGAGCCTGTTTTTAATTTATAATCAGCATCAGCTATATCTATGATCATTTGTTGAATTTTATCTAAACTGAAATTTTGAGTTTGTTTGATGATTTTTTCAGTGATAAATGGATGTAATTTTAAAATAGAAGCTATTTGTTTTGTAGATTGACCTTCACTGAGATAAATTTTTACATGCCAAAGCTGGTCTATTTGACGAGCTAAGAATTTTAATAAACGCAGTGGATGTATACCTGCTTGTTGTTGAATGGTAAATAATTCTAAGGCAGTAGCAATATCTTTATTGCCTAAAGCTTCCCAAAGGCGAAATGTGGAAATCTCAGGGATACTAGAAAAATTATCCTCAAGAAATTGGCGATTGATAAGTGTTTTTTGTGGATAGAGTGTGAGTTTTTGTAATTCTTGGTCTAAAAAACCAAGGGAGATTTTTTCCATGGATTTTATAGCTTCTAAAAAATAAGCATAAGCTTCTCGATCAAAGCGGAGATTTAGCTCACGAAGGCGAGAGTTGAGCCAGTCATTAATATTCCAATAAGCTATAGCTTCACATTCTACTATAGTGCCAAATTTTTCAATAGTTTTAATGAGTTTTCTGCGTTTATCAATTTTGCCTAAGTTATATTGTAAAATCAATATACTATAATCGGGCATATTGGCGATATAATCTAAAAATAATTGTTCATCTTCTTTATCTTTAGCAGATAACTTGTCTTGAAATATCTTCAAATCTTTAGCGATGATGATATTATGTTCGCTGAAAAAAGGAGAACTATCTAATGCTTGTAAAATAGCTTTTGTATCAGCTGTGCTATCAAAATATTGAACAGCTTCTTCGTCGTTTTGTGGATTTAATAAAGTCAGTAATTTTTTGAGATAATTTTCAGCTAAATATAATTCTTCACCAGTGATTAAATAGACTGATTTTAATTGTTTAGCTTGTAATTGTTTTATTGCATCATTATATTTCATGAGAAATCCTTTGCTTAAAATATATTAATTTAAAAATGTTTTGAAAGAAAAATTATAGCCATCAGTATAAATTATTATAGCTCCCTTTTCATCTGTGCGGAGAATTTTTGTAGGCAGATTATTTAACCTATCGAGAACTTCTTTGCTAGGGTGACCAAAGCTATTATATTTACCCACAGAGATGATAGCTAATTGAGGTCGTACATGTTCTAAAAATTCTTGTGAAGAAGATGTTTTAGAGCCATGATGAGCAACTTTTAAAATTGTAGAGGCTATATTTTTATTTAATAAATATTTTTCCTGTGTTTGCGGTAAATCACCTGTGAATAACACAGAAAAATTATGATATGTTAATTTTAGTACATTTGAACTATCATTGCTAGATTTTAAATTTTCTTTTTCATCATTTTGAAGAAATTGGAAATGAATATCTTCTAAATTAAAAGCAGTGTTTTCCTTAGCTACAATAGCTTTAGCTAATAAGGGATTATTTAGTGGTAATTTTAAAATTTTAGCATATAAATCTTTATCTTCATCAGTAATAATTAAATGATTTACAGGTATTTTTTGCAAAATGGAACTAGCTCCAGCACTATGGTCAGCGTCAGCATGGCTCAAAATTAAATAATCTAATTTATTGATACCATAATGATGTAAATAGGGTAAATCTACATAAGAGCCAATATCAAAATCAGAATTAATAGAACCACCTGTATCAATGAGTATACTATGTTGATGGGGCGTGATGATAAGGCAAGCATCACCTTGACCTACATCGATAAAGTGTATTTGTAGAGGAGAAGGCTTTATCATAAAATAACAAGAAAAAATAATCAGGCTAATACTACAGATATAAGTGATAAATTTATATTTTTGTAAAAGTAAATATAAGTATTTGCGAATTTTGATATTTAAAGTTATAAAAATAAGGGAGTAATAAATTAAAATAGCTGGAAAATCTAATGGCGGTACATAAATACTAGCAAAGGGAATTTTGGTAAGTAAAAAAGTTGCTTCATTGCTTATGCTTAAAATTAAGCTGGCAAAAATAAATAAAATTTTAGTGATAAAAGGAAAGATAAATCCTAAGATGAAGGCGATTAAACCTAAGATGATGAGAATTTCCAATAGGGGAATAATGATTAAATTGGCTAGTAGGGAGCTAAGAGATAAACTGGTGAAATACCAAATAATAATAGGAAAAGCAAAGATTTGAGCACTCATGGTTAAAGCTAAATTATCTATTAATAGTGAAGGCAATTTTAATTTATTTAATTTAGAGTGTAATATGGGCATTAAATAGACAAGACCAGCTGTAGAGGCAAATGAAAGCTGAAAACTTATATTGAATAATAATAGAGGATCAAAGAGCAATAAAATCAAAGCAATAATACTTAATAAATGTTGAGCCGTAGATTTTTCCTCAAGATATAGAGCGATAATGCTAAGTAATCCCATTATGCTAGCACGCATAACAGGTACACTAGCACCGCATAGAATAGTATAAAAAATAATGAGGATTAATAATAAGATTAGATTAAAAAAGCGAGGCAGATGTAAAAATTTACCTAAAGATAATAAAAATAGAGAAATCAAGCTGATATGAGAGCCTGATACGGAAAGAATATGAATAATACCAGTGATGGAGTAAGCTTCTAAGATGTCTTTTTCGATATTATACCCACAAAACAGCATAGCAAAAATCATATTAGCATCATTTTCAGGCATTGTTTGATACATGGATTGCAAAAAAGATTGCTCTATTTGATAGCAAAATTCTTGAAGCGAGAATTTATCAGATGTATTTAATATTTTTAAATTTTGTTTACCAATGGAAAATGTAGCATAGATACCTTCTTCTTGGGCAGAAAGCTCACGATCGACTAAATTGGGATTGTGATAATTTTGGATTAAGCGGATAGTACCTGTGGCAGAAATCGTATCATTGATTTTAGCAAGATTATCTAAATTTTTTTGTTTTTGATAAAGATAAACTTTTCCTGTTGTAGTTTTTTCTTCCTTTTGCTTGATGGATTTAGTATCAACAACATATGTTAAATGATATATACCAGCACTGTCTTGGCGGATTTTAGGCATTTGACAGATAATACCAGTTAAAGTGATTTCTTGATTGTCATAGTTTTTTATATTGTCATCGGCAATGAAGGTAAAAGAGAGATAACGCATTACACCTAAAAAGAAAAACAAAATAAGATATAGTAAAAATGTGAATTTATGTTTACGAAAAGTAAAATAGAAGGCTAGTATTAGATTTACTATAATTAAACAAAAAAGGTGTGTATATGACTTAGAAATTTCAGGAATTTTCATCGTCATATACACACCTAAGCTGTAGAAAAGAATTATAAAATTAATGAAAAGTAAGGGCGATTGCCCATAATGTATTTTAATCATAATATGCCTTCTTAAATAATAAAATAAATCATTTGTTAGATTTAAAAGATTTTAAGTACAAATTTTATCTTGCATTTTGCTAAATTTAGCTTCACCAATACCTTTGACATTTTTGATATCTTCGATAGAAGAAAAATTACCATGTTCTTGGCGATAATCGATGATTTTTTGAGCAGTTGCAGGGCCAATTCCAGGTAAAGTATCTAAATCTTCTTTTGTTGCAGTATTTATATTGATTAAATTAGAAGATGAATTATTATTAGGACTGTTGGAATTAGTATCATTTACCTGTTCATTAGAATTGTTGACAGGTGTTTTACTGCTCACTTGAATTTGCATACCATCAGTTAATTTTTGAGCTAAATTGATTTTGGTTTTATCTGCAAGTGGTGTAAAATCGCCACAGGCTTTAATTGCATCAGCAATGCGACTATCACTAGGTAATTCAACTAAACCAGGAGAATTGACTTCGCCAGAGACATAAACAGTGATTGTAGTATCTTCTTGTTTATCTTGAGTCTGTGTTTGCGTATTATCGGTGATAATAGGAGTAGTATCTTCTTGTGTGTAAAGATAATAAAAGGTTGAAACACTAGCAAATAGAGCTATACAAAATAAAATAAGTAGCGATTTTTTATACATAGGCATATAAATCATTCTTTCTAATTATAAAAACAAAAAGGAAATATTAATTTTTTAAATCTTGGCATTTAGCGATTAAATCAAGTACAGCGAAATCTTTATGTTTAATATCTTTTAACACTACTAAAGCATTTGGATATTCGCCATTTTGACAGAGCAGATAGCCAAGATTTTTTAAGATGAAGTCATTTTCATCATCTAAAAGTAGAGCTTGGCGCAATAAAAAAATAGCTGATTGAAGATTATTATGTGTGCGGAAAATATCAGCTAGATAATTAAATAGCCAAATTTTTTTCTTATAAGATAAAACTTGAGACATGATGCATTGACTCACTTGCTCGCAAGGTGTGGCTAAAATAGTAGAAATATTTTCTTTATTGGCTATTTGCATATCCCAAATTTGATTGATTGTATTTTGTAGAGCTGGATTTATATTGGTATTAGTATCAGGCATGATGACTCCTTTTGCACTATTGATAACAGTGGATTGATGAACAGTTAAATTGTGATTAACAGGATTTTTTTGCTTTTGTGTCTTTAAAGACTGTCTACGTTGTTTTTGATAAGTATTTAGATTAGGACAACGGCGCATTAATTTATCAGCTTTAAATATTTTTTTGAGTTTTTCAATAATCATATCTAAAAGTTGATAATCTTTTTCATTTTTTAAAGTGATTTTATTGGATAATAGATGATTTAATGTAGTTAAAGCTTCTTCTTTTTTTCCATGAACTAATAAAAGTTGGATTTCTAAAAGTAGACTACGGCAATCTTGTGGAGATTGAGCTTTTAACTTTTGTGTCCAATTGAAAGCGCGTTCATAATCATGTAAACATAAATAAGTATCAGCTAATTCGTAGATGATATCACTATCTACGATATTTTTTTCAAATAATAATTGAATGCAAGATAGAGCTTCTTCATAGAGTTTTTGTTGTTTGAATTGATGGATTTCCAAAAGAAAATCATCTTTAGTCATTTCATTTGAAGATGGCTTATTATTGGTAGTGATATTTTGAGTTGATATTTCTTCTGTAGTTGTATCTTCTGAGGAAGATGGATAGAGATTTTTAAATACGCAGTAAGAAGTATCAGAAGTGTTTGGTTGATTAAAAGAGGTTTGTTGAAACCATTTTGGACGTTTTTTCAAAAAAATACCTCCTTTGAAGGTTTTGTAGGTAAATTGATATTGGCTTGACTAGCTAATACTAGCCCGCTTACAGTTTTAGCGCCATGATTTTTTAAAACCATAGCACAATTTTTTAGTGTACTGCCTGTGGTGAATATATCATCAATCAATAGACATTTGCGATTTTTCACATCAACATAATCTTTTAAGGTAAAAGCATTGGCTAAATTTTCTTGACGTTCATGGCGTAGTAATTGATATTGTGATTTAGTTTGTTTTGTACGCTCAAGAATATCGCAATAATGAAAATGATGTTTATCAATCCATGGTTTAAAAATTTTTTCAACTTGATTAAAACCACGTTTTTTTAATTTATTTTTGTGTAGGGGTACTGGGATTATCATATCGTAAGTGGAAAAATCCCAGTCTTCATCTAAATATGAAAATAATGGTTTTAAATAAGCTAAAGTGGCAAATTTATTTTGATATTTTAATTCGTGAATTAAATTCTTAAGTCCTTTATCGTATTTACCTATAGCTATAATAGGTGAAATATATTGCCGAATATCTTCATCATAAGCTAGATTTTCATTGCGGATAATTTCTTCTAAACAAGAAGGACACCACATACCTTTTTGTTCTACATAAGCGTTACAAGAAGGGCAATGGCTAGGAAATAGAAATTGCATAATAGCTTGATAGATATTATTTAACATGATAAAGAACTCTTTTCTAAAATAAAATAGCTTAAATTAATTTATGGGCTAAACGTTCAGCAAGCAGTGTATATCTTTTTTGTGTTCGATTACTTTGAATAGCAGTCATCAATGCTTTTTTTGAGCCAATGATGATGACTTTTTGTTTGGCTCTGGTGATAGCTGTATAGAGTAAATTTCGTTGGAGCATGATATAGTGGCTAGTTGATAAAGGTATGATGACTACTTTATATTCACTGCCTTGACTTTTATGCACACTTGAGGCATAAGCTAGAGTTAATTCGTTTAGTTCATTTTTTTCATAGGTAACAATATGGTCAAAATAATCTACAGTTAATTTTTCGTTGTTGACATCTTGAATAAAACCAATATCGCCATTAAATACATTTTTTTGGTAGTTATTGCGGATATGCATGACTTTATCGCCAACGCGAAATGTTTGTGAAGAATATTTTAATTCATCTTGATTTTTTTTAGGATTTAATTGTTCTTGAAGCATTAGATTTAAATTTTCTACGCCACATAAAAAGCGGTGCATAGGAGATAAAATTTGTACGTCTTTGAGAACATCAAAACCTTCATGAGGTAAATCTTTAGTACATAAATCAAGGATTTTTTGTGTAATGGAAGTATCGTCATTTAATTCATAAAAGACAAAATCGCTGTATTGTTTGCGAAGGTCAGGTAATCTACCAGCGTTTATGATATGTGCATTTTGGATAATCATGCTTGTTTGAGCTTGGCGGAAAATCTCATCTAAGCGAATAGCAGGGACTTTTTGCGAACGGATGATATCTTTAAGTACAGAGCCAGGGCCTACGGCAGGGAGTTGGTCTGTATCACCGACTAAGATGATGCGACAACCATCTGGTACAGCATTTAAAAAATGGTGCATGAGGACTATATCTACCATAGAAACTTCATCTAAGATAATGACATCAGCATCTAATTGGTCATCGATATCTTTGCTAAAGCCTAATTGTAAATTATCATCTTGAGCTAAATTATTTGCTTCTAACAAGCGATGGATAGTTAAAGCTTTTTGCCCTGTTGTTTCGCTTAAGCGTTTTGCAGCTCGTCCAGTTGGTGCTGCTAGGCGAATTTTTAATCCTTGGGCTTTTAAAATGGATAAGATGCCTTTGATTACAGTCGTTTTACCAGTACCAGGGCCACCAGTGAGTACTAAAACTCCGTGATGAAGACAAGCTTTGATGGCTTCTTTTTGTTTTTGTGCAAGTTGGATTTGATTGTCTTTTTCCCATACTTTGATAAATAAAGAAAGATTATCTTCCGATAAAGGCTCAGTTGCTTGTTGTAATTGAAGTAGACGCGTAGCAACTTTTTTTTCGGCATAATAAAGATATGGCGGATAAATTAAAGTTTCACCACCAACTACTTCAGTATTTAAAGAGCCAATATCAATGCGTTCTTTTAAAATAGTGAAGATGATTTGATTATTTACTTGCAATATTTTTGCTGTTTTATCGACAAGAGCCATTTCAGGGATACAGCAATGACCATTGTTGCAAAGTTGCATTAAAGCATAGTCTATGCCTGAGATTATGCGTCGTTTATCCTCTCTTTGTATGCCAAGATTAAAAGCCAGTTTATCAGCTGTTAAAAAACCTATGCCTTCTATATCTTGAAATAAGCGATAGATATCTTTTTCCATGATATCTATTGCAAAAGAACCGTATTTAGCAAAGATTTTACCTGCATAAGTATTGGATATACCATGATTTTCTAGCCAAACCATGATTTCAGTGAGTTCGCTTTGTTCAAGATAAGATGTAGAAATTTTTTCTGCTGTTTTTTTGCCAATACCAGGAACTTTTAATAATTCATTTGGTGATTTAGCAATTATTTCTAAAGTTTTTTCGCCAAATTCAGCGACTATTTTCTTTGCCATGGCAGGGCCAATGCCGTTGATTGCCCCAGAAGCTAAGAATTTTTCAATGCCGGATATTTCTGTAGGGGCAACAGTTTTGTAAGTCATAGCTTTAAACTGTTGCCCAAATTTAGGGTGCTTTACCCATTCCCCTTCGATTTCCAATAGTTGTCCAATTAGCGGAGCCATGCCATTTAGGGTAACTGTTATCTGTGTAGAAAGTTTTTCTGGTGATAATTTTAAAACAGTGAAGCGATTATCTTGACTGGCAAAAATAATCGTATCGACTGTTCCACATATTTTTTCCATAAGTAAAGCCTTTCTATTATTTATGATAAATTTATTATTCTATGCTTTATTTGCTAATTCTTCGGTTAATTTATCCCATTCAATATATTTTTCTTCTAGTTCTTGTTCTTTTTGAGCATAAGCTGTAGCTATTTCATGACTTTTATTGGGATCTGCTTGCAATGCTGGGTCATTCATTTGATATTCTAAACCTTTTAATTCAGCTTCAAACATAGCGATAGTAGCTTCGCAACGCTGTATCATCATGGTTAATTTTTCACTGCTCATAGCAGAAGCTACATGTACATTTTTAGGTTTGGCTTTTTCTTGTTTTGTTTTAGGCGTAGTTTTATTTTCAACAGTAGCTTTTTTATTTGAAGTTTCTTGAGTAGACTCAAGTTCTTTTTGCATTTCTAATTTTTTTTCACGATAATAGCTATAATTTCCATTATACTCTGTTAAATGTCCGTTTTCTAATTCACAAGTAAAGTTAGTAACTTTATCTAAGAAATAACGGTCATGGGAAACGACGATAAATGTACCAGGAAAAGCCATCATCGCTTCTTCAATAGCTTCTTTAGCAGGAATATCCAAATGGTTTGTAGGTTCGTCCATTACGAGGAAATTTGCACCAGTTAACATCAATTTCAATAAAGCCAAGCGAGATTTTTCTCCACCGGATAAATCGCCGATTAATTTATAAATATCATCGCCTTTGAATAAGAAAGCACCTAGACAGTGGCGAGCTTGTTCATCATTTAAACCAAATGAAGATAAGATTTCATCAAAAACAGTATTGCTAGGGCAAAGACCTTCATGTTGCTGGGAATAATAGCCGATTTTTACACGACTGCCGATTTTAATATTTCCTGTAGGAGATTGTAATTCGCCTAAAAGTAGTCTCAATAAAGTTGTTTTACCAGCACCATTAGGGCCTACGATAGCTACACCATCACCTTTGCGAATTAATAAAGATAGATGTTCAAAGATTTTATGATCGCCAAAACTAACAGATACATCATCAAGTTCAGCTACGCGTTGAGCACATTCTTCTGGTTTATGGAACATAAAATAATTAAAGCCTGCTTTTTGTGGAGGTAAGATGATGCGTTCTAAACGTTGTAATTGTTTTTCACGACCTCTAGCTTGTTTGGCTTTGATACCTGCTTTATAACGACGAATATATTCTTCTGTTTCGCGAATATGTTCTTGCTGTTTAGCATAGGCAGATTCTAAAGCAGCTCGTCTTTGAGCTTTTACTTTCATGGCAGTGGAATAGTTACCATCATATAAAACAGTTGTTTTATTTTCTAAATCTAAAATCTTAGTGGCAACTTTGTCTAAGAAAAAACGGTCATGAGAAATTAAAAGTACGCCACCTTTATAATTGCTCAAAAAGCCTTCAAGCCATTCAATCATTTCAATATCTAGATGGTTTGTTGGTTCATCTAAAAAGAGAAAATCTGGCTCACGAAGTAATGCTTTAGCTAAATAAATGCGAGTGCGTTGACCACCTGAAAATAATGTTGGGTTTTTAGGAAAGTCTTCTTCACTAAAGCCAAGACCAAAAGCAACGCGACGAAGACGGCTTTCATAATCGTATCCGCCTAATTGTTCAAATTTATCAGAAATACGACTATATTCCTTCATTAAATCTTCAAGTTTATCATTATCATCTAAGTTTTCAATTTGTTTTTCCAATGTAGTTTTTTTCTGTCCAAGAGCAATGATATCAGCAAAAGCAGATAGGAGTTCGTCATATAAATTATCATGAGTGAAATCTGATTGCTGTTGCATATAGCCGATAGTATCTACACTATCAATACTGATGCGTCCAGTATCATATTCTTCAATACCTAAAAGACATTTCATTAAAGTGGATTTACCAGCACCATTAGGGCCAACAAAACCAATT
>ULTK01006159.1_pt1 | contig 13389 bp, 6 predicted proteins | sample 1957551 | NCBI WGS metagenome assembly ULTK01 (sample SAMEA4835733, study PRJEB28245) | human gut metagenome | biome: gut microbiome; material: fecal sample | place: Denmark | collected 2008
CCTTTCCCAAGATCAAGATGTCCGGACGAATCCCCTCGTAATCACAAGCCAATAACTTACCGGTACGACCGATACCTGTCTGTATCTCATCCGCGATAAACAACACATTATGCTGATGGCAAAGATCATAGCAAGCCCGCAGATAACCATCGCCGGGCACCACGACCCCGGCCTCACCTTGGATCGGTTCCACCAAGAAGCCTACTACATCGGGATCTTTCAAGGCCTCGGCCAAGGCATCCACCTTATTATAGGGTATCTTTATAAATCCGGGCGTATAAGGGCCGAAATCGGCGTAGGAACTAGGATCGGTGCTCATGGAGATAATCGTGATCGTACGTCCGTGGAAATTCTCGCTACAAACCACGATCTTCGCACGCTCCGGAGCGACCCCTTTCCGACGGTATCCCCAACGGCGGCAAAGCTTCAAAGCCGTCTCTACCGCCTCGGCCCCCGTATTCATCGGCAAGAGCTTATCATATCCGAAAAACTTACAGGTAAATTCCATGTACTCACCCAGTATATCCGCATGAAAAGCACGGGATACGAGCGTAAGCTTCTCCGCCTGCTCCATCAGGGCCTTCACGATCTTAGGATGGCAATGTCCTTGGCTCAAGGCAGAATAGCCGGACAAGAAATCAAAATAACGTTTTCCTTCCACGTCCCACACGAACACGCCTTCGCCTCTTCTGAGAACGACCGGCAGAGGATGGTAGTTGTGGGCACCATACTTCTCCTCTCTGGTAATGTAATCTTCCGGTTTCATACTATAATTGAGTTTAAATGACTAGCATATTGTAAGCGTTTGCATCGGGATAGCTCAAAGATAAGCATTTGTGGCTAACCAATTGATTACGGGTATGTATGTTAAGAAACATATTCACAAAAAAGAAGGGATGCCCCGCTCTCCCCAAGGAGAAACAAGGACATCCCTCTCACGTCAAACAAACAACGCTTAGTTCCGTATCCGTACCTTATAGGTCTGGTCAGCTATTCGGACAAGATAGACTCCCGCAGGAAGAGCGCGTCTTGTCTCGCCGGGAACGACCGCGAACCGGGCACGACTAGCACCCGACAGGCCGACAACCCATGCCTCAGCCGGACGATCCGCACGGATATGGAGGGCGTTGGCAGAGGTCCAAACCGCTATGCCTCCCTCTACCGAGGCATTCGATGTCGGGGTATCCGGGGTGTCGGGTGTGTCAGGATAATCGGGATCCACCGGCCCAGATTTGGGCGTATAGCTTACCACGAACGGGCTGAAGCTGGCAACGGAGATCTCCATATAATCATCCTCTAATGTCAAATTGTTATTACCCTCGGAATACACGTCTACCACGCCGTCCGAGCGGAGGTGGATAATCACGATATCATGTTGGGTTTTATTTACGCCTTCCGGATACGGGATACGTACCGTCACGATATCGGAGGGCTGCACGGGAGTTACAGCGGTAGTGGTGGATGCGTCGGTAGCGGAAATCGTGGTCGTCACCTTAACCAAGGTCACTTCCATCACGATCTTCGGGGCATCAGGAGCGATACCCGCATCTTGGGCGGCAGCTTTCGCTTTCTCTTCAATCTCAGCCTTTTTCGCTGGGTCTTCTATATCTTCCTTCACCAAGCGGAGGCTGGAGAGTTCCGTATCCGATGGCAGGGATACGGCATCGGGGATGATCACGATCGGGTTATCATCCGTTGGAACATTCGTTCCCTCCTGCCCTTCCTTTTCCTTGGGAACGGCCGGCGTACCGATCGTAGCGATCTCTTCCGGAGTCACGGAAGATTCCTGCGTAAAGGCAGCGGTTATCGTCAAGTCGTCGGTACCGGAGACGGTAATATTCCCAGATGCTAGCGGGTCATCATTCACTTTGTAACTCACGAATTCGTACTTTGGCAAGGCCGTATGTGCCAAGCTCAACTCAGTACCAACGGGTACGGCATCGCCGGATTTCACGCTCACTTCCTTACCCTCTTTTGTATAAGAAACGGAGATCGTACCGCCTTCCGGCTGCAGGATCTTGACGTAATATTCCGACTCGAGAAGTACCGTGAAGTTTACCTCATACGTACGCTTGGTCTGTCCATCCTCGGCGGTAACGACCAAGGTAGCCTTGGCCGATCCACTCTCGAGCGATACGGTAGCCGTGAACGATCCTGTCGGTTCTACGGAAACAGGCGATCCATTCACGAGCAGCTCAGCCTTCGCATCGACCAGCTGGCCGGATAAGGTGAGGGTAGCCGATTTCTGCGTGGAATTTGGGAGCAGCACCTCATATTTCATCGTAGAGGCAAGAAAACCGGGAAGCGGGGTAACCTCCCCACTTCCTTCCTTATACGATAGGGAACTCAAACGGGCTTCCGAGGACAGAGCCACGAGGATAGGCTCAAATTTCACCTCAGCCTCCACCGTATAGGCCGGCATCAAGAAGTAGGTCGTACCATCTTTCTCTTTCTGCAACGGAACAGTATTGGTTTTATCCCCGACCTTCCCGGATACCTTCAAGGAGCCGAACACCATTTGGTAGCCTTTGTTGGGGGTGGCGGCAATCGTCACCTTCGTACCGGAGGCGACCTCGCCGCCGGAAACAATCGAACTACCCGGAGCATCGGCGGTACTCAAGGTAAGCGTACCGTTCGCCGGGTTGGCGAAGGTGACGGTGGACTGGATCTTCTCGTACTCCACCTCTACCGTGACCGGGAAGTCCGGCATGGTGAAGGTGTAGAGGTAGGCGATACCGCTACTGGCATCGGGCTTAAACGTAGCCGGTACCGTTTCGGAGGGCGTACCCGTGCGGTAAACCTTCGGGTAACCGGAAGCCATTCGGTAGCCGTCGGCGGGGGTGACGGTAATCGTCACCTCGGTGCCGGAATGCAAGGTCGTAGGGGATGTGAGGGTCTCACCGTCCGCCGAGATCGATAAGGAGGCAGATCCTTCCGCGGGAGCCTCGAAAGTCAACATGAAAGGAAGAGCGGGGTAGTCGGGACGGGCCTTCGTCTCGCTCCCTTCCTGCGCCCGGGCGGTCATCGAGAAGACCGCCAGCAGGCATACGAGCCATAAACTAGTATATTGTTTCATATCAAAGCGCTATTTTATAAGTGATGTTATTGATTCGAACCATGTAAATACCGGAAGGCAAAGCCAAGCGGGTATCGCCGGGGGCGATAGAGGCGGCGTAGACGGTACGTCCGTCGGAGCGTACCACGGTAAGCGCGGCGGCCTCCCCGGAATAGACATGCAGCGCACCGTCGGCGGCCCAGATACGGACAGCGGCGGTAGCGGTAGCGATCTCGTTGGCGGTCACCACGGAGCCATCGCACACACCCACGCTACGAACCAGCGAGCGGGTGACGGCATTGGCGGTGATGTATGCCTCGAAAGGCTTCAGCACATAATCCGCCTCCTGAAGGTCGAAGCGGGTACCCTCGGCATTGAGCACGTAGATACCACGGAGCGTAAGGTTGGCGAGATTCGGGTTCGTCCGGAAGAGGAACACGCCGTTCTCGAGGGCATCGCCGGAAGCGACCGTAGCCGTAGCCGGTATCTCGATCGGCGCGTCGGAGGCTGTTTGGCTAAAGGTTACCCGAGTCAAGGCTGCGTCGGCGGCCAACAGATAGGGGCTACCGGCGGTGAGATCGACCCTTTTCCCGTAAAGGACAGAGACCTCTTCCCAACCTTGGGCAACGGCCTCCTTAGCGGTGTAGCCGGTGGCGGCATAAAGGATTAGCCCACTACCATATTCCGCAGAGGCTGTCAATTCGATAGGGCTACCGAAGGTCGTCCATTTGTTATTCAGCGAACGGTTGGTTTTGAAAGTCTTGGACACCTTCAGCGCATTCGTTGTCACGACCTGCGCACCCTCCTCCAATGTCAACTCAAAGACGGACGCATTCTCGCTATCGACGGTAAGCACGCCATCGGATTTAACGATGACACTCTGTGACAGGCCGGCCTCGGAGAGATTCTGATTGCCGGAGATCTCGACCTCTTTCCAATCACTCACCTCCGTAAAGGTCGTTACCCTACCATCCGCCTCGGGAGCAGGGAAGCGATCGATTGCCGTGCCTTCGCTATCGAAGCCTTTCTGCGGGATAAACGTACTAGCTTTCATCTCCCAGAGCTTATACTCCTCGCCCGCCGTAACGGTAGTGGCTAAGGTCTTGTTGTAGCGTTTTACTTCGATGGGCTGGGATGAGCGAGGCAGAAACCTTATCGTAGCGCCAGCATCTCCCGCCTCATCCGTGAACAGACATTCCATCCAAGCATTGGTAAGGGTACCGGTGTTATGGATAGCGGTGTGGGCACAATGGAAAGTGGTATAGCCATTTACCGGATCAAGCACGCTGAAGGTGCCAGAGTTATCGAGGCAGTAATGCATATCGGACGAGCTGCTGTTTTCAATGCGGAAGCTGCTGCCCGACAGCCTCAAGGTGCCTTTATTGATCAAGGTAGAGGCACCGGACGAGCCGAGGATCGAACCGGTCTGCGCAATTGTCAGATCGCAACCTTCGTTGACGGTCAAGGCAGCACCGTCGGTCGGGCGTATCGTTACGTAATTCAACGTCAGCGTCGGGTTGCCGGTAGCGGTGGCGACGATGAGCTTGTTGGCGGAAGGGCCTGGGGGTGACGATATTTTGCCGTTGAAACGGGTCTCCGTTCCGGCTCCCTTTTTATAACTCCATTTGTTGTTGGAGTAGAAGAGCATGAAGGTCATCGTATCGCTAGAAGACAAGGGCAGTGACAACAAGGACCTCAGATAGGAGGCAGACGACAAGCCGGACTGGCCGGGGATAATAGTACTCGCGTAAGCTGTAGGCAGACCGTCAGCGCCATAGCCGGCAATAGCTTTCAGTTGCGGGAGCAGGCCGTTCTCGGCGGTACCGATGGCGGTGAAGGCTTGTGTATTTTCGGGGCCTGCCCAAGCGGCGATCTCGGCGGCGACATCATCGAGGTAAGTGTCGGCACCGTTTGCCTTATCGCTACCTATGTTATCGGTAGGGACGGCTAGCGTATTATCTCCTATCGTCAGTTGGATCATGGTACTGGCGTAGTTGTCGAGAAGGGTAACTTTATTAGTAGGTGGATCAGATCCGACAATCCGACCGGCCTGTTTATCCGACGTATTTCCTAAGGCTTTCACGCCGGCGGTAGTTAAGGCGAGGCAATTCTTTATCGTTATATTAATGTTTCCAGCAAAAGCTTGCCCCACAATACCACCTGCGGCAGCTATCCGGCTGTCGCTGTTTGATCCTGCAGAAACAGCGCCTGTGGCAAAACAAGATTCAATCGTCGTTTTCTCAGATAGTCCGGCAATGCCGCCGGAATAAGCATTAGCAGCGGAAGATTTAGCGATTATCCACCCTGTCGAATAGCAGTGCGATATGCTACAATTACCGCTACTATAGGCTCCGATACCGCCCGCATACGCGGCATCGCTAGAACCAGAACCGGTAGCAGTAACACGGATATCCTCCGTATTGAAGCAGGAAACCATAGAAGAGCCATTATTAGTCGCTACGATTCCACCACCACGACCCATCTTTCCGGTCATAGTGACAGCTCCCCTGTTTGAACAAGCGCTAATCACCGAACCTTCAGAGTAACCGGCAATTCCACCGAGAGACCCAGAATTGCCGGTCACAGAAAAACTAACCTTGCATTGATTATGGCAATTGATGATTTTTCCATTCTTTACATAACCTGCCACGCAGCCAAGATAGTAAGCGGTGTCTTGAGCATTAGCAATAGTTGTCAAATTAATATTGTCAGATCCTGCCATCGTCAGATTCCGCACGGTCGCTCCATACAGATAACCGAAAAGGCCGATATAGTAAAACGAGGCCGAGGAGATCGTCATTCCGGTAATCGTATGGCCGCCACCATCGAAGGTGCCTTGAAAGTAGTAACGTGCATCGAAGCCTTTATAAGTCCCTATCGGTATCCAATTAGCCTCGAAGCCGCTCGCCACGCCTTGGGCAGGTTTCGCCAGCGAGATATCGTCCGCAAGCGTAACCGTACAGTCCTTGAAGCCCTCGGAGGCGGGATAGGAATCAGTATAGGTTTTATCGGCATCGGCGATTGTCTTCCCGTTATTCGTCACCCAAGCGATCCACGCAAGGCCGCAGGCGGTCTTGACGGTGTAGGTAGTGCCGGAGACGGCGACATCGGTGCCAGTCGGGCCGACATTGGCTAATTTGGCGTACTCGGGCCAGTCGGCGGGGAGAGTCGTCATGCCTGAGAAGGAGACTAATTTATCTTCCGTTGCCGTAAAGACGGTTGTTCCTTTCGAATCCATCAGTTGTTCGTTGCCCAGCCAAAGGGTGTAGCCGGTGTTCTTTGTGACGTTGATGGCGAAACCCTTCTTTTTACCGTCGGTGGTGAATTGGATAACGGGATCGAACGATTGGCCGCTGGCGTCTTTCACCTCGAGCGTCTGGCCACTCGTTGGGGCGGTGGCGAACTGCCATTGGAGGAAGGGGGATTTCACTCTAGAGCTTCCATAAATTGCGTCTCCATCTTTATCTTCCGAAGAAACCGTTACTTTCGCGTCTTCGGTAGCCGAGAAAGCACCCCAATTGTCTAGAAACACAGCAACAGCTTCCGCCGTGACAGTTATCTTGCCTTTGATGGTGGTATTTATAGCAGAACTAGTAGAGTACAGATATATTCCATATGATCCAGTTCCTTCCGCAGCGATATTCAATCCGGCGGTGCCACCATCCAGAAGCAGGATGCATCCTTGGTAGTTATTAATCACATCCTTTTTCGCTTTCAGGTTACTGGCAGAGTTGCCTGTCGCTTGGATACAGAACGGTTTACTGCCCTCCAGATAAAATAATGAGCCGTCGGCAGTAGTGGAGGTCAGGTTTAGCCCATCCAATTTTAGGATCGGGTAGCTGTCAAGATTATTCGCGTCGGCTATCGCTTTCTCGCTTTTGATATCGATCGCGCCCTGCTGCCAGTTTGCGTTCGTGCCCGTCAGCGTACCGGAGAACTCGGTCTCGGTGCCATTAGTCCCGACCTTGTAAAACCAAGCGTAATCGGTCGAGCTGTTGGGTTTCAGTTTATAGGTGAGAGTTAGTTTATCAGTAATACTAGTACTAGCCACGTCAAGCGGCTGTGTCTGCGCTTGCGCTCCTGCCATTGCCGGCCCCCATAGGGCCAGCGTCAGGATACAGAACATCCGCACGGCGGCCCGGAGGGAGAGCCGCGCGGATATCTTTCTAGAAAGATAAAATTCGTTCATATGGATTCGATTTTAAGTGTTTGACAATTTGCTAGGCTCAGATCTCGTCCGGGCTCTCGCTATCGCCGCCGGGGTTCTCGGGGTCGGGCGCAGGGTCGGGTGTGGGATAAGGCTTGTCGTCGGACTTGGAGGGGCTGGTGGGGCCTCCCTTGGCGGCGATGAGGTTCTTATACTTGCGGAAGATCTGGTTCACGGTGTCGATGAAGGCGTTGATGGCCTCGGTAGGCTCGAGTACGGCGTAGGCGTTGACACGCTGGATGATGAGGTCGAGGGTCTCGTCGGTCGCCTTGCGGGCCTTGGTGGTATCGGTCTTCACACGGGCGGAGTACTCGTCGGTGCGGGTGATGTCGAGAGCCTTGTAGGCATCGTTCAAGGTTTTCAACTGGGCCACGTAGGTGTCGAGGTGGAGGGTCTTGAGGGCTTCCGATACGTCAGCCTTGGCGAGGTCGAGCAGCAGGCCGTCGATCAGGGCGGTCTCCTCGGCGTAGGCCTTGGCGTAGATCTTGTCGTAGGCCCGCAGCACGCTGTCTACCAGCAGGGCGGGGGTACGCAGGGTCTCGTCGGGGCATACCTTATAGGAGCCGTTCATGGAGTAGATGAACTGGAGGGTCTTGTCACGCTCCTTGTCTTTCGCCTCCAGCTGGGCGGTGGAGGCGCTCTTGGTGACGCGGTTCACGCACTCCGCCTCCCGGTCGATGCATTCCTTGTAACCCGGGGCGAGGGCCTCCAGATGGAGGGCGGCCACGGTCGTATCCAAGATACGGGCGTAGATCTCGTTGTTCATGTTCATGTGGCCGGCGTTGGTCAATGCGGTCTTCGATACCGATCCGATTTGTTTCGCTAAACTCATACTGTTTGTTGTTTTTTCGTTAATACTTTCCTCTTGTCCACAGACGTAAGGTTTCCTACAAATGCAGGATAATCCCTTTGATAATCATATATTTTTCTATCAAACAATGCCTACGGGTGTCGAAATCTCTCCCGAGGCCCCGGAAAGGGCCGCTACGATCGTAGGGATCGTTTCCGAGGCATTTCGCTAGTCCGTCGCTTTCGTAAACCGGATCGGCCAGTCCAATGCCTTGGTGGTGTAGACCGGGAAGATCCATTGCTTATGGTTGGTCGCCTTGTTCCGGCCGAACCAGCTGTCGCCCTCGTTGAGGTCGTTCTCTTGGTCCACCCCGAAGCGGTACGGCGGGTTCTCGCTCTTCAATTTATACTCCTTGCTTCCCCAATAGGCCGGGAATTGCTCGTCGATGGAGTAAGGAAGCGTCATGTCGGTACCGGGCGAGGTGGCGATCACGTAGTATAGGTCATCGCTCTTCCCCTTGCGGGCGATGCCCACGCCGGTGACCGGTTCCTTATGGCTGTCGTCGGGCGAGAACTTCAAGCAAACGTAATGGTTATCGATCGCGTCCCACATCATTCCCGATTCGGCATCCTGCCCCCGCGGTTCGAAGCCGTGCTTGCGGGCGTCGTCCTCCTTCATGAAGCGCATGTGGTAGATGGGGCGGCACTCGTCCTTGAAGTCGAGGGCTACCCACCAGAGCTGGTCGGCGTTATCCCCCACGTCGAGGTACTCGTGGGCCGAGGTATCGAGCATCTTGCCGATCCGCGAGTCGTTCGGTCCCTTGGTATTCAGCACCAACGGACTGTAGATGCGTTCCTTGCCGTCCGGCCCGGTGAAGACACGTTGTCCGGCGGGATCCCCGTGATTGTCCTTCCCGGTACGCATCATGAAGTCGGCCAGGATCAGCTGCGGTTTCTTGGCCAGCTTCGAACGCGCCTCCACGTAGGAGTCCAGATATTTCTTCAGCGCATCTTGCCGCGCATAGTTCTTCGTCAGGTAATACAGGGGGACCAGGAAGCAACGGGTGGTATCGCCCCTCGGGCCGTAGCTTACGAGGTGGAGGTTGCTGTTCTCGTCGGCGATGGACTTGTCCCAGCTCTCGAAGTCCACGGAAGCGTTGCCGCCGGTGATGATCATGATGCTCTCCTCGGACATATGCTCGTTCAGCTCCGACTTCGTATAGCCGCCCCCGGCGCCGATCTTGCCGCCGTGGGTACCCATCACGCGGTAGTAGGTCTGGAGCCAGTTCTCGTTCTCTCCCGCCGGCGACGACGACTTGGCGGAAAGCTCCGCCTCGGCGGCGAACACCGTCTCGTCGTAATAGAGGTTCTCCTTCCGGCTGTAGATATAGGTATAGCTCCCGCCGAAGACACCGCCCACCAGCACGTGGGTGCCGTAGGTATCGTATAGATCGTAGATGCCCTTCTGCGTGTTGCCGTATCGCTTGTAGAGGTCGCTATTGGTTTCGTTCAGCAAGCGCGAGGCGGTCGTGGTGAGGAACGGCAGGAAGACGTCGGGATCGCTGGCGGAGGTATAGATGGCGGTGGCCATATGCAGCTCCACCATCGGCTTGACATGCACGTCCACGTGATACTCGAAGCGGTTGGACGAGGTCTGGTTATGCTGGAACCGCTGGTCGAAGGAGCCGGAGAAGAGTTTCGACCTCGTAGGCGTAGGAGCGCCTTGGTTCGTGAAGCCGAGGCTACTCACCGAGATGCCGAGCTCCTGCCACATGTTGTCCACCATCTCCTCGTAGTCCACGCCGGAGCGTTCCCGTCCCCACGACTCGGCGTGGGGGGTCTTCACGAAAGCCTCCGTGCCGTACATCAGGTCGAAATCTAGGAAAGGCTCGCTAGGGGCGGCGAAGATATCGCCCGCCGTGTTCACCGTCTTGCCCACGTTGTGCATATAGCTCGGGGCGTTATCCGACGCTGAGCTTTCCAGCTTGGGTTGCGACACGAGGAAGAGCGTGTCCGTCGCCGCCTCCCCCGACTTGCTGGCGATCCCCCGCAGGGCGATCTTCTCGAGGAAAGGCTTACGCTCCACCTCTTTCTTGAGGTTGAGCATGAGGAAGCGGCTCTCGGCCCCCTGCCTCATCTCCCAATCGAAATACTTGCCGCTGAACTCGAAGTCGCGGATACGATCATCGTGCACCGGGATGGCGATCTCGCCCTCCCACGGATGGATGATGAACAGCCGGTTGCCGTCCGACTCGTCGGAGAGGTTGAACTCCGCCACACGCTGGGGGACGTACACTTCCGTGTCGTCGTCGGAACATCCCGTGAGGAAGGCCGACACCACCAGCGTCAAAATACCGAAAAATAAAGATTCTCTTCTCATACTGATTCTTCTTAGATAAAGGTGTATACTCTATATTATAATGTAGGGAGTTCGCCTCCCCATGACCCTATTCGATCGCCCGTACCCATTCGTCCATGCCCTTGGCGGCCTCCGGCGGCATCTTCTGTTTCAGCCGGTAGCGGGTGGTGTGCAAGCTTCCGATGGAGATAGACATCTTGTCGGCGATCTCCCGGTTGCTCAGGTTCATCTTGATCAGCATGCAAAGCGTTTCCTCCGCCGGCGTGATCCCCGGCACCCGCTCCCTAAGCGTCGGCAGGAAACCCGGATACGATGCCCGGAACGATCGGTGGAACGATCCGTTCCCTTTTCGCTCCGGATCGGCGGGAAGGCACGAGGCCAGCAGGTGCTCCTTCCGTATCGGGCACTCGGCGGCGTGACGCTCCAAGTGTTCCGACAGTACGTCGAACCGCTCGTCGATCCGCCGGCGCAGATGCTTCCATGCGAACACCCAGCAGCCCCCGCAGAGGAGGAGCGCCAGCATCCCGCACATCATCAAAATCCGTAAGTATGACCCTTCCATTACTACTTCGTTTTTGTTTCTCAAAGGAAACCATTCCTATCCTTATACGACGAATTCTTTTTTGAGCAATCCGCTCAACAAGTCCTCAACAACGGCCTTATCCGCACGAAATGCGATCATCAATTTAATTGACACGCCGCTCGGGGCACCGGTGGTACGGACAAGTCAAAGGTACGCCGCCGGGCCTTCGGACGGATAAAAAACCAATAGATGATTCAATCGATTTATACCCCGGGACACGCTATTTTCCATGAAAAACGGCGTATATTCGCGATAAACCATAAAATCCTACGCAGATGAGAGACATCACGCATTTCCTGCTAGCCACCCTCCTCTCGCTAGCCACCCTCGCTTGCCGGCACGACACGCCTCCCGCGGACGGCTCCCTCTCCCGGCAGCTTCCGCCCGATACCAAGGAGATACTCCGGCAGCTCAACGACCGCGACAACCGGGAGGAGGCCTTGCGCCTCGCCGACAGCCTCGCCGCTCTTCCCCCTTCCGACGACCCGTGGCTAGAGATCCGTATCGCCCAAGCGGTAGCCAACACGCTCTATAAATTCCGCCGCGACCCTTTGGATGCGATCCGTGTGCAAGAAAGGGCCCTCGCCGTCTATCGCCTCCACCCCGATGCCGCCGACGATCCGGCCGACCTGCTCTCTACCCTCGGCCATTATTACCGCCGCAAGGGAATGCGGGAAAAAGAGGTGGAAGTCATACAGGAAGCCATGGACTGGTGCGTAGCCCACCCCGAGAAGCTCAACCGGGGTTTCGTCTACACCTTCGCCGACCTCTCCTCCACCTATAGCGACCTCGGATTGTACGACAAGGCTATGGAGGCCATCTCACGCTCCATCGACTACTCCCTCCAGTTGGATAGTTTTACCATCAGCGACCTCTACCGGATGAAAGCCGGGATATTCTGGGAGCTGGAACAGCACGACTCTACCTTATATTACGCACGGCAGGCCTTAAAGAGAGGGGAGGAGCTGAAAGAGAACGCCTATGTCCTCGCCGCCAAAAACATACTTTACAATTATTACTACGAATATGTGCCCGACTCTATCCCTGCCGCCCTCGAAGGGTACAAGGAATTGATAGAAGAGGAAGAAGCGATCTCCGCGGGGTATCAAGATCTTTTCAAATTCATGCTGGGGGCCTGCCTCGTACGCGACGGAAAGCCGGAAAAAGGCTTCCCCCTGATGGAAGAGGCCTACGCTCTCTACAAGAAATACGAGGCGAACGATATGATGGATTGGACCGGACGGCATTTGCTCAACCTTTACGCCCAACAAAAGAAGGGAGACAAGATGGCTGAGATCTACCCGGAATACAAGGAGATACACGACTCGTTGCAACTGGCGGAGAAACAGCGGTACGCCATTGGTGCCAACGTACGCTACGAGACCGGACGGAAGGAGCAGGAGAATCGGGCCTTATCCGCCGAAGTGGCCTTGAAGGAACGTTCGCTCGTTTATACGCGCGTCATCCTGATCCTAGCCATTTGCCTGCTGACCGGGATCATTGTCTACGCACTCCAACGTCGCCGGCTTCACCAACGTGAGCGGGAGATCCAGCGTCAACGGCTGGATAATCTCCTCGCTACCCAACAAGAACTGAACCGCCGCAATGAGCGACTGAGCGCCGAGCTGGAGCAAGCCGCCCATAACGAGGTGATCGACAGCGTACGCCAGAAGCTCAACCCCTCCTTGCTGAGCGGCGAGGACGAGTTGCGGTTCCGCCAATCCTTCGCTGCCCTGTACCCTCGCTTCCTGCCCGGCTTGCGTAAGGACTTCCCGGAACTGACCAAATCCGACGAACTGCTCTGCATGCTGATCTACCTGAAGCAGAGCACGGACGAGATCTCGTTGGCCTTGGGCATCTCCCGTCCCAGCGTCAACTCCGGACGCAGCCGTATCCGCAAGAAACTTGGATTGCAGAAAGAGGAATCCTTGGACGAATTCCTGCAAAAAAGATAATCCCTCCTTTCCGGCGGCTGCCACCCGAAGGTGGCATGCTCGCCGGAAAGGAGGGGATCAAGGGCGGATCAAGTACGAACCGCTACGCATAGCCGATAAAGGCCGCTTATAAAGTTGTCAGATAATTTTTCAGCGGATTGGAGTACATCTCTAAGATCTTCTTACGTAAGAACGCCTCATCCTTGTTCGGAAGGACGATCTTATCCAATTGTCCTTGCAAGTATTCCTCGAATTGCTTCTTATCCTTCGGACCATAATGTTCTTGGAAACGACGAGTGCCGTTCAGTAAGTCATACGCCACGTAATTGCACGGATAGAAACGATAGTTCTTATAGATCTCCCGGTCAATAACGGACGCAATAGCGCTTACCAGCTCATTCTTCTCCATATCCTTGTCCAGTTTAGCCAAGGAATCATTGATCGGGGAAGTGATCGTGAAGT
>ULTK01042576.1_pt1 | contig 13344 bp, 10 predicted proteins | sample 1957551 | NCBI WGS metagenome assembly ULTK01 (sample SAMEA4835733, study PRJEB28245) | human gut metagenome | biome: gut microbiome; material: fecal sample | place: Denmark | collected 2008
GGAACACGATGACGAACACCAGGTTCAGCACCACATTGATGACACCTGCCACCGCCAGACAGACCAGCGGGCGGCGGGTGTCGCCCACGGCACGCAGCAGGGAGGCGTTGAAGTTGTACAGCATGGTCATCGGCATTCCGATGAAGTAGATCTTCAGATAAAGGGTGGCAAGGTCAATGACATCCTCAGGGCTGGACATCAGTTCCAGCAGGCCGTGGGCTGCAAAAAAACCAACAAAAGCCATCAGTACGCCGCCCACAAGGCTCAGGGTAACAGCGGTCTGCACCGCTTCGTGCACGCCCTGGTCATCCTTTGCGCCATAGCAGCGGGCAGCCACAACGTTTGCACCCAGCGCAAGGCCGACAAACAGGTTGACCAGCAGGTTGATGAGCGCACCGTTGGAACCAACTGCTGCCAGCGCGGCGCTGCCGACGAACCGGCCCACCACGACCACATCGGCAGCATTGAACAGCAGCTGCAAAAAGCTGGATGCCGCCAGCGGTAGGGAAAACAGGATGATCTTTTTCAGCATCGGGCCGCTGGTCAGATCACCGGCCTGGGACATTTGTGCCATGAAAGCTCCGCCTCCTTTGAAACTTCTCTCATACTCTTGCACCAAAATTGAAGCGTAAAAAATGCGCCGTGCCGTTTTGCGGCACAACGCAATTTGTAAAGAACATCTATATTATAATACAGTTTTCTGTAAAATACAAGATGCCGTGCAGGGGAGATCCTGCCTTTTCGGGGCACTTCGATCAGGAATGATGGATCTGCAGCGTTTTCCAGTGCTCTTTCTTCTCATATTCCGTTGTCACGCCGTCATCCCGGTACATCCGGTACTCCGCAGATTCGCCGTCGGGCAGGAAGCTCCACAGGGTCAGGCTGGCATCATCCAGCTCAGAGGTGTTGTTGGCGGGCTGTGCCACGGGAACGATGTGACCCGGACGGAGGAACAGCAGCATTTCGTCCAGCGCACAGCGGATATAGTGGTGCCCGGCGGGAAGGATCTCTTCATCGTAGTCGTCCACAGCCCGCAGGCGCAGGAGCTTCATGGATTCGGGCAGGTAGACATGCCGCCCGTGGGCATTCTGGACATAGACAGGCGCTGCCATCAGGCCCTCGCCCAGCAGAAGCTGATCTTCCACCTCCCGGGCATCGGGGTCATCCGGGTAGTCGAAGGCCAACGGCCGGAAGTAGCTGGTGTTTTCCAGCGCGGCCTTCATAAATTCGCTGTACAGGTAGGGCAGCAGGGCGTAGCGCAGACGGATCATATTACGCACAGCGGGCAGCACCTCGGGGAAGCGGTAGTATTCCTGCATCCGGGTGCCCACCGCGGAGTGGTTGCGCATCAGCGGGGTGAGCAGACCGAACTCAAGCCAGCGCAGGGCAAGATCCGGCGTGGTATCGGAGGAGAAGCCGCAGAGGTCGGCACCGCTGTACAGGAAACCGCACATCTGGACACTGGGCATCATCTGGATGTTGGCCAGCAGCTGGGCCCAGCTGGAATTGTTGTCGCCCAGCCAGATGCCGCCGTAGCGGTGGCTGCCAATGAAGCTGGAACGGCTGTAAAGCAGGGTGCGCTGGCCCGGGCGCAGGTCGGCAAAGGCTTCCCCTGCGGCGCGGGTCATGCTGCCGCCATAAAGGTTGTGGACCTGATCGTGGCGCACCTTCTGGCCGTCTACCTCGTGGTAGAAGCTGGCGTAGTCTGCTGGGCTGTTCATCAGTCCCATGGCACCGCCTATCACGCGCAGGAAGAACTCCTCCTGCTCAATGTTGTCCTTCTCCCGCAGGGCGGCCATGTCGTTCAGAAAAGCGCGCAGCCGCTCGGGTGAGTAGAAGAGGGAGGGCTCATTCATATCGTTCCAGAAGCCCTCGATGCCGCAGTCGGTCAGGGCCTTGTATTTGTGGCCGAACCACTCCCGCACCTCAGGGCGCAGGAAGTCGGCAAAGTAGGCCTTGCCGGGCCAGACTGCCGCCACAAAGGGGGTTCCATCGGCCTTTTTGCAGAAGTATCCTTTTTCCAGCCCTTCGGTGCAGGTGGGGTCGTTGGGGTCGATGCGCACGCCGGCATCGATGATGGGCACCAGACGGATGCCCTGCGCTTTCAGGTCGGCGGAGAGCTTTGCAAGGTCAGGAAACCGTTCCTTGTTTACGGTAAAATCGGCATAGTCCTGCATGTAGTCGATGTCCATGCAGATCATATCCAGCGGCAGGTCGTGCTCCTTGTACTGGCGTGCAACCTCCCGCACGTCCTCCTCGGTCTTGTAGCCCCAGCGGCTCTGTGCCAGACCGAATGCCCACTTGGGTGGGATGTAGCTGCGGCCGATGAGGGTGCGGAACTCCTTGCAGATCGCATTCTCGTTCCCGCCGGAGAGGAGATACAGATCATAGTCGGGAGTCTCGGTGTGGAAAGAGAATAGATCGTGGCGGGTATAGCCGATGTCGTAATACACCTTGCCCGGGAAATCCACGAACAGGCCAAAGCAGGTGCTGCCGTCCCGCACCAGCAGGAAATTGTGCGCACCATAGAAGGAAAGCTTGTCCTCGCTGTGGCGGGATTCATCGGTGTTGTTGGTGATGTAGTGCCAGCCGCGCTTGTTGATGCCGCGGGGCATTTCGCCCAGACCGTAGACCGCAGCCTGCTCACTGAGGGTGAACCGCCAGCCGCTGCCATCGGGAGTCAGAAAGGGAACGGGGCCGCTTTCCGCCGGAAGAGACAGCACAACGCTCTGGGTGGGAAAGGGATGCCCGAAAGAAAAACGCTGGATTACAGAAAAAACCTCCTGTTTCAGATAGAGTTGTTACTGTAATGATACGGCAGAAATCGTTCCGGAACAAGAGAGAAAACAGGATAAATAATGCAACAAAACAGGCGTTTTGTGGTCTGTGCAACAGCCAATACTTCTGCTGCGCCTGCCGGAGCCCCTCGGGCGTGAAACTGCACGGAATGGATTGCAAACTGTCGAAGGGCTTGCTATAATAAAAGGTACTCTGGAAAGGGAGGATCTTCCATGTATCGAAACGGCATCAAGCGGCTGCTGGCGGTCATTCTGTCCCTCTGCGGCATGATCGTGCTCTCGCCGCTGCTGCTCATCCTCTGCCTTGCCATCAAGATCGATTCCCCGGGACCGATCTTTTTCAGGCAGAAGCGGGTGGGCATCCACAAACAGCATTTCAATATCCTCAAGTTCCGCACCATGCGCATCGACACCCCCCACGATATGCCCACCCACATGCTCAAGGACCCGGATCAGTATATCACCCGGGTGGGGCATTTCCTGCGCAAGACCAGTCTGGACGAGCTGCCCCAGCTCTGGAACATCTTTGTGGGCGATATGGCAGTCATCGGCCCGCGCCCGGCGCTGTGGAACCAGTATGACCTGCTGGCCGAGCGGGACAAGTACGGTGCCAACGATGTCCGCCCTGGCCTGACCGGCTGGGCTCAGATCCATGGGCGGGATGAGCTGGAGATCGTGGACAAGGCCCGGCTGGACGGCTACTATGTGGAGCACCTGAGCTTTGGCATGGATGTAAAGTGCTTCTTTGGCACCATCAGGGCGGTGCTCGACCACGACGGTGTGGTCGAGGGCGGCACCGGCACTTTGCACGAAGAGGAAAACCACAAGAAGTAAGACTGGCCCGGGCAGAATACTTGATTTATCCCCTGAAAAGCGTATAATAAAACGGTATAAGACATCAAAGGAGGATTTCCATGAATCGCACCTACATCAACGAGGTACAAAAGGAAATTGGCAATACGGTCAAGGTACAGGGCTTTATTGAAAACCTGCGCAACAGCAAGTATATGGCCTTTATCGTACTGAAGGATATCACCGGCAAGCTGCAGATCACGGTTGAAAAAGAGGATCATCCTGATCTGGTGGACACCATCGATCAGCTGACCCCTGATTCTGTTATCACTGTCACCGGTAAGGTGGTCGAGAACGATTACGTCAAGATGGGCGGCATCGAGATGATCCCCGAGGCCATCGAGGTGGAGAGCATTGCGGATGCACTGCCCATTGCCCGCAAGGCCATTGCCGCCACCAAGAAGAAAAAGGCGGTGGAGCGTTCCAGCATCGACCAGCGCATTGATTACCGCTGGGTCGATCTGCGCACCGACGAGAACCAGCTGATGTTCAAGGCCCAGAGCTGCATGGTCAACGCCATGCGCAAGTTCCTGCTGGACCAGAACTTCATCGAGATCCACACCCCCAAGCTGATCGCTGCTGCCAGCGAGAGCGGCTCTGAGGTGTTCAAGGTGGATTACTTCGACCGCAATGCCTATCTGGCACAGAGCCCCCAGTTCTACAAGCAGATGGCAATGGCTGCAGGCTTTGAGCGCATTTTCGAGACCGGCCCTGTGTTCCGCGCCGAGAAGAGCTATACCAACAAGCACGCCACGGAGTTCTCCGGCTTCGATCTGGAGTTCAGCTACATCACCTCCTACAAGGATGTCATGGCCATGGAGGAGCAGCTGCTCAAGGCTGGCCTGCAGGCTGTGAAGGACGCTTACGGCGACCAGATCCAGGAGCTGTTCGGCAAGGAAGTCATCGTGCCCGAGACCCCGTTCCCCGTGGTCAAGCTGGCTGACCTGTACAAGGGTCTGGAAGAGGACTTCGGCTATGTGGTGGACGATTCCGAGAAGGGCGACCTGACCACCGAGGCCGAGCGCCTGAGCTACGACTGGGTGAAGAAGCACTATAACCACGAGTTCCTCTTCGTCACGGATTACGATGCTGAGAAGCGCGCTTTCTACCACATGCGCGACGAGAACGGCGTGCCTCAGGGCTATGACCTGATCTGGCGCGGTGTGGAGATCACCACCGGTGCCCAGCGCGAGCACCGCTATGAGGTGCTGAAGAAGCAGGCTGAGGAAAAGGGTCTGGCTGAGGATGTCAAGTTCTATCTGGAGTTCTTCCAGTATGGCTGCCCCCCGCACGGCGGCTTCGGTCTGGGCATCGACCGCCTGACCATGCTGCTGGTGGGCGAGAGCATCAAGGACGCGGAGTTCCTGTTCCGCGGCCCCAACCGTCTGACCCCGTAAGGACGGGGGTGTTCGTATGAACGCCGCAGACCATTATCTGACCCGTTATCTGGAAGCGAAGGATCTGGATCAGTACAACGCACTGCTCCGCTACACCTTTCAGGTCACGGAAGAAGAGCTGACTGCCACAGGCTGGAAGGACGACGAGATCAAGCAGTCCAAGTTCCCGGTGCTGGAACGTGCCGATGTACTGGGCTGCTTTGATGGAGACACGCTGGTGTCCCAGTTTGCCGTCTATCCGCTGAAAATGAACATCTACGATACGGTCTACCATGTGGGCTTTGTCACCAGTGTCTGCACCTACCCGGAGTACACCGGGCAGGGCATTATGAAGCACCTGATGATCAAGGGTCTGACCCAGATGCACGAGGAGGGCAAATCCTTCGCCCTGCTCTACCCGTACAGCATTCCGCTGTACCATCATCTGGGCTGGGAGATCGTTTCCAACAAGATCTCGTTCAACATCAAGGACCGGCAGATCCCCACCAAGGTCAAGGCCCCCGGCTATGTCCGGCGTGTCAGCTGGGATAATACCGAGTTCCATGAGCTGCACTCCCACTTTGCGTCCATTACCCACGGCTGTCTGTTCCGCAACAGTTTGGCCTGGGAGGAATACTGGCGCTGGGATGAGGACGATACCAATGTTGCGGTCTACTACAACGTCAAGGATAAGCCCTGCGGCTACATGGTCTACCTCATCAAAAACGACATCATGCACATCAAGGAGATGGTCTACCTCAACCGCGAGGCCCAGAAAGGCCTGTGGGAGTATATCCATGCCCATGATTCCATGATCGATGAGGTGCACGGCAGTACCTATTTCAGCGAACCCATCGCCTTTGAGATGGACGATGGCGACATCAAGGAAAGCATCCGCCCCTATGCCATGGGACGCATCATCGACGTGGAGGATTTCCTCGCCGATTACCCCTGTGACCCGGACGGCGGCACCTTGTGCATCGAGCTGGAGATCGAGGACTCGCTTCTGCCATGGAACGACCGGACGTTCAACGTTCGCTTTGCGGATGGGCACTGCACCATGACCCGTGAACCCGCCGAGTATCACCTGAAAATGGGCATCGGCACTTTTACCACCCTGCTGCTGGGCTACAAGACCGCAGAGCGTCTATATGAGCTGGAGCGCATCGAGGGCAGGGAAGAGGCTGTGGAACGGCTGGATGACGTGCTCTTCCATAAGATTCCGTATATTTCGGATTACATCTGACAAAAGAAAACAACCCTCTCCGTCAAAGCCTTTTGCTTTGCCTGCTTCCCCCGAAAGGGTGAGGAGGCATTGCGAGGCAATGACGGAGAGGGTTGTTCTTTTTGACTCAGAGCAGCGTCGGCACCAGCTCGGCCAGCTTTTCGGCCAGCTGTGCGTGGCCCTTACGGGTCAGGTGCATGAAGTCGATCTGGTTGAACTCGCAGCCTTCAGCGTCCAGGAAATGGACGTTGTTGCGCTCTGCAATGATCTTGTACCAGCCGGCAACGCCTTTGGACTTCTCCACACAGCCGTCGCCCATGACCTCATCGTGGAAGCCCTCCTTGATGCGCGGAGGAGCAACTACAAGAATGTTGGGTTCCTTGCCGCCCCAGCAGTCCACGGTCTTGCACTTCTGGATCAGGCGCTCCATGCCCGCACCGATGCAGGCGGCGTTTGCGTTGAAGCGCTCTTTCACATCGTTGGTGCCCAGCATGATGATGAGCAGGTCGATGACTTCATGGCTCTTGAGCAGGGGATAGGCCACGCTCAGAGCATCCATGGACTCGTGGATGGGGTCTACAAAAACGGTGGTGCGGCCGGAAAGGCCCTCTTCGGTTACCAGATACTTGTCGCCCAGAGCAGTCTGCAGGCGGCAGGTCCACCGCTCGTCCTCGTTGAAGCGGATGCCGCCGTCGGCGTTATCCTTGGGGTCGGCACAATAACCGTGGGTGTTGGAATCGCCCAGGCAGAGAATATGTGTTTTCATCTCAATACACTCCTTTGATCGTTCAGATGATCAGGCTTCGCCGTGCTGCTGGCGGAAGTAATAGACTGCGCCTACCATACCGGCATCATTGTGCAGCTGGGCGGCGCGGATCTCCAGCCCCTCGGCAAAGGCGGGCATGACGGAGGCCCTGACTTTGGCGGCAATGGGCTCGATGAGCAGCTTCTGCTGGGCACTCACGCCGCCGCCGATGAGAATGAGCTGCGGGTTAAAAATGTGCACCATGCCTGCAAGGCCCTGTGCGATCTCATCCGTCCAGGCATCCAGCAGGGCCAGAACGGTCTCGTTGCCAGCCTCCGCGGCAGCAAAAATGGCGCGGCCGTCTTTCCAGGCCGGGTCCTTTTTCTGTGCGGCCCGTACCAGAGCCGTGGTGGCGGCGTAGCGCTCCCAGCAGCCGGGGGCACCGCAGGTGCAGGGGACACCGTCCAGTGCATGGGTGCGGTAGTGGCCCAGCTCACCGCCCAGTCCGCGGGCACCCTCCAAAAGGCGGCCGCCGGTCAGGATGCCGCCGCCCACGCCGGTGCCCAGGGTCACGCCGATGACATCGGTATAACCCTTTGCGCCGCCGACCCAGACCTCGCCCAGCGTCATGCAGTTGGCATCGTTGGCGACGGTGACGGGTAGGCCGAAGAGCCGTTCCAGTTCGGCCTGGATGGGGCTGTTGATGTAGTTGGGAAAGTTGCCGCAGGTACCGGCCACGATGCCTTTGCGGCTGTCGATCTGGCCGGTGGCCGAAACGCCCACGCCTTCCAGTGTGTTCACATCGATGTTCTGGGTCTCCACAAAGGCTTTGGCGGCTTTGAGCACGGTGGTCAGCACCGGGGTCTGGTAGCCGTCGAAGTTGACGCTCTCCTCGGCCTTGGGACCCACCGCGCCGGTCTCATCCACGATGCCCAGCTTGACGGCAGTGCCGCCGATATCGATCGCAAGATACTGTTTCATCTCAGTGTCTCCGTTTTACTTGTTCATGGCGTTGATGGCACCGGTGAAGCGGGCCGTGATCTCGGCAGGGGGGGGGATAGCACCGCCCACCACCAGTGCAAAAGCACCGGCTTCCAGTGCCTTGACGGCCTGCTCGGGGTAGTGGATGTGGCCCTCGGCAATGACTTTGGCGGGGCACTCGGTGGCCAGCTTGTGGACGAAATCAAAATCAATGTCGTCAATGCCCTGGGTCTCAGGGGTGTAGCCGCGCATGGTGGTGCCCACAAAGTCGGCACCGGCCTCGGCGCAGGCCATGGCGTTCTCAAAGTTGTCGCAGTCGGCCATCACCAGCTGATCCGGGTACTTTGCCTTGATGGCGCGGATGAACTCAGCGGAGGTGGAGCCGTCCGGGCGGAGGGCTCCCGTGCCCTGCACCGCCAGAATATCCACGCCGCAGGCCACCAGCTCGTCTACTTCTTTCATGGTCACAGTGATGTACATGGGGGTGCCGGGGTAGTCCTTTTTGATGATGCCGATCACGGGCAGGTCCACGACCTCCTTGATCTGGGTGATGTCCCGCACGGTGTTGGCGCGGATGCCCACCGCGCCGCTCATGGCGGCAGCCTTGGCCATCAGGGGCATCACGCCGCCCTCCTTGGTGTACAGGGGCTCGTGCTCCAATGCCTGGCAGGAGACGATCAGCCCGCCCTTGATCTGAGCAAACAGTTTTTCCTTATCCATGATACTTATCCTCCATCTTGATCTTGACAACAGCTTTGCGGACATGATCGCAGCCAGGCATTTCCACGCCGGGGCGGTGCAGCTCACCGGGGAAGAAGAGGACGAACCGCCCCTCGCCCAGAGTGCCAAAAACGGCATCTTCGCTGTCCTTTTTGCCGATATCCGGCTGGTAGGGTTCCACCTCGGAGCCGGGGTCGGTCTCGTAGCCCCAGCCCTCGCCGCCGGTCAGATCGATCTGCAGATCGGCGTAGAGCCGGTGATATTCGGCGTGGGAACCGGTGTGGGGTTTGAGATCGGCATCCATCACATTGATGAACACCTCGTCGCCGTCCACTTCGGTACGGCCCAGCGGCAGGGTATCCAGCGGGTGTGCGGCCAGAAACTCAATGGCCGTGTCGAGGTTTTTGTGGAACCCCTTGTACAGATGCAGTTGATCCAGGGTATCGCAGATCATACGCTTTCCCTCCAAAAAAGAAGCGCCCGCCTCCCCTCTGAAAAGAGACGGAGAGGGGGCGCTTGTTCAGCTTACAGTTTTGCGATGGCGGCTTCGATCATGGCCTGTGCTTCGGCCACGATGGCCTCATCCTCGGGAATCAGGCCGGGCATGGGCTCACGCACGCCGCCCAGCTCCAGACCATACATCCGGCGCAGGATCTCTTTCTGCACGGCGTACAGGTTGCCGTGGGCCTCACACATCTTGTAGATGATGCGGTCGGCCTCATACTGGAGGGTCTGAGCCTCCTTGACCTCGCCCTTGTTGATATGCTCGTTCATGGCCAGATACAGCTCAGGCATCACGGCGTAGGTGCCGCCGATGCCGCCGTCTGCGCCGATGACGCGGCCGGAGACGAACTGCTCATCGGGGCCGTTAAAGACCACAAAGTTGCCTTCGCCGCGGGCAGCGATACCGGCATCCTTGAACATCTGGATGTCCTGGGTGGGCATGGAGCTGTTCTTGACAGCCACCACGTTGGGGTTCTTGAGCATCTCCTTCAGCAGGCTCATGGTCAGGCCGGTGCCAGCCAGCTGGGGAATGTTGTAGATGACGAATTCGGTATTGGGAGCAGCAGCGGACATGTCATTCCAGTATTTTGCAATGGCATACTCGGGCAGGTGGAAGTAGATGGGGGGGATGGAGGCGATGGCATCCACACCCACGCTCTCGGCATGGCGGGCCAGCTCCACACTGTCGGCGGTGTTGTTGCAGCCAACATGTGCAATGACGGTCAGCTTGCCTTTGGCTTCGCTCATCACTGCCTCCAGCACGGCCTTGCGCTCGTCCACATGCTGGTAGATGCACTCACCGGAGGAACCGCCGACATACACGCCCTTAACGCCCTTGGCGATCAGGTGGCGGGTGAGGGCCTTGACACCCTCGGTGGAAATATTGCCCTCTGCGTCGTAGCAGGCGTAGAAAGCGGGGATAACGCCCTGGTATTTAGTGATATCTTTCATGGTTTGTCTCCTTAAGCTCCTATATGCTTATTTGTTCTGTTCACTGCATCAGCGCCCTCTTGCGGTGCCCTGCATCCGCTTCGCCCTTGGTGCGGGCCTTGCGTTTTGCAGACCGCTGCGCCAAAAATTGCTTCCTGAACATCAAGCTCCAACGCTTTTCGTTCGGTCAACGGGATCAGCGCCCTCTTGCGGTGCCCAGCGTCTGCTTCGGCCCTTGGGCGGGCCTCGCATCCTGCTGACCGCTGCGCCAAAAATCCCTCCCTGTTCCCGCCGCAGGCGGCGGTCGGGATTTTAGCCCTTAACGGCACCCATTGCGATGCCTTTGGTGAAGTACTTCTGGAAGATGAGGAAGATGATGATGATAGGCACAGCAGCCAGTGCAGCACCTGCCATGATCAGACCGAAGTCGGTGCTGTTTTCCGCCTGCAGCTTTGCAATGCCCAGAGAAATGGTCAGGTTGCTGGTGCTGGACAGCATGATCAACTGCATGAAGTAATCGTTCCAGCTGTTGATAAAGGTGAAGATGGCCAGAGCACCGATGCCCGGCTTGACCATGGGCAGCACGATGCTGATAAAGGTCTTGGCTTCACTTGCGCCGTCAATGCGGGCGGCCTCCAGCATTTCTGTGGGGATGCCCTCGCTGAACTGTTTCATCAGGAACACACCGAATGGCCAGCCGACGATGGGGAAGATGACGGCCCAGATGGTGTTGTAGAGGTTCAGGGCACTCATCTCACGCAGCAGGGGGATCAGAATGACCTGCTTGGGCAGAGCCATTGCGCACACGATCAGGGTGAACAGGAGCTGACGGCCCACAAAGCGCTTCTTGGCCAGTGCATAACCGGCCATGGCGGCGTTGATGCAGGTCAGGATCATGGAGACAACAGCCATGAACACGGTGTTGATCATCCAGCGCAGGGCAGCAGGAGCGGTGGGTCCGACCGAGAAGTAGATGGGATCGCCGTCGGCACTGAAGCGTGCACTGAAGGGGATGGCCAGCTGCCACAGCGGAGCGCTCTTTCCGGCAAACAGCTTCTGGTAGTTGGTCAGCACCCACTCATGGGGCCACCACTCGGGGGTGGTGGAGTTGATGGCTGCACCGGTTTTGAAGGAACCGGTGATGATCCAGTACAGCGGGAACGCAAAGGTCACGGCCACGATGCTGATCAGGATCAGGGTCAGGATGGTATAGGCGCTGGCCTGCTTGAGCTTGCTGGGGTGACGCTTCAAGGGCTTTTGCTTTTTTGCGGTTGCAGCAGTTGCACTCATTGTTACGCACCTCCTCAATTATTCTGGTTGCCAACCTTGAACTGGATCGCAGACAGGATGGCAATGATGATGGCAAGCACAACACCCATGGCGTTGCCATAGCCGTAGCGGTACAGCTTGAACGCGGTGTAGTAGATGTAGTACATGATGGTATCGGTGCTGTGGTTGGGACCGCCGGAAGTCAGCAGCTGGATCAGCGCAAAGCACTGGAAGGAGTTGATGGTGGTAATGACCAGGATGTACAGGGTGGTGGGCATGATGGCGGGCCACTTGATCTTCCAGAAGCACTGGAAATCGGTCGCGCCGTCCACTTCGGCAGCTTCTACGATGGATTGATCCACGTTGCCCAGGGCAGAAACATACAGAACGATGGGCTGGCCCACAGAGGTGGTCAGCAGGATGAGGATGATGCAGCCCAGAGCGAACCGCTCGTCACCCAGCCAGTTGATGTTCTTGTCGATCAGACCCAGCGTCTTGCCCAGATAGTTGAAGATGCCGTAGTAATTGTTGTACATCCACTTCCAGACAACGGTAACGGCAACGGAACCGGTGACAACAGGCAGGTAGAACACGCAGCGGAAAAGGCTGGTGGCCCACTCGGGCAGATCCACGATGGCAGAGCTGACCCACAGCGAGAAGGCGCAGGTCACAGGCACCGATACGATGACGATGATGAAGGTGTTCTTCAGAGCACCCAGGAAGATCTTATCGGCGAACAGTTCTTTGTAGTTTGCAAGGCCGACAAAGACATCGGCGCGGTTCATGGTGGAATCAAAGAAGCTCGTGACCACGCAGAGGATCATGGGGTAGATGACGAACCCCAGAAAGAAGATCAGGCTGGGCAGAAGGAAGAGATAGGATGCGATGGTCTCCTGCCGGACCAGTGCGCGGCTGCGCTTTGGCTCTTTGACTTTTACGGTGGTAGCAGCCAAGAAAATCACCAAACCTTTCGTTTAGCTCCGGTAAAATGACCGGCTCCCGACGGAACTTGCAAAAAGAATGCCCCTCCCTCGCCGGGATTATCGAGGAAGGGGCAAGGTTTATAACGTTGCGATGAAAAACTCAGGTGGTGCGCTTATGCCTCGGCAGTAGCGGCAGCATTTGCGTTCTCAACAAAGGTAGCAACGGCCTGCTCAACGGGCTCGCCGGTGCCAACGCGCTGCAGCATGTTCCACCATTCGGTACGAGCAGTTGCCCAGCCCGGGGTGATCTGGTAGTAATCGCCCAGGAAGCCCATGAACTTGGTGTACTCGCTCATAATGTCGTTGCCGACGTAGATGTCGCCAACGCTCTCGCGAACGGGGAAGTAGGTGGAAGCCAGAACACTTGCGCCAACCTGGTCGGGGTCAGCAGCGATAAAGTCGATAAAGGTCTTGGCGGCTTCGATCTTGGCCTCGTCGCCGTTGTCGAAGATGCCGAAGCCCCAAATGCCGCCGCACAGCTTGGGATCGCCGCTCTCGGTGGGGAAGGCCATGGGGAAGATCTCGTCGCCGCTGTTGGTCAGGCCGGCATCGTTGTTGTCGGAGTTCAGCTGCTGTGCAATGTTCCAGCAGAATGCCATCTGCAGAGTGCCGTTGCGGAACAGGGTGATCTCCTCGCCGCCGTTGATGGAAGCATCAAAGTTCACGCCCTTGGCATCGTACAGAGCCTGGATGGCCTTGATGTTCTCGGGGGAGTCAGCGGTGTACTTGGTGTGCTCAGCATCGGTGAAGGTGCCGCCGTACATGTTGTTGATGATCGCGCGGGTGCCCTGGTCGCCGCCCTGGCCGCTGCAGTAGATGGCTGCAACATTCTCATAACCGCCATTGTACAGTGCGTCAACGGTCTTGAGGAAGCCGTCGGTGCTCCAGGTGTGCTTATCAGTATCAATGTACTGATCTGCGCCCACTTCCTTGACCTTGGTCATGTTCACGGCCATGCAGT
>ULTK01033801.1_pt1 | contig 13322 bp, 16 predicted proteins | sample 1957551 | NCBI WGS metagenome assembly ULTK01 (sample SAMEA4835733, study PRJEB28245) | human gut metagenome | biome: gut microbiome; material: fecal sample | place: Denmark | collected 2008
AACAAGGAAGAGTTGGAGGCTGCAGTAAGAGCCAAGATTGCTGGTTACGAGAATGTGGTTTACACAGAGGAAAACATTAAGGCAGCGAAGAACGACAGGGCAGAGCTGAACAAGCTCATTAAGGCTATTGAGGAGAGAAGAAAGCAGGTAAAGAACATCATCAATGAACCTTATGCAGTGTTCGAGGCAGAGTTAAAGGAAATCACGGCACTTATCAATGAGCCGGTTGCACTGATCGACCAGCAGGTAAAGGCGTTCGAGGAGAAACAGAAGGAAGAAAAGAAAGCGGCTATCAAGGCTACCTACGATGAAAATATCGGAGATTTGGCAGAGGTATTGCCGTTTGAAAAGATTTTCGACAGCCGTTACCTTAATCAGACATATAAGCTGGCAACCGCACAGAAGGAAATCGTGAACAGAATCGACACGGTTAAGACGGATTTGGAGACTATCGACAGCCTGGATAGTAAGTATAAGCTGAATGCGAAGGATGTGTATATCAAGACCCTGGACCTCAGCAAGGCACTGGCAGAGAACAAGAGGCTGGCAGACCTGGAAGAAAAACTGGAAGCAGACAAGCGCCGTAAGGCCGAGGAAGAAGCTGAGAGAAAACGCCAGGAAGAAATCCGCAAGCAGAAGGAAGCTGAGGAGCAGGCAAAGCGTGAGGCAGAAGAAGCGGAGCGTAAAGCGGCAGAAGCTAAGAAAGCACAGGAAGCCGCCGCAGAAGTCGAACAGACAGAACCTCAGTCCGAAATGGGTAAGGTGATTGAGTCTATTGAAAAATCGGCATTCGCCCAGGCAGTAGCCGGAGAAACGCAGGCGGCACCAGCAGCGCAGGTGATTGATCCGTTTGCGCCAAAAGAAGAACCTGAGCAGGAAAAGAAGTACAGAGTACGTTTCTTTGCAGACGGAACTAAGGAGCAGCTGGGGAAACTGATTGCTTTTATGAATGAGAACAATATCAAATACGGCAAGATTGCAAAGGAGAGTAAGTGATGAATGATTTTGACAAGAAATTGGATTTCGACAGCAATACCTTCGAGAATATGAAGCACGATATGAATTTTGTTCTGCAGAGACTTCTTGGAAACATGATTGAGAAGCAGTCCAACGAAGGAAGTATGACAATTAAGATTGACGTTACCATGGTGAAGGAATTTATCCCGAACTACGACCCGAATATCAAGGGAGAGTCCAGGGAGATTAGCAAGCCGCAGTTCAAGCACAAAGTCACATCTGCAGTAAAGATTACCGATGAGAAAGGCGGAAATCTCAATAACGAGATGGAGATGGTTATGGATGAAGAGACTGGTTGTTATGTATTACAGCCGATTGCGAACACCCAGCAGAGAACGATTTTTGATTCAGACTTCATGCAAGGTCAGAAGCAGGAAGGTGAAGGAAACGAGGATATTATCGACGGTACATACATCGATGCAGATGTGAGACCGGCGTTACCTGGACCGGCAGACGAAGAGAAGCCTGCGAAGGCAGAGGAAACAGACACCCAGCCTGCAGAGGAAGAAACACAGTCGGAAGAGAACGGCGAAGAGCCGGGAGATACACCGGCCGAGAAACCTAACGAGGAAGAGCCGGAGGATATTACCGACGACATCCTGGGCGATGCAGACACAGAAGGTTACGATTACGAAGATCCGGAGGAGTAGATATGGGACTGGTGAAACCAAGAGTGAGTAGTTATGTAGACAGAGGCAATGAATTGATTGCAAAGGGCAAGACCAAGCAGGCAATGAACCTGGTGAGCCACGGCCTGCAGTATTACTCAGAGAGGGTTATTGACAGCATATCTCCATACGCCAAGAACGACGCGGGACTGATAGTTTTAGTCCTGCGCCACCTGGCAGATGAAGTCGAGAAGAACAACCCAGGAGCAAAGGAACTGGCGGCTGGCATGGAGAAGTGCGTAGGCAAACCTTCCCTGCAGGAGATTGAGAGAATTAAGAAACCGAACAGAAAGTAAGGAGGCAGAATGAATACACCGGAGAGCGATATGGAGCAGATGAAATTTGCGAGAGAATGGGTAAGAGCGCACGCTGCAAAGAAGATGGCAAAGTATGAGAAAAAGCTGAGAAGAGCTGCAAAGGATTTCTTCGGGCATCCGGTAGCAATCGCATATTTGAAGCCTGGCGTGATGCTTGAAATCAAAGATACCGGAGAAAAGGCAAAGATTGTAGCGGACGAAGAGAAAGGATAAGCGATATGGCAAGAGGTTTCTTATACGTGTATGAGCGGATATACAAAGGAGAGACTGAGATGCAGACTGAGTTCCGGAAGATACCGGTCAACGGTAAGCGAACCTCAGTGGCAGATCAGAAGAGAGTCCGGAAGATTATCTCAGACAACGCACACAGAATAGCGCAGGAATGCTCGGTGCTGGTAAGTTATCCCAAAATGAGAATTGAAGGTACTGCGGTCAACCTGGGAGATGTGCATATAATGCTCCCGGACTGCAGAATCATCAGCATCGAGGAATTGAAGAAAATCGAGCGGGGGGGGGGTGAAATAGGTGCGAAGGCGCAAAGAGACAGAAGAGGAAGCGGTAAAGAGGCGGCAACAAATGTATGGATGCAATGGAAAGTGCTGTGATAGAGTAATTGATCCGGAAACGGGCGAAGGGCAGTATTTCATATGTGGTGGCATAGATACCTGCGACGAAACAAGGGTAGGCGAGTTTATAGGAACGGTAGGAGCAGTATTGTTTATCGCCATGGCACCGATCATGCTTATAGCAGGAGTTGTAGCCTTGATATGGTTGAACATATAGGAGGAAAGAAAATGATTTCAGAAATGGTCGAAACCAGGGACAGAATACAAAACGAATTTTATGAGGAATTTGAAAATATGTCTCAAAAGTTCATAGGAAAACCGATTGACGCAAGCGTACTTTATACACTTGAAAGATATATGGAGGCTGTGGCTCAAAGAATATCCGCTGAGAATGGAGTACACATTATTTCGGGCAAGGTAAGAGCTAACATAACCGGAACAGTGATGGTAGAAGAGCCTAAAATAGAGATGGCAGATGGAAGCACACGAAAGCTGTCAGAATGGTTCGACGGACTGTAGGAGGCGGATGATGAATTGCAAAAATTGTACAAAACATAAAGGCGACTGCGGGCATCACTTCATAGACGGCGATGAACATATACATTACGACATCCCGGCAGAAAGCTCCTGTGACAGATATGGAGATTGCTCGTTCTACACCGAAAGAAGGAGTAGGTTTCAAATACAGATAGACTTGCTGAATGAAAAAGACATAGAGATGGCAGATTTGAACGTCGGCGTATTGAGAGAAGCACTGGAATGTGCATTAAAAAACGAAAGAAAGGAGTGATAAAATCCCATGAGGTCCCATGATCCGTTCGGGACTTGCAGGAACTGCGGGTGTCATATTATGTGGGTTAAGACAAAGGCTGGAAAGAATATGCCGGTAGACCCTACGATGATCAGCTACCGCAGGCCAGGAGCAGGAGTGAAGGCAAAGGAGAAGATAGTTACGCCGGAAGGCGAGGTCGTATGTGCTGATAAGGTATCATCCGAGAGTGCAGAAGGCTTTGGCTACATATCACACTTTGCCACCTGCAAGGCAAGAAACCGTTGAGAAAAAGAAAAGCCGCCCCTTTGACAGGAACGACTCGTGACTGAGAATATTATACTCGCATATGCGAGAAAAGTCAAGGAGGCGACATTATGGCAACGGAGAATAAGGAGAAGGAAAAGGGCGAAGCAATCTTCCCCCTAACGCAGGAACAGATCAACCAAATAGCTGCTATCGGTGCCAAGGAAGGCGTAAGGGCATACAAGGAAGAGCAGAAGAAGGAAGAGCGTAGGAGAAAGAAGGAAGATAGCAAAGTCAGAAAGACAAAGAAGCTGCTCAGCTCGTACAGAAGAATTAAGGCGACGTTATCGGATGGAGAGCAGTTCACTCCGGAGGAGCAGGCAGAACTGAGATGGAAGTTCGTTGAGGACCTTATGGGAAACACAAGAGAGATAGCAGGAAAGTCCGAGAGGACAATCAAAGATACGGAGCGCAAGCGTGAAGAAGATTTATACTGTGTGTTCCGGATAGAAAAAGCGACCGAAATGTACCGTGAGGAGTGTGAAAAGAGCGGAAGCGAAGAGGCGAAGCGCCGTTACAGAGAGTTAAGCATGATGTACCTGGACGAAAAACCTTACACGGTGCAGGAGATTTCGGAAGTAGAAAACATAAGCGATAAGACCGTCTACAAGGACATAGGAATAGCTTGTGGCATTGTGGCTATTTACTTACTGGGTGCGGATTTCTAAACGCTCCCTGTGGCTGTAAAACAACCTGGTAGAAAATGAGTAGGTTGCATATAGAATTACCAAGTGGTAATATGCTAATTAGCCGATAACCCAAATGTCACCCCTAAAAATAGCCAGTTGTATTTCTTCCCAACGGCAGGCACGGCAGGGCGAAATCCCTGCCAGTTAGCCGAAGAGAAAATATGAACAATCGGTTAAATAAGGCTATTTCAGTGTACTTAGGCAGGTCTGTATAGTATAATAAAACTATAAACAACCAGCATAAAAGGAGTGATTGAGATGGCAATTTGGATTAGCAGGTATAGCAACAAGGAATTACAGAGTGGTAAGTATTACCCGGTAGGAATAAGCATCGGAACACCGAAGTTTCCGCTGGGGTACACGCTGAGAAAGCAGTGCTACTCGTTGGCACCGAAAGGCTATATGCTGAATATGGAGCTTGACAGATTCAAGCCTGCATATTACGAGAAGTTGGAAGGTATCGGCACAGACAGAATCATCGATATGGTCGAGAAGATGAATGCGGAGGCAAGGGCAGAAGGGAAAGAACTTGTGCTTCTCTGCTACGAAGATGTGAGAGTTCCAGGAGACTGGTGCCACAGAACCGTATTCGCTGAATGGTGGGCTGAACAGACCGGAGAACTGATTGAGGAGTTATACGATCCGTCAGAGCCGAAGGTCAAGAAGCCTGCAGCTAAGAAAGAAAGCAAGGAACCTGTCAAGAAGGTAGTCGAAACCAGGAAGGAAGAACCTGGTTACGAGCAGCTGAGTTTGTTTGGTTTGGCAGGGATTTAATCATAACATCCGGAACTGGTGTAAGTAGCACGTGGCTATTCCATAGTTAAGGTCCTGTTCATCGCAGGGTTCCGGTCCAAAAACAACGGCATCGCATCCGAAAGGGTACGGTGCCTTATTTGTTATCACGGAACGTACCTCAGTGTCCTTCGGGTCTGAGGTCTTTTTTGTGCAATATGCTGAGGTAGGTATCAAAAATCCCCGGGTCAGTACCAGGGAACCGCCTCGGCTTTTTGTATATATTGAACAATTTTTAGGGAAGGAGACAAGGATATGGCATTTTTTATGGATCCGGGAGCAATGTTCCTGGGGTGCTTAGGTCCGTCGGAGCAGAAGTTTCTTGTTACTCTGATAGAGACTGCAGCAAAGTCCGGATATACAAGGTTCGTTGAGCCGTGTGCTGGCACCTTTGCAATGGCGAACCTGGCAGTACAGAATGGGTTTAAGCCGGAGCAGATCGAGACCAGCGACGTCAATATGATGTCAACAGTCCTCGGATATGCGATTACCGGCCAGTCATTAGAGCCACTGGAAATCCATGCACAAGGTTTTAGTGACGAAGAGCTTCTTGACCCGGCAACGGCATTGTATGCGCAGCTGTACCTCAGAACCTCGAAGAATGCGGGCAATGATTATTTCTATCAGATACTCACAGACCTACGCCTCAGACGAGAGGAACACATCGAGAGTATCAATCGGCAGATAGAGGTAATCAAGAACCTGCTCGGTGGCATGAGCTACAGACCATTGGATATGTGGGAGCATCTGAAAGAGGTGCTGGACGATCCGCACGCTTTGGTTATTGCAAACCCACCGACCTACTTCTCCGGATATGAGAAGTTCTACGACACACAGGGCAAGATGACCTGGAAGGAACCGCCGTATGAACTGTTTGACCCGGAGACAGGACACCAGCAGTTCTACGACCTCTGCATGGATGCGAAGGCGTTGGTTATCTGCTACCAGGAGAAGAGAGTAGGCGAAGCCGTAGGATATACGATATACGCCCGCTCCGGCACGAGAGCAGATTTGAATGCTTACATCACTACGAACCGGGAGGAAGAGGCAACCGCCCTGGCAAACGGCAAGAAGATAAAGCGCCCGGCAGAGAGTAAGTTGCAGCCGTTAGACTGCAGTATGCTTCCGAGAGATTATGTGATCCAGGAAGATAGCAAGGTGCAGGTTATCCCGATTAAGTCGGCAGAGGCTCAGTATTACAGAGAGCTATGGACTCACAATTTTGTCGGTTCATCGGCGACGTTCAACAGGGCATTGCTGATTGATGGTTATGTGGCTGGGGTATTCGGCATCTCGAAGATGGCGGCAGACAGCGTATTCGTTTGGTACGTGATGAAGGTGCCACACAAGACATACCGCCTCGGCAGGCTGTGTTATATGCTGGCGCAGAACAGAGATTTTGTAGATACACTCCTGGACAATATTGAACAGGAGAAGGTCACAAAGATGCGCACCGCAATGCTTACCAGGTACCCGGAGAACAAAGAGGTACGAGGCATCATGAAACTGGTAAACAGGGTTGAGGACAAGAAGAACGGCTACAAGCTCACGTATGAGGCTGAACTAGTAGAGGGAAGAACCGAACAGCAGACGCTTCAAGAATGGCTAAGGAGGGAAAACGAATGGCAGAAGAACAGAGCAAAGGCATCCAGCAAATCGAAGGATGCGAAGTAATCTATGATATGGGTTCCGGCTTGGTGATCGCCAAGGTTCCGCTGGATAAGGTTAAGGAGCAGGACATCAACGCCAGGATAATGAAAAACGAGATGCAGGATCAGTTGACCGCTAATATCAAGAAGCGAGGACAGCTGGAAAGCCTGCCTCTTTTTGTTTTGGTGGATGGCAAGCTGGAAATCATCAGCGGCCACCACAGAGTAAAGAGCGCACGTGCTGCAGAGATGAAGGAAATCATCGCTATTGTCGATGTGTCCGGTCTCTCACGAAGCAAGATTGCGGCAAAGCAGCTGGCACACAATGCAATTTCCGGTTTCGACGACGACAGTACGTTGAGAGAAATCGTGAAGATGATAGACGATGTGGACGATATGATTGAGTCATTCGTCGGCAAGGAGATCATGGAAGAACCGCTGGAACAGTACGACAAGATGCTGAGTCCTGCGGTTCAGTTTGATTTTAAGAACGTGACGTTTACATTCCTTCCGCACCAGGTAAAGGATATGGACGCACTGGTTAAAGACCTGGAATCAAAGGCTCCGGACATTGTGGGCGTGGCATCCTACGAGCAGTGCAAGGGATTTGTGGAGACACTTAGCAAGTATCAGAAGTTTACGGACATCCGAAACGTCGGTGCGGCTATCCACTCCATGATCGAGAACGCCGCTCAGAAGATGGACGACTGCGGTTTCACAGAGGAAGGAGAATGGACCTACCTCGCTAAACTGTTTGGCAGTAATGCGGTACCGGGTGAGTCCGCTTCCGTTATTCAGCAGGCAATCAAGAAAGCTGAGAAGGAAGGGACAATCACGAGTAAGAACAGGTGGCAACTGATCGAGTACCTATGTGCTGACTACCTCAGTGGCAGGTAGTTAATGTATGGCAGCTAAGCCAAAATACAATGCCCCTTACCACGATAACTGGGCGTGGTCTTTGGCTGCAATGGGTGCCACCAATGAAGAGATCGCCCTTGCCATGGGAGTCTCCGAACGAACCATTATGCGATGGGCCAAGGAACACGAATCATTCGGCAAGGCGCTTGGAGAAGGTAAAGGCGTATCAGATGCGAAGGTAATAAGGAGTCTCTACGAGAGAGCTACCGGCTATGAGTACGAGGAAGAGAAGAAAATCATTGAGTATGACAAGGACGGCAATGTGAAACCGGTCAAGATTGAAAAGACCAAGAAGCACGTACCGCCGGATGTCACGGCTCAGATATTTTGGTTGAAGAACCGGCAGAGAGACCGCTGGCAGGATAGACCACAGGACTATGTGGATCAGACCAGCGACAATGATGCGGAGGTTCAGATTTACCTTCCGGATAATGGGAGGGACGATTGATGAAAGAGAAAATCGTATTAGCTCCGCAGAAAGGACCGCAGGAAATGTTTTTAGCGACCTCTGCGGATATTTGCATTTATGGAGGCGCTGCAGGCGGAGGAAAAACATTTGGACTGCTGTTAGAGCCGCTTCGGTACATGAACAATCCGGACTACAACGCAACTATCTTCCGACGTGACTACACGCAGGTAACATCTCCAGGAGGCTTATGGGATAGTTCACGAAAGATTTACCGCTACGTGAAAGGTTCCCAGCCGTTAAAGACACCAAAACTACACTGGACTTTCAAAAGAGGCGCATCGGTCAATTTCGCCCATCTCGGACGTGATGAAGATTGCGACGACTGGCAGGGTTCACAGCTCACGATGATAGGATTTGACGAGCTGACACACTTTAGCGAGTACCAGTTCTTTTATATGCTGTCTCGAAACCGTACAGATTCCGGTGTAAAGCCGTATGTACGAGCCACCTGCAACCCGGACGCAGACTCTTGGGTTGCTGAGTTCATTTCCTGGTGGATAAACCAAGAGACCGGCTACCCAATACCGGAACGGTCGGGAGTGATCCGCTGGATGGTGCGACTGAATGAGGTCGTTACCTGGTTTGACAGCAGGGAAGAGGCAGTGCAGGGAGCTATCGAGAACGGTGTCAAGCCGGAACAGGCTGAGACGATGCCTAAGAGCGTGACGTTCATTGCGAGTACGCTGCATGATAACAAAATTCTGATGAAGAATGACCCAGGGTATTTAGCCAACCTGCAGGCGATGGCTCTTGTGCAGAGAGAGCGACTACTGCATGGCAACTGGAAGATTAAAGCCGCCGCAGGTTTGATGTTCAAGCGAGTAAAGGTAAATATGCTGGAAGAGATACCGCCCGATGTTATCAAGTGGGCGAGAGGCTGGGACCTTGCGGCAACATCTGAGGATGAAAAGGGAGACCCGGCATACACAGCAGGCGTGCTGATCGGAAAGAGAAGAAACGGACGGTACATTGTGGCCGACGTTATCAATCGCCGGTTGAGTTCGTCCGATGTGAGAGAAATTATAAAGCAGACCTGCATAGCCGACAGGGCGAAATACGGAAGGGTAGCAACAAGACTTCCACAGGACCCAGGCCAAGCAGGTAAAGACCAGGCACAGAGTTTTATGAAGCTCTTGGCTGGTTTTGCTGTTAAGTGCATTCAAGAGTCCGGAGACAAGGTGACGAGAGCAGAACCGTTCTCGGCACAGTGGTTAGGGCTTGAAGGCATGGATAAGGGCAATGTTGATGTGCTGATTGCACCGTGGAATGAAGAGTATTTCAACGAGTGCGAGAACTTCCCGCAGTCAAAATTCAAGGATATGGTGGATGCAAGCTCGTCGGCATTTACAGAGTTGGAGAGTGGTGCTACATACTCAGCACCGCCTAAGGATAGCCGGTTAGGCAAGAGCAGTTATTGGAATAAGTGAGGTGAGAACAGATGGCTAACAAAGAAATCGGTCGCATAGGTCAGCGACGCTACGGAGGAACAATCTACGAGGAGTTCCTTCACGAACTGAGAGGCACACGAGGAATAGAGGTCTACCGTGAAATGTCTGAGAATGACGATGTGGTAGGTGCGATCCTCTTCGCTATCGAGATGCTGGTAAGACAGTGCGACTGGAATGTAGAGCCGGGAGGCGATACCGCAAAGGACAAAGAGGCTGCAGAGTTCGTAGAAAGCTGTATGCACGATATGCAGGACACCTGGACGGACACAATTTCGGAAATCTTATCTTTCCTCACTTACGGTTGGAGCTTCCACGAGATCGTGTATAAGCGCCGCATGGGAAATACGAAGAACCCAACCACGAAGAGTAAGTACACGGATGGCTTGATTGGATGGAAGAAATTGCCTATCAGAGCGCAGGAAACGCTCTACCGATGGGAATACGACAACGAGGACAATCTGCTGGGAATGACTCAGATGCCGCCTCCGGACTTTGGTACCTACACGATACCAATGAGTAAGGCTTTGCTGTTCCGTACAAAGAGCAGGAAGAACAACCCGGAAGGACGAAGCATTTTGAGAAATGCTTACCGATCCTGGTACTTCAAGAGAAGAATCCAGGAGATTGAAGGAATCGGCATTGAAAGAGACCTTGCAGGACTCCCGGTAATGCACGGACCGGAAGGGTTAGACCTTTGGAACGATGATATTGAGGACAACAAGCAGACACGAATTGCGTTGGAAAATATGGTAAAGAGCATCCGTCGAGACGAGATGGAAGGCGTGGTACTTCCGGCAGGATATGAGTTGGAGCTGTTAAGTTCCGGCGGCACCCGACAGTTTGACACGAATGCGATCATCAACCGCTACGATACCCGAATTGCAATGACGGTACTGGCGGATTTTATTTTCTTAGGGCATTCAGAGACCGGTTCCTGGGCGTTGAGCTCCGATAAGACGGAGTTGTTCGCTATGGCAATCGGTGCATTCCTAGACATGATCTGCGAGACATTCAACAGCCAGGGCATCCCGCCGTTGATCGATATTAACGGTGAACATTTTGCAGGCATCACGGAGTACCCAAAGATGTCCCACGGCGACATTGCAGATGTGGACGTAACGAAGGTTGCGGCATTCATCAAGGATATGACCGGCATCGGAATCTTAGTACCGGACGACGGACTGGAAGATTACATTCGCCAGGTAGGACACCTGCCGGAGAGAACAACAGACGACAGGACAGTAGACCAGCGGCGTAAGCAACAGGCAGAACAGAACCAGCCACCGGAACCCGAGACGGCCGTAGGAAGCGATGGAAACGACGAAGGCGAAGAAATCCCCGACAATGTGGCGGAAGCCGCTAAAAGGCGATTAGGAAGGAGCGGTACAAATGGCAATAAGGTTCATACGGCCAAAGCGAATACGCAAGGCAAAGACACCGGGCAGTCAAGAAGTCCTACGCAGACTTGAAGAGTACCTGCAGAGCGAATGTGACGAACCGGTTGAAATCCTATGCGGATTTTGGCAGGATCAGCAAGACGCCATCACGTACCAGGAACTCCGAAAGGCAGTAGCGGACGGAAGTCTTAGTAAAGAGACGTTGGAGGCTTGGCAACAGGATTACTCAGTGCTTGTTGCCGAGAGATTACAGTCAATGTGGACGCAGGCAATAGCGGCAGGACCAACAGGGCAACCAATCCTGGACGGCCTTGCTTTTGAGTTCAACACTCAGACGCCAGGCGTTCTCGACTGGATCAGTGAAAGAGGAGCTGAGTTTATTACCCGATGCACAGAAGAGCAGAAGGACGCAATAGCGGCACTCCTAGAAAAGAAAATGAGAGAGAGTCACACAGTAGATGAACTGGCAAGGCTTATTCGTCCATGTATCGGTTTGACAGAGGGTGACGCAAGAGCAAATGCCCGGTATTATGACAATATCGTGGCTACGATGCGAAAAGAGCATCCGAGAATGAAGGTTGAGAGCATCCGCCGGAAGGCATTGGATGCTTCTCAGAAATATGCAGAGAAACAGCACCGGGCCAGGGCATTCACAATCGCTCAGACCGAGAGTGCTTTTGCTTATAACCGTGGAGCTGATGAAGGCATACGCCAGGCACAGGGCGAAGGGTACCTTGGAACAATGGTGAAGCGGTGGAGTACATCCGGAGACGATTCGGTGTGCGACATCTGCAATGCACTGGAAGGTACCGAGGTAGATATGGACTCCGACTTTGATTTCAAAGGGAAGGTTCTGTTTGCAGGGCAACATATGTTACCACCTGCACACCCGAGATGTGCCTGCGCTATCGAGTATATCGAAGTGGCTGCACCGAGAGGAAGGAAGTGAGAAAGTGAAGAAGTTCTCTGATTTCATCAAGAAGTCTGCAGAACCGCAGAAGAAAGAGCCTGCCAGCAATGTGATTAAGGGCAGATTTAAGATTGCCAAGTCCGACGACGACAAGCACCTGGCATTTGGCTGGGCGAATGTGGCTATCCGTGCTGACGGAGAAGAGATTGAGGACTGGCAGGAGGACATCATCGAGCCGGAAGAATTGGAAAACGCAGCATATCAGTACGTGTTGCTCTATCGTGAAGGCGGAGAAATGCACGAAAGAGGTGGCGCTGCAGTCCTGGTTGAATCCGTGGTATTCACGGAAGAGAAAATGCAGGCAATGGGAATCCCGGCAGGCACTCTTCCGATTGGTTGGTGGATCGGCTTCAAAGTAACCGACGAGGATGTATGGGAAAAGGTTAAGGACGGCACATATCCGATGTTCTCAATCGAAGGAGAAGCCGAGAGAGTCGAAGTAGAAGATGAAAACACCTTGTAAAAATGGGGCGTATTGAGTTTTTCAGCAGTCTTAACCTTATAATTCCACATACGAGAGTGTAATAAGGGCATAGGTAGTTCACATTATGGAGACAAATCTAAGCAAAAAGAACAAATTGATAAAACAGATCAGCAAGGCATCCGATATGGTGCCTTTTTCTGATTTCCTGCTCGAATTTATGGACCGCTACGGTTTGAATAACCTGCGAGAGTCCACAGTAGAGCAGTTAGAAGAGTTTATCAGCAACAGAAACATCATTCCGTTATTAGGAGAGGCACCGCAAAGGTGTCTTTTTTAATATAAATCTTGCGGAAAGGAGGAAGCAAAGTGGCAACAAAGTTAAAAAATCTCAGAATCAGCAAGGTTGATTTTGTAGATGAAGGTGCAAATCCGGATGCTCACATTAAGCTAACAAAGAGTAAAGGCGAAAAGGGGCAGTCCACAGGAGAGAATGGCGATAAGAATGGTTTTGTCAGCCGATTGTTCGGTTTCATCGGCAAAAAGGCCGGCATGAACCAGGAAGAGATCGACAGTGCAGTAGAGGAAGTTCTGAAAGGCAACTCTGTTAGTTTCAACGAGCGTTTCAATGAAATCAAGAACAGAAAGATTGCTGATGAAATTTGGGATATATGCTACGCACTGCAGGCAAGCCTCTGTTCGATTCTGAATGACGAGGAGCTGGATAGCACCGGCGCAGCAACAGCGATGAATGAGAGCCTTGACGAGTTCACTGCAGTAGTGAAGGAAGCGATTAGCAACTGGTCCGGCGGAAAGGTAATCAACATCGTAAAGAGTGACGAGGTGACGGAGAGTGACCTGGCAATGATGAAGTCTGCGGCTGCAAGGCTGAATGACAACATCGAGAAGGCACAGACCGCCGCTGG